>Ga0116141_10001784_pt1 | contig 18596 bp, 14 predicted proteins | sample AD_UKC097_MetaG_FD_89744 | JGI IMG/M metagenome (GOLD analysis project Ga0116141, IMG submission 89744) | Active sludge microbial communities of municipal wastewater-treating anaerobic digesters from USA - AD_UKC097_MetaG | ecosystem: Engineered > Bioreactor > Anaerobic > Digestate | place: USA...
AGCGCGACATGACCTGGTTCAAGCACGAATCGGCCTGGGTGGACGACGGCTGCGAGATCGGCGAAGGGACGAAGGTCTGGCACTTCTGTCACATCCAGAAGGGGGCCCGGATCGGCCGTGGCTGCGTCTTCGGACAGAACGTGAACGTCGCGAACGACGTCGTCATCGGCGACGGCGTGAAGGTGCAGAACAACGTCTCCATCTACACCGGGACGGTCATCGAGGACTACGTCTTCCTCGGCCCGTCCTGCGTCCTCACGAACGTCACGAACCCGCGCTCCGAGATCAACCGTCACGCGCTGTACGAGAAGACCCTACTGCGCCGAGGCTGCTCGATCGGGGCGAACGCGACGATCGTCTGCGGAATGACCGTAGGCCGATACGCCTTCATCGCGGCTGGTGCCGTCGTCGCGAAGGATGTACCCGACTACGCCCTCGTCGTGGGCGTGCCCGGACGGCGCGTCGGCTGGGTGAGTCGCCATGGCCTGCCCATGAAGGAGGCGGACGCCGAGGGCGTCTACAGTTGTCCCGAGAGCGGCCTCCGGTACCGGGAGGTCGAGCCGGGCGTCCTGCGATGCCTCGACCTCGACGAAGAGGCGCCGCTCCCCGATTCCCTAAAGAAGGGTTCCCAATACTATGACGACATCGTCCATGGACGCCGCCTCACCTGAGGCGGGGAGCCTAGCGGTTCCCCTCCTCGACCTCGATGCCCAATATGCGGCGATCGGGGCCGAGCTGGAGGAAGCGGTTCTGCGTGTCCTCCGCTCGGGTCACTACATCCTTGGGCCGGAGGTCGAGGGGCTCGAGGCCGAGGTAGCCATGTACTCCGGCTGTACCCAGGGTGTAGCCGTCAGCTCGGGCACCGACGCGCTCCTGGTCTGCCTGATGGCTGAGGGCGTCGGACCAGGGGACGAGGTGATCGTCCCGGACTACTCGTTCTTCGCCACCGCCGGGGTCGTCTGCCGTCTCGGGGCGACGCCGGTCTTCGTCGATATCGATCCGGCAACTTTCAACATAGACGTCTCCGCCGCAGCCTGCGCGATCACCGACCGCACGAAGGCGATCATCCCGGTGCACCTCTTCGGCCAGATGGCGGAGATGGACGATGTCCTGGCGCTGGGGCGCGAGAAGCATCTCGTCGTCATCGAGGACGCCGCCCAGGCCATCGGGGCGGAGTACCGCGGCAGGCGAGCCGGTTCAATGGGGCACTACGGATGCCTCAGCTTCTTCCCGTCAAAGAACCTCGGCGGCATCGGTGATGGCGGAATGGTCGTCACGAACGACGTCAGCCGGGCGGAGAAGGTGCGCATCCTCCGGACGCACGGCGCGAAGCCGAAGTACCACCACCAGCTGGTGGGCGGCAACTTCCGGCTCGACGCCATCCAGGCGGCTGCCCTCCGCGTGAAGCTCCGGCACCTCGACGATTGGACCTCGCGCCGACAGCAGAACGCTGCCTGGTACCGTCAGGCACTCGCAGCGGTGCCCGGTCTGACGCTTCCGTACGAGGGGCCGAGTCGACGCCACATCTACAACCAGTTCGTCGTTGCGACGGCGGGACGCGAGAGACTTCGGTCAGGACTCGGATTGGTGGGAATAGGGTCAGAGGTCTACTACCCTGTCCCATTCCATCGCCAACGCTGTTTCGCAGAACTTCCGTCCGCGAGGAAGGACTTCCCCGTTAGCGTCGCCGCGGCCGAGAGGTCACTTGCGATTCCGATCCATCCTGAGATGTCGATTCCGATGCTCGAGGCTGTGTCTCGGCGCGTCGTGGACCTGTTAAGGACAAGGGGCTAGAGATGCCGATCAATTTTGCAGTCATCGGTGCAGCCGGCTATATCGCACCGCGTCACCTGAAGGCCATCCGAGACGTTGGGGGGAGGGTTGCCGCAGCGGTCGATCCGAGCGACTCGGTGGGGATACTTGATAGCTACGGCTATGACGTTCGGTACTTCCGCGAGATCGAGCGCTTCGACAGGCACCTCGACAAGGCGCGACGGGGCCTGGCGGAGGGCCGAGTCGACTGGGTAACGGTCTGCAGCCCGAACTACCTGCACGACGCCCACATCCGGATCGCACTCCGAAACGGGGCGAATGCACTGTGCGAGAAGCCGATCGTCATCAACCCGTGGAACCTCGACGGCCTCGAGGAGCTGGAGAAGGAGACAGATCGCCGAGTCTTCACGATTCTCCAGCTCCGGACTCACCCCCAGCTGATCGCGCTCCGCGACCGCCTTCGTTCCGCGCCCTCCGGGAGACGTCATCAGGTGAACTTGACGTACATTACCAGCCGGGGGCCTTGGTACCACGTGTCCTGGAAGGGGGTCGAGGAGAAGTCGGGCGGAATCGCCACGAACATCGGGATTCACCTGTTCGACCTCCTTCTCTGGCTCTTTGGCGCAGTCAAGAAGAGCAGAGTCATCATGAAGGGCCCGTCCCGCATGGCAGGCGAGATGGAGCTCGCGGATGCCGACGTGAGGTGGCTTCTCTCGGTGAACAACGAGGACTTGCCGGGGGATGCACGAGAACGGAAGAGGACGACCTTTCGGTCCATCACGATCGACGGTGAAGAGGTCGAGTTCTCAGAGGGCTTCACCGAGCTGCATACGGCGGTCTACCGTCGCACACTGGACGGCCAGGGATTCGGCATCTCTGACGCGCGGCCATCGGTCGAGCTCGCCCACTCGCTAAGGTCTGCTCGCTTGGATTCGAATTGAGGGTATGGCGCCCGACACTGGCCAGCTGCGCTGAGCTAGCCGCCAGGCGGTTCCGCTCCTTGGCCGAGAACACGCAGGAGAGGTCGCGAAGGTGTATCGCGAGGGAAAGCCGAGGCAAGAAACGGAAGGCACCGACTCTCCGAGACTCCCGATGACGAATCCGGTCGAACGGGAACGAGTGTCCGTCGTAATCCCCTTGTACCAGAAGGCGGCGCACATCAGGAGAGCCCTCGACTCCGTCCTCTCTCAGACGTTCAGTCGTCTGGAAGTGATCGTTGTCGACGATGGTTCTACAGACGACGGTGGGCAGCTGGTTCGGCAGTGCGGCGACAACCGTGTGAGACTCGTACGTCAGCCGAACGGTGGTGCGGGGGCGGCGCGGAACAGGGGCGTCGCAGAAGCCACCGCGGACCTTGTCGCATTCCTCGACGCCGATGATGAGTGGGAAACAGACTTCATTGCCTCGGTCCTCCGTGTCCGAAGGCGGTTCCCCGAAGCGGCCGTGTTCGGCACCGCCTACAGACTGGTCCTTCGAGGCGGGGAGGTCCGCATCCCGCGCTTCCATGGACACCTGCCCGAGCCGGCAGACAGCGGTCTCATCGACTACTTCGCCGGGAAGTCCGGCAACTCGCCTCTCCACTCGTCCAGCGTGATGGTGGAGAAGGACGCCCTCATCAGCTCGGGAGGTTTCGCCGAAGGCGTAGACCTCGGCGAGGACCTGGACACTTGGATCAGGCTCGCGCTCCACCGGCGAGTAGCCTGGTCCTGGTACCCGGCGGTCACAGTCCATCTCGACGCTGAGAACAGGTCGGACAGCGGCCTTTTCCACGGCAACTTCCCCTTCTTCGAGAGTGTCCGCTGTTGTCAAGCCGCTCGGGCTTCGGAGATTCCGTTCCCGCCGGAGCTTCCGGGGTACCTGGCGCGAAGGCACATGACTCTGCTTGCCGCGAACTGGCTGACGGGCGATCGCTCCGCGAGCTGGGAGATCATCAGGGACTGCTGGGTGGTCCGAGGCGCAAGGCCGCGATGCCTGGGGTGGGCCCTCTTGTCCCTCATTCCCCGTCCCTGCGTCCGAGCCTTGTGGCTGGCCTGGCGAGCCGCTGCGGGGAGGAAGCCGCTCGCACCGCAGCTTCGGCCGATCTCACGAGCGTCTGTCCGCCGTCCCGGAACACCGCAGGCAGGACACGACGTCCGGCCGCGGAAAGGGTCGTGAGCGGTGGCCGCACCCCCCGTTCTCGAAGTCCAGTGACTGGCCTGCCTAAGTGCCGATCCCTTGAGGCCGACCCGGTTCTCGCCACGGGGGAAGCAGGATCCGTCGGCTCCACGCGAGTCCGGGCCTGCCTGGCCGCTGGATCGCACGTTGCAGTCCTGGGGTTCCTCCCCGGCGAGAGACCGGAGAGCCAGTACAACAGGACTGCATGGCTCTGTTTTCGCGGTGTCCGATATCGCCCTCGGAAGGGGCAAGCCAAAGCCCAAGTGCGGCCGGCGGAGAAGCGGGACCGCTGGCGCGCGCCGGTGTCCAAGACGCTTCAGACTCGGTCGGTTTTCAAGGTTCGGTCCCCGGCGTTCCCCGGGGTGTGGTTCAGACTCCTCTCGGGGGAACAAGACGGCTCGGTGTGGGATCGCCTCGTTCTACCCGAGACGGAAGTCAGGCCGGAGACGCCCGACAGACTCGATTTGCCCCGAGAGCAGCTTGGTTCATGGAGCCAGAAGCGGCTAGGTCCCCCCGGCCTCTGGACGGGATGCACTGGCGACACGGAAGGGGTCTGTCTCCTGCGCCGACGGGGGCATACGGGCGAATGGGAGCCGTCGTCACCGGGCCCGCAGCCCGCGAGCCTGCGCATTTGGAAGGGAGTGGGCCTGTGACGGTCTCGGTCGTCATCCCGCTCTTCAACAAGGCCCGACACATTGGGAGGGCGGTGCGTTCGGTCCTCGCACAGACCTATACAGACTTCGAGCTCGTCGTCATCGACGACGCGTCGACGGATGATAGCGGTGAGATTGTTCAACGGATGATCGAGCCTCGCCTTCGCCTTGTGTCACAGGAGAACAGGGGCGAATGTGGCGCGAGAAACCGCGGGATCGAAGAAAGCCGCCACGACCTCATCGCCTTTCTCGACGCCGACGACGAGTGGTTCCCGGGATTCCTCGAGATCGTCCTTGGCCTGCGCGCTCGCCATCCGGAAGCAGGCATGTATTCGGCGGCGTACTGCTTTGGCCATGTCGATAGCCTGGAACGGCCTGCCTTCGTCGGGTGCCCTGAGGGTAGGGAGGGTGGGCTGATACCCGACTACTTCGAGTCGAGTCTCGGACCCCAACCAGTAACCTCGTCATCCGTCCTTATCCCCCGAAAGGTGCTTGACGAAGTGGGGCGTTTCCCGAAAGGTGTTCGGGCTGGCGGCGATCTGCACACGTGGACCCGGATCGCCTTGCGCTACCGTGTGGCGTGGTCGCCCAGGGAGGGGGCCGTCTACCACCTCTCGGCGGATAACCGCGTGAGCGCCTCGCTGCCGGAGGTCTCAGACGTTACGGTGGCGGAACCAATCGAGAGCTTCCTCCGTATGGGTAATGAGTCGGTATCGTCACGGGAGAGCATTATCGAGTACCTGAGGGTTCGGCGGCTCCGGCTGGCATTGAGCTTCTGCATTCAGGGAAGACAGCGGAGCGCCCGAGCGCTGCTGCGAAAGGCCGGGCGATCGAAGGGAGGGGGTCGTCGAGGGTGGTTCGTGTGGCTCGCCGCGTGGACCCCTTTGCCGTTCATAAGACTCGGGCTCCGATCGAAGGCCGTCTTTCGGCAGATCGCGAGCCACTTTGACGTCAGGGACGAATCGGAGCTCTCGTGATCGAGGGCGTCGGAACGGGAGCCGCTCCGGAAACGGCGACGATCTACGTCCGGCAGCCGGGACGTCGCGGCGGTCTGGAGGATCTGAAGGAGATCTGGGCGTATCGCGAGCTGCTCTACTTTCTGACCTGGAGAGAGGTCAAGGTCCGGTACAAGCAGACCGTGCTCGGTGCGGCTTGGGCGATCATGCAGCCGCTCTTCACGATGGCTGTGTTCAGTCTTGTATTCGGAAGGCTCGCGCGAATGCCGTCCGACGGAATCCCCTACCCAATCTGGAGCTACGCGGCGCTTCTGCCTTGGCAGTTCTTCACGCAGGCGCTTTCGTCAGCGTCGGGGAGCCTCGTCGGAAACGCGAACCTGATCAGGAAGGTCTACTTCCCTCGCGCGATTGCGCCGGCCTCTTCGGTTCTCTTCGGGCTGGTCGACTTTTCGCTCGCGTTCGTAGTTCTTCTCGCGATGATGGTGTACTTCGGGAGGCGGTTGACCTGGGAGGTCGTGCTCCTTCCGCTGTTCCTCGGGTTGGCCGTGATGACCGCTCTCGGTGCAGGGCTGTGGCTTTCGGCCCTCACGGTCCGCTACCGGGACTTCCGGTTCGTCGTCCCGTTCCTCAATCAGCTGTGGCTCTTCGCGACCCCGGTCATATATCCGAGCAGCCTCTTGCCAGGGCCGTGGAGGATGCTGTCGGGTCTGAATCCGATGACGGGCGCCGTGGAGGGTTTTCGGTGGTGCCTCCTGGGAACGAGCCGGCCCGGCGCAATGCTCGTCTTCTCAGCGACAGTGGCAGTCGTCCTCCTTGGCTCCGGTGCGCTGTACTTCCGCACGGTCGAGAGGTCGTTCGCGGACGAGGTCTGAATGGCGATTGACGCTATTCGAACCGAGCGCCTCGCGAAGGCGTACCGCCTTCGGGGCCCCGCGAGAGGGTATAGGACTGTCAGGGAGGCGCTCTCCAGCGCGGTCGGGCGGGCACTGAAGGGTCGGCCGTCAGGCGAAATCGGTCGCGACCGACGCGACCGGCAGGAGCTGTGGGCACTAAGGGACGTCTCGTTCTCGGTGGCTGCTGGGGATGTGGTCGGACTCATCGGAAGGAACGGCGCTGGTAAGAGCACGCTCCTCAGAGTCCTCGCGGGGATCGTGGCGCCGACCGAGGGACGGGCGGAGATACGAGGGCGGATCGGGTCGCTTCTCGAGGTAGGCACTGGATTCCATCCGGAGCTGTCGGGTGGCGAGAACGTCTACATGAATGGTGCGATTCTGGGCATGCCGAGGCGGACGATCAAGCGGAGATTCGACGAGATCATCGCCTTTGCTGAGGTCGAGAGGTTCGTTGACACGCCGGTCAAGCACTACTCCTCGGGCATGCATATGCGGCTCGCATTCTCGGTTGCGGCTCACCTAGAGACGGAAGTGCTCCTTGTCGACGAAGTGCTCGCCGTAGGGGACCTCGCGTTTCAGACGAAGTGTGTTGGAAAGATGGGCGACCTCAGCCGGAGCGGTCGGACGGTCGTTTTCGTGAGCCACAGCCTGGCGGCCGTGTCGAGCCTCTGTCGTTCGGCCTTCTGGCTCGACCAGGGGCGGCTCAAGCTCCAGGGAGTCGCCTCGGAGGTCATCGGGAGGTACGTCTCATCCGTTACTGACCTGGCCGGGCAGCCACTCGGAGAAAGGACGGACCGGAGCGGAGACGGGTCCGTGCGGTTCAAGAACGTCGGGTTTCGGAACGGAAGAGGGGAACGTGTCGGGAGTGCATGCGTGGGCGACGACCTCTCCGTAGAGCTCACGTATCAGTCGACGGGAAGCGAGACGCTCGAGCGGGTCTCCACGAGCATCGTCTTCGTGAACCACCTCGGGAGCCCGGTCTTCACCTGCTGGAACGACCTAGTGCAGTGTGAGCTGAGAGATCTGGCGCCGAGAGGAAACCTCGTCTGCCGCATTCCCCGGCTCCCGCTGGCTCCCGGCAGCTACGCTCTCACGCTGGCCCTCGTTGTGGGAGGGCGAACGGCAGACAAGATCCGAGACGCTGCGATGATCAGGATCGTCGAAGGGGACTACTTCGGCAGCGGCAAGTTGCCCCGGCCAGAGAATGCGTGCGTCATGGTGGACCATCAGTGGTCGACGGAGTCGTGAGGTCCGCCTTGAGTCGCCATCGAGTGAGGCGGCCTGGAACGAGAGAGCGGCAGCGCCGAGGACGAAGGCTTCTCGCGCATGAGAGGGGCGGATATGGCTGACGTCCACCTTTGGCCCGCGCGACGGGTCTTGTCCGACGGGTCGAAGGAGCTGTCTGTCACCATCGAGGCCCCGGGTGCACCGAGAGAGCACCTGTGGTATCAGATCCCGGCGGCCTGGGCCGAATCAGTCTCGGAGGAAGCAGACCCGCTCGTCACCGGCGCACTATTCCGCCTAATGCGGCTTGGTCGCGACGCCAGAGTACACGGGGACGTCTCGGCCTCGTTGCTCGCTAGCCTTGCGGAGTTTCAGTCGGCGTGGGCGATCTGGAGACCATGGAAGTACAAGGCTGTCGAGATCGAGGCGGATCGTGAGACGCACCCACCGGCGACCGGGCGCGCCGTCAGAGCGATCTCGGCCTTCTCCGGGGGAGTCGACTCGTCCTTCACAGCATTCAGACACGTTCGCGGGGTCGCCGTGCGCCGGGCACTTCCGCTTAAGGCCAGCGTAATGGTACACGGGTTCGACATCCCTCTCTCCGAGCCGGGAATGTTCGAGCGCGCACGAGCGAGAGCGGCGGAGCAGGTCAACGATCTCGGCTTGGATCTGATACCCGTGGCGACAAACTTCCGCTCGCTCGAAGTCGAGTGGACGGATGCATTCGGTTCGGCGGTCGCTTCGAGCCTGATGCTCTTTAGGAAAGCGTTCGACACGGGAATCATCGCTCAGGGCGTCCCGTATCACTGTTACCACCACATGGTCGAAGGTTCGAACCCACTGACCGACGCGCTGCTGACCTCTGACACCTTCCGCATCATCCCGGACGGGGCAGCCTTTCAGCGAATTGACAAGATCGAAGCCTTGAGCCGTTGGCCGGCGGGGGTGGCCTCTCTCCGCGTATGCTGGCAGGGTCCCGAGAAGGATCGGAACTGCTGCCGTTGCGAGAAGTGCATTCGCAACATCCTCAGCTTCCGGGCGCTCGGCCTCGGGCTGCCTCCGTGCTTCGAGAGAGACGTGACGGATGAGCAGATCCGAAGCGTGCGGGGCTTGAAGGAGATCACGATCAGCGTCGGCTACGAGGAGATCATCCGGACGGCCCGCCTTCGTGGTGCAGCGGACGAGCCCTGGGTACGGGCCGTTCGATCAGCGATACGCGCAAGCCGGCGCGACCGAATGCTCCGCAAGGCCGATCTGCGCCCCCTTGTTCGAGCAGTGGCCCGTCGTGTCAGGCGGCTCGCCCACGCCGCCACGCCATAGTTGCGGGTCGGAGACGCGCGGAGAGTCACGAACTTCGATGTTCCGCCCGGCTTTGCGAATCCTCCTCATCAACGACAACTCCGCCCATCTCAACTGGGGTGCACAGGCGACTGTCTATGCTCTGCGATCGATGCTGGCTGATGAGTTCCCCTCCCTCGAGATCGACGCGGTTCCCCATGCTTGGCTGCGGCGGCAGTACCGCGAGACTCGCTTGCCATACGACACGCGCGGCAAGTACTGGCCCGGCGGTCAGAGTTGGCTGGGGCGACGAATACTGCATCGCCTTTCCGTGCCCGTCGATCTGTTCCCGGCCATCTTCGACGACTTCGAGTACTTCGCGGACCTTTGGCTCGAAGGAAGGGCAGGGCCGGAAGCCGCGAAGTTCCTCGCTGCCGCCCGCTCGGCTGATGCAGTCGTCTACAACGGTGAGAACTCCATCTACCGGAACACCCTCGAAGGGTGCCGCGCGCTGTTCCTCCTCTGGCTGGTCAAGACGCGCCTGGCGAAGCCCTCGGCCATCATCAACCACACGGCTCATCTGGACGACGTCCAGCCGCGAATGCCCGCCATGGTGGCTCACGTGTTCCCGATCCTCGACGTCGTCACCTGCCGGGAAAGCTGCTCCTTCCGCCAGATCGCAGCGATGAACCTTCCAAACGCCGAGCTCGTGCCGGATGCGGTCTTCTATCTCGGCGATCGGAACACGGAGGAACCGGCATTCCGGGTCTGGAGCGCGAGGACTGGCCTGATGCGAGAGCCCTATTTCTGCGTCAGCGGGTCGGCCCTGCCGGCCAGCGAGCCGAGAGGGAGGTGGGATGGGAGGTTCGCCGAGCTCGTCAGAGGTCTGCGGTCGGCGGGCGGGCGTCCGGTGCTCGTCGCGAAGGATCCGGACTGCCTTTACCTCGAGGAGGTGGCCAAGCGGACGGGCGGAATCTTCTTTGGACCGAGCCACACCTTTCACGAGCTCTGGCCTCTCTTCCGGGGCGCGACCTTCGTCGTGTCGGGCCACTACCATTACGTCATCATCGCGGCCTTGACTGGCTGTCCGTTCATTCCTCTCAGCGCGAACAATCGGAAGATGAAGGGCGTGTGTACGCACCTGGAGTGGCCGCGGACGGAGCCCTTCGACATAACGGACCTCGGCTCATGCGAGAAGCAGATCAAGATCGAAGCGGGTGCCCTTGCGCGGGATCGGTCGGCTCTCTCGGCGAAGCTGAGACTTCGGTCGGAGCAGCTCACCCGAGAAGCGGCGAGGAACGCGACGCTCATTCGAGGGATGCTGAGGAGGACGGCGGAGTCGGGTGCGCTGGAAGCGGAGCCGGAATGAGTGGGAGGATGCGAGTACTGGCGGTCATCCCGGCGCGAGGCGGCTCAAAGGGAATCCCTGGCAAGAACGTCGCTCTGTTGGCAGGGAAGCCGCTCCTCGTGCATAGCATAGAGGTGGCCCGGAGCGTGCCGGCGGTGACCGGCGTCGTCGTCTCCACGGATGACGACGTGATCGCCTCGACGGCGAGACACGCCGGGGCCGAGGTCGTGACTCGACCGGCGGAGATTTCCGGGGACGACGCCTCTTCGGAGACGGCGCTTCTCCACGTCCTGGAGAGCCGAGCGAGGGAGGGCCGGCCGGATCCGGATGTCGTCCTTTTCCTTCAGGCCACGTCCCCCATTCGGAGGGAAGGTGACGTGGTCGGGGCCCTGCGCCGCTTTGAGAGTGAAGGCGCGGATTCCCTCTTCTCGGCATCACCTCAGCAGGGCTTTGTGTGGAGGCTCAGGGGAACGTCCCCGGAATCGACCACATACGACTATCGGTGCAGAAGGCGACGTCAGGAGCTCGAAGGAGAGACCGTGGTCGAGAACGGGTCCTTCTACCTCTTCAAGCCCTGGGTGCTCAGGACGCTCGGGAACAGACTCGGGGGCGTCGTTACGTTCTGCCGGATGGGGTTGCTCGAGTCCCTCCAGATCGATGAGCCGGGAGACCTTGAGCTCGCGGAGTGGGTGCTCCGGGCGGTCGAGAGCTTCGGTTGGCCCCCGGAGCCGACGGGGGCCGGCCCGGGGGCCGGCGGAGGGATTCGTCAAGCTGACGCGTGTCGTCGGCATCATGAGGGGGATGCGTGAAGGCGACACCCGTCGACATCGGAGGCCGGTCCGTTGGGGCCGGTTGCCCGTGCTTCGTCATCGCAGAGATCGGTATCAACCACAACGGGAGCGTCGAGACGGCGAAGGCCCTCGTCGACGCGGCCGCGAGCGCGGGCTGTGAGGCGGTGAAGTTCCAGAAGCGGACTGTCGAGGCTGTCTACTCGCCCGAGGAGCTAGATCGCCCTCGGGAATCCCCTTTCGGAAAGACGAACCGGGAGCTCAAGCTTGGACTTGAGTTTGGGCGAGAGGGCTACGACGCCATTGCGCGGCATAGTTCCGACCGTCGGATTCTCTGGTTCGCGTCGTGCTGGGACGAAGGCTCTGTGGACTTCATCGAAGGCTACGATCCGCCTTGCTACAAGATAGCATCGGCATGCCTCACGGATGACGCGCTTCTCCGTCGACACCGACAGACGGGAAAGCCAATCCTGTTGTCGACTGGAATGAGCTCCATGGATGAGATCCGTCATGCTGTGAGCGTGTTGGGGAAGGAGAACCTGATACTCCTCCACTGTACCAGCGCGTATCCCTGCGCCCCTGTCGACTTGAACCTGAGTGTGATCGGCTCCCTCCGGCGCGAGTTCGAGGTTCCGATAGGGTACTCCGGACACGAGGTCGGGCTTCAGACATCTGTCGCAGCTGCGGTGCTGGGAGCCTGTGTCCTGGAGAGGCACTTGACGCTCGACCGTGCGATGTGGGGCAGCGATCAGGCGGCATCGGTGGAGCCTCACGGCATGGCGCACCTCGTTCGGGACATCCGCGTGATCGAAGAGGCAATGGGAGATGGCGAGAAGCGCGTGCTCGAAAGCGAACGAGCAGCCCGGGCGAAGCTCCGCCGGATTGTCGGCACGCGGCGGAACGCGTGAAGGACCTCTACAGGCTCGGAGCCGCAGTGTTCGCGATGTCGCTCGCGTGCGTGGCAATAGAGCTTGTAATGATCCGGGTGTTCGATTTCGTTTTCACTCGGAACTTGTCGTTCCTGATTATCTCCGCGGCGCTCTTCGCATTTGGCCTCGCAGGTGTCTTTGTCTCGCTTGGTGGGACCAGGGGTGGAGACGCGGCACGGAATGCAGCGCTCCGAAACGCAGCGGTTGCATTCGGCGTTTCCGCCCTCGCCCTCCGCCCGGGGTTGAATTTCCTGGCGGTCTCGCCCGCGGAACTCGCGAGCCGGCCGGTCATGGGTGTGCTGTCGATAGCCTGCGCGGGCCTCCTCCTGAGCGCTCCCTTCTTCACGACGGGGCTCTTTCTGGCAAGAGTGTTCTCGGCCCATTCACAGGCGATTGGGCCACTCTATGCGGTCGATCTGACCGGAGCAGCCCTGGGAGCGTTGTCCGTGCTCCCTCTGTTACCCGCCTTGGGTCCGGGAGGGATCTCGGCTGTCGCCTCGGCTCTGGCGTTTGTCGCGGCGGCCTGCGTCAGTCCATCGGGGACAATTCGCCGGCTCATCATGACCCTGGCCGCTGCGGCTCTCGCGGTCGCCTTCGTGCCGAGATCGGCGGCGGACTTCAGAGTCCTCCTTCCGAAGGGTGACGGTCTTGCCGAGCGCCTCAGAGCGGCCCAGAGGAGAGACACGGTCGAGTACTCAGTCTGGGATCCCATTTCACGGATCGACGTGCTGCCGGGGGGTCGGATGAAGGAGGTTGCGTACGACGGCGGTGCGCAAACCACGACGCTCTTCGAATTCGACGGAGATTTCCGACGACTGCGGACGAGCCTAGCGGGATCAGTCTACCGACACTTCTGGAACCGGGGAGTATTGGCGGCGCACTACCTCCGCGAGGGGCGCGGGAGCCGCGTGCTTGTCATCGGAGCGGGCGGAGGCCAGGAGGTCAAGGCCGCGGTACTGTTCGGCGCGTCCGAAGTCGACGCTGTGGAGATGGTCGGTGCGGTGGTAGACCTCGCGACCTCCCGGTACGCGGGCTATCTCGGACAGCCGTATGCGATGCCGGGTGTGAGAGTCTTGAAGGGGGAAGGCCGGACTTACCTTCGGTCAACTGCGAAGCTCTACGACATCATCCAGATCTACAGCAATCATACGACCTCGAGCCTGGCGTCGGGCTCGGGCGCCATGGATGTGTCGTACCTCCTCACGGCGGAGGCCTTCCAGGAGTACTTTCTGCATCTCAGGCCGGGTGGGGTATTGCAGATCAATCACCCTCTCTATCCCCGAATCGTGACGACCGCCGCGGCCGGTTGGAAGGCGAACAAACGAGAGGAGTTCCGTCGGCATGTCCTCGTGTATCAAAGGGATCCGAGCAGATCGGGAGACATGAAGCCGACAGTTCTCGTCAAGAGCGATCCGTGGACCCGTGATGAGGTCGCGAGGATGGACCTCTTCTTCAGTGCGGACCTAGGCGAAAACGTTTCGTGGATCAAGACAGAGGATCCTCTCCACCCCGGGGCAGGTCGCCTCGCCGAGAGCTTCTTCCAGGCACCAATTCCTGACTCGCTCGCGGCGTTGGTACCATATCGGATTGAGCCTCCGACCGACGATCGGCCGTTCTTCAAGTTCGCGCGGAAGACGATGGAGCCGCTGACGGTCGACCCGACGCGGTTCACGGACAGGGCGGTAGTCGAGTTCGTTGAGACAGGCCGGCTCGCCGGTCTGCTAAGGGACCTGTTTCACCTCTTCGCTCTCGGTGGGGCGGCGCTCTTCGTGGCCCTTCCAGCGGCGCTCATTCCCCTTCTCGCTTCTCGCCTCGGCCGGGCGGGCTGGAGAGGACGTGGCAGCGCGATCCTCTATTTCTCCCTGCTGGGCATTGCGTTCGTCGTCATTGAGCTCGTGCTCATCCAGAAGTGCATGAAGCTGATCGGGTACCCACTCCACGCGTACAGCACGGTCATGGCCGGCTTGCTCGTCTCCGCAGGTGTCGGGAGCGTCGCATCGAGGCGGATTCCAGTAGGGAGGGCGGCAAAGCTTGTATTCCCGGCGATAGCAGTCGTTGGTGCTTGTTCACTCCTGGCCTTCCCGCGCGTGGCGGGCGCCGCGATGGAATGGAGAACGGCGGGGAGAGTCGCTGCCGCCGGGATCCTCGTCTGCCCGCTCGGCGTTCTCATGGGCATGCCGTTTCCTCTCGGCGTTCGAGCACTTGAGCGAGCCGGGCCCCCCGCCATAGCGTGGGCCTGGGGCATGAACGGCCTCGCGACAGTCTTGGGAGGACTCGCGTCGGTCGTTTCCTGCGTGTTCTGGGGATTCGACGTGACGATCGCGGTTGCACTGGGCCTCTACGCCCTCGCGGGGCCCGTCCTGCTGCGCATGAGGACGACCGAGGTGTAACCCTCGTTCGCGTCAGGGATTCAGATGCGAAATGTCTACCTCGCGTTGAGCGAAGGAAACGTCTACCGGGACCTCATCCGGCTCGGAATGCTGCGACACCTGCTCGAGACGGTGCCGGACGTGCGCGTCATTCTCCTGACACAGGCATGGGCCGTTCGTGAGGTGCTCGAGGAGGTTGGCCACGACAGGGTGATCGTGGCGCGGCACGATTGGTACAAGCCGGGGCGGCTACAGGGAAGGATCATCCAGGCGCGACGCCGGCTTCGCCGCCGATGCCTCATCGACTCCGCGCTGCGGATCGAGGCGTCGATGACCCCGGCCCCGGACGGTGTCCGTGGACTCTTCGAGAAGTACCCACCGAACCTCGTCGTCTCGACGCAGCCGCTCGAGGTGTGGGAGTCGGATCTGGTCTCGTATGCGCGGAAACACGGCGTACCCTCGCTCGGCATCATCAAGAGCTGGGACAACGTTCTTCGGCGTCCCCAGGCACGCGCGGACAAGATCGCGGTGTGGGGTCGGGCGAACCACCGGGAGGCGCTCGAGATCGAGAGGTACCGCGAAGACGAGGTCAAGGAGGTGGGCGCGTGCGCCTTTGACCGCTACTTCGAAGCGGATGCGATTCGGCCTCGAGAGGAACTCTGGAAAGCGAAGGGGCTCGACCCAAGTCGACCGATCATCCTCTTCGGAACAGCGGGAGCCTTCTCCGGGGACTGGGACGAGACCTTCATGATGGACCTGCTCCTGGAGATGACGGCGCAATCCGAGGATCTCAAAGACGTCCAGTTCGTGTGTCGCCTTCATCCGTGCAGTCGCCTGCAGTACTTCTGGCCGTATCGAGACAATCCTCGCGTGGTGCTCTCCTTCGGATCCTACGTGAAGACGCTCGGCTGGTGCATGACGAGGGCGGAGGTGGACGACATGGCAAGCATGCTGTGTCACGCGGACCTTGTCGTCACTCCGGCCTCAACGTTGTCGATTGAGGCGCCGATCTTCGACACGCCCACGATCGCGACTCTCTTCAGCACGGTACGGCCGGACCTGCACGCTCGGGCGACGGAGGCGGGTTGGCTGAGAATGCACTTTGCTCCGATCGTGCAAAACGATTGGCTTCCCCTTGCGTGGAATCCCGAAGACCTCCTCGCAATGATCCGCAAAGGCCTCGCGGACCGGTCATGGTATCGCGCGGCTCGCAGAACGCTCGTCGAGGAGTATGTGTCCTTCACGGACGGGAAGTCCTATCGACGGGTGGCGAACCTGATCGACGAGCTCTCGCGTGGAGCGGCGGGGTCGCGCAGAGGCAGCTCGCCGCGGAGAGGATCCCGGGAACCCGTCGGCGAAAGGCAGTCGGAGTTGCGAAGAGATGCGGGGAGCGGCGCCTGGGTGGAAGCGACGCGCGGAGAGTTCGAGGAAGTGCACCTTCATCCGTCGGATGGCTCGAGATGTGCTGTTCCTTGAAGCCAGGGCGCTCCGCGACCAGTGTGATGCCAATCAGCTCGAGCACCGTGGTGAGGGCTTTCAGACGAGTGCTGAAAACGCCCCCGTGGAGATGGCCGTAGCTTCTCATCGGCAGGCTGGCGGCGCCGGTGCCGCCAGGGCTCTGGTTGGTAAACATCCTGTTTCAGCGGGTGTGCAGGATCAATGCAGCGATACCGTGGATGGTGCATTTCACCTCCCATGTCAGTGGACGAGTCGAAATCGGCAGACATGTGTGGATCAGTTTCGCGGTCAGTGGGGGGTGCTACATTCAAGGAATCAACGGGATCAGAATCGGCGATGAGACCATCTTCGCGCCAGGGGTCAAGATCATCTCGGCAAATCATGACGCGCGCTGTCTGGAAAGGCGCGTCGAAGCCCCCGGAATCTCGATCGGCTCACGGTGCTGGCTTGGCGCAAACGCTGTGGTGCTGCCTGGTGTGACATTGGGGGACGACGTGATCGTCGCGGCGGGGGCAGTCGTAACCAAGAGCTTCCCTGCGGGTGTCACCGTCAGCAGCGTGCCGGCACGCGCGATCTCCGCAGGCACGCCGGCGGATGTTGTCTGAACGCGAGTAGGGGACTGCCGGAGACCGACCGACCCGGACGCGGCGCTTCTGCGCCGCGTCGCTTCTGGGAACGGAGGACGGGCTTCGGGGCCGTTGAAGACGACCCGGCCCGACGCGAGCGGGTTCGAGGAGGCGGCGAACCGCCGATAAGTGGTGGCGGGTCGCGGTTGAGGAAGTCGAGAGAGGCATGAAGGTGGATTGGCTACCGCGCCGGGGCACGGCAGCGCGGCAGGCATCGTTCGTCGTGCTTGGCGACGGGATGACGTTCGCCGGGCTATTCGTGACGACGATGATAATGGCGAGAATCGTCGGCAAGGCCGACATGGCCACGTATCGCCAGGTGCTCTATGTCGGGCCGCTGGCCATCTCAATCGTCGAGTTTGGCATCAGCAGCACGGTCTATCGCTTCGTGCCCTTCTACAAGGACGAGGAGCGGAAGGCCTTCCTTTGGGACGCGCTCGTCGCGATGACTGTCCTCGGGGCGGTGGCGTCGCTGGCACTGGCGCTCCTGTCGCGGCCCCTTGCGGTGGCGTTTCACAACGACGCGCTCGCTCCCGCCCTTCGGATCGCGGCGGCCTATCCGCTCGCGATGATGCCGTTCATGCTCGTGCGGCCCGTACTCATTTGCGAGGGCCATTCCTTGAAAGCCACCTCTCTGGAAACGATCTTCGCGCTGGGCACGGCCGTGGCTTTCCTCGCGCCGCTCGCGGTCGGCGCATCGCTGAACGCGGCGTTGGTCTTCTGGATGGGCGCAAACGCCTCGCGCTTGCCGGTCACCGCTTGGCTGATGTGGAGGGTGCTCCGGGGCGTGCGATTCCGATGGGAGAGATCGGTAGTAAAGGACGTCTGGGGCTACGCCTGGCCCCTGCAGGCAAGTCGGATTCCTGGTATAGCAATACAATACTTCGACAAGCTGGTAACATCGGTTATGCTTAGCACAAGCGCATTTGCTGCATACAGCCTTGGAGCGCGGGAGCTACCCTTCGTCAACAGCATTGCGTTTTCGATGTCCTCAGTTCTGGTGCCCCAGATGGTGACGGCGATTCAGTCGGGAGGGGTGGATCGGGTCTGCCAGCTATGGCGGAAGGCCAGCGTCTCAACGGCGATCGTTACCTACCCCTTCGCCGCGTTCTCTGTCTGGTATGCAAAGCCCATTATTTGCGTGCTCTTTACATCAGCCTATGAAGACAGCGCTATTCCATTTCGCTTCTTTGCAGGGATTACGTTTTTGCGAGTGATCAACTATGGAAGCCTCGCGAAGGCCCTGGGAGAGAGCCGTATCATTATGACGGCGACGGTGATCACGATGATGGTCTCTCTTCCCATCTCAGTGGCGATGGCCTATCTTTGGGGCATCTGGGGGGTGAGCGTAAGCCTGCTCGTGTCGACGATGGTCATGAGTGCGTACTACCTGCTCCGGTACAAGAGGCTTCTGAGATGCCCGATCTCGGCCTTCTTCCCGATGGGATCCCTTGCGCTGGTGGGGGCGGTTTCGATCGCCGCGGTGCTCATGGCGGATGCTTGCCTGGGGCGAGCGCTGGGGATTGAAGAGGAGGTGTTGGCGGCGCGGCTGGCCTTTCGGCTCCTGGCGGTGTTCGCGGTGGCCGCAAGCGCGTACGTGGGTGGTTGGGCCCTGATCCGAAAAGCGTATCCGGGATTCTTTGTGAACGTCGCGTTGCCGGGACTGAGGGCGTGAGCGGTCTGGGAAATCCGGGTGCGGGACGAGGAGTTGGGATTGCGCCGGAGCGAGGGAGTGGGCGGAGGGATGCGGGTGGCGAGGTGTGAAGCCCGGAATGACGCGGGAAGACGTCGGCGTGCTGGAGGCGGGCGAGAACTGGGCGGGAAGCCCCGGGAATCGAAGGTGTCTCGTTGCGGCGGCGCAGGCGGATGGATCGGTCGTCCGGAAGGGCGGTACATCGCGCGCCCCTCGGGAGCGGGCGGGAGTGGCCGTTTCGAGGACGCAGCATTTTCGGAGTCCGGTTGGGAGGGTGCCGGGAAGGGACCGGGCGTGGAGACGAGGGGCGGCGGGAGGCGGCGACCGTTGGCAGGGAGCGGGTGCCGACCGCCGGAGAGGGAGGGCGACGGGAGAGGATTCAGCGTGGGGATGGCAGGCTTGGGCGGCGGGATCTGTGAAGGGATCACGATGGCGCAACCTAGGAGCGGGGTGG
>Ga0116141_10001787_pt1 | contig 18574 bp, 10 predicted proteins | sample AD_UKC097_MetaG_FD_89744 | JGI IMG/M metagenome (GOLD analysis project Ga0116141, IMG submission 89744) | Active sludge microbial communities of municipal wastewater-treating anaerobic digesters from USA - AD_UKC097_MetaG | ecosystem: Engineered > Bioreactor > Anaerobic > Digestate | place: USA...
TCGGCTTCGACGATCGCCCCGATCTGCCGGAGGAACCAGGGGTCGATCCCCGTGAGGCGCCGGATCTCCTCCACGTCCATCCCGGCGCCCAGGGCGGCGGCGATCCAGAAGAGCCGCTGGGAGTTGGGCGTCACCAATTTGGGTGCAAAAAAATCCGCCGGGCGCGCCCCCGCCCCCTCCGGCAGGGGCGGCACGAGGCCGAAGCGCCCGATCTCCAGCGAACGGACCGCTTTCTGGAGGGCCTCCTTGAAGGTCCGGCCGATCGCCATCGTTTCGCCCACGGACTTCATCGAGGTCGTGAGGACGTCGTCCGTCTCGGGGAACTTCTCGAAGGTCCAGCGGGGGATCTTGACGACACAGTAGTCGATGGTGGGCTCGAAGGCGGCCATCGTCTCGCGGGTGATGTCGTTCGGGATCTCGTCCAGGGTGTAGCCCACCGCGAGCTTCGCCGCGATCTTGGCGATGGGGAAGCCCGTCGCCTTGGAGGCCAGGGCGGACGAGCGGGAAACCCGGGGGTTCATCTCGATGACGATCATCTCGCCCGTGTCCGGGTGCACGGCGAACTGGCAGTTCGAGCCGCCCGTGTCCACGCCGATCTCGCGCATGATGGCGAAGGCGGCGTCGCGCATCCGCTGGTACTCGACGTCGGTCAGCGTCTGGGCGGGGGCGACGGTGATGGATTCGCCCGTGTGGACGCCCATCGCGTCCATGTTCTCGATGGCGCAGACGATGACGCAGTTGTCCGCCCGGTCGCGCATCACCTCGAGCTCGTATTCCTTCCACCCCAGGGCGGACTCCTCCAGCATGACCTCGTGGATCATGCTCGCGTCGAGCCCCCCCTTGGCGATCTCGGCCAGCTCTTCGCGGTTGTAGGCGATGCCGCTGCCGGTGCCGCCGAGCGTGAAGGACGGGCGGACGATGACGGGGAAGCCGATCTCGGCCGCCACCGCCTGGGCCTCGTCGAGGGTGCGGGCAAAGCCGCTCCGGGGGACGCGCAGGCCGATGCGGCCCATGGCATGGCGGAATTCCTCCCGGTCCTCGGCCTTGCGGATGACCGCCACCGTCGCGCCGATCATCTCGACCCCATGGGCGTCGAGCACGCCGGACTCGGCCAGGGCGACGGCGGTGTTCAGGCCGGTCTGGCCTCCGAGCGTGGGGAGGAGCGCGTCCGGGCGTTCTTTGGCAATGATCTTCGCCACCGCCTCGGGGGTGATGGGCTCCACGTAGGTCCGGTCCGCCGTTTCCGGATCGGTCATGATCGTCGCCGGGTTCGAGTTGACGAGCACGACCTCGTACCCCTCCTCCTTCAGGGCCTTGCAGGCCTGGGTGCCCGAGTAGTCGAACTCGCACGCCTGGCTGATGATGATCGGGCCGGAGCCGATGATCAGGATCTTATGGATGTCCGTCCGTTTCGGCATGGGTTATTCCCACTCGATCGTGCTGGGCGGCTTGGAGCTGATGTCGTAGACGACCCGGTTCACGCCCCGCACCTCGTTGATGATCCGATTGGAGACGCGGCTCAACAGGTCGTGGGGCAGGCGCGCCCAGTCGGCCGTCATCGCGTCGTCGCTCGTCACGGCCCGGAGCGTGATGATGTGCTCGTAGGTCCGCCGGTCGCCCATGACCCCGACGCTCTTGATGGGCAGGAGCACCGCGAAGGACTGCCAGAGCGTCAGGTAAAGCCCCGCCGCCCGGATCTCCTCGTCGAAGAGGGCGTCGGCCTTCTTCAGGATCGTGAGCCGTCCCGCCGTCACCTCGCCCACGATCCGGACGGCCAGTCCCGGGCCGGGGAAGGGCTGTCGCCAGACGAGGTCATCCGGGAGCCCGAGTTCCCTGCCGAGGAGGCGGACCTCGTCCTTGAACAGGTGCTTGAGCGGTTCGATAAGGCGGAAGCGCATCCGCTTCGGCAGGCCGCCCACGTTGTGGTGCGACTTGATCACGGCGCTGGGACCTCCGAAGGCCGATCGGGACTCGATGACGTCGGGATAGAGGGTGCCCTGGGCGAGAAAGGCGGCGCCTTTGATCTTCTTCGCCTCCGCCTCGAAGACCTCGATGAAGATCCGGCCGATGATCTTGCGTTTCTTCTCCGGATCGACGACACCCTTCAAGGCGGAAAGAAACAGCCGGCCCGCGCGGGCGAAGCGGACGTCCATCGCGAGATGTTCCGCAAAGAGCGCCCGGACCTTCTGCCCCTCGTCGAGGCGCAGGACGCCGTTGTCCACGAAGACGCAGGTGAGCTGCCGGCCGATGGCCCGCTGGAGAAGCACCGCGGCCACGGACGAATCGACGCCGCCGGAGAGCCCGAGGATGACCCGGCCGTCTCCGACCTCCGCGCGGATTTCCTCGACGGCGTCCCGGATGAAGGATTGCATCGTCCAGGTCTTCAGGCAGCCGCAGACGGGAAACAGGAAGTTCTCGATCATCCGCTTCCCCTCGGTCGTGTGAACGACCTCGGGGTGGAACTGGAGGCCGTAGAGGCGGCGGCGGGGGTCCTCCAGGGCCGCCACGGGCGTGTTCGCCGTCCGGGCCGTGACGCGGAAGCCCTTCGGCAGGCGGCCGATCGCGTCACCGTGACTCATCCAGGAGCGCGTCGTCCCCGTGATTCCGGCAAGGATCCCTTCGGCGCGCTCGACCCGAAGTTCCGCAAACCCGTATTCCCGCTTCCGGGCGGCGACGACCTCGCCGCCCAAGGCGTGAACCATGGACTGCATGCCGTAGCAGATCCCGAGGACGGGGATGCCGAGGGCGAAGAGCCCCGGGTCCGCCTGGGGCGCGTTCGGCTCGTAGATGGAGGACGGCCCGCCGGAGAGGATGATCCCCTCGGGCTTCAGGTTCCGGATCGCGGCGAGCGGGATCGTCGGGGGTTCGATCTGGCAGTAGACGCGGTGTTCCCGGACCCGCCGGGCGATGAGCTGGTTGTACTGGGACCCGAAATCGATGATCAGAATCAAGCGCCTATCCTCCCTCCATCACCCGAACGAACGCTTCGAACAGCTCCGTCGCGTCGTGGGGTCCCGGGGCGGCCTCCGGGTGGTACTGGACGCTGAAGGCGCGCCTGGCCGTCAGGGCGATGCCCTCCGAGGTCCGGTCGTTCAGATTGTCCCGCGCCCGCTCGACCCCGGCCGGCAGGGATTCCGGGATGACCACGAAGCCGTGATTCTGGGAGGTGATCTCGATCCGCCCCGTCCGGCGGTTCAGGACCGGCTGGTTGATCCCGTGGTGGCCGAACTTGAGCTTGCCGGTCCGGCCGCCCAGGGCCTGGCCCAGGATCTGGTGGCCCAGGCAGATGCCGAACAGGGGGACGTTCCCGACGAGCTCACGAACCGTCGCGACGATGTCGGGCAGGGCGGCGGGGTCCCCCGGACCGTTCGAGAGCAGGACGCCGTCGGGGCGGCAGGCCAGGATGTCGCGGGCGGCGGTCCGGGAGGGCACGACGAGGACCTCGCACCCCAGGCGCTCCAGGTGACGCAGGATGTTGTACTTCACCCCGCAATCGAGGACAACAACCCGGCGGCGCGCCGCCTCCGCGCGGGCGGCGGCCGTCAGCGGGCCGTCCAGGGGAACGGCCCGGCCGTCCTGCCAGCGGTACGACCGGTTGCAGGTCACCGCCTTGACGAGGTCCCGGCCGACGAGGCCCGGGTAGGACCGGACACGCTGGAGCAGGCCGTCCAGGTCCTCCGTTTCCGTCGTAAGGATCCCCCGCATGGCCCCCGCCAGGCGCAGGCGCCGGGTGAGCGCCCGTGTGTCGATCCCCTCCACGCCGAGCTTGTCGTGCGTCTCGAGAAACGCCTTCAGGGTCTCGCGGCTGCGCCAGTTGCTCGGCACGGCCTGATACTCCCGGCAGATGAACCCCTCCAGGTGGACGCCGGCCGACTCCATGTCCTCCGGGTTGATCCCCGTGTTGCCGATCAGCGGGTACGTCATCGCGACGATCTGGCCGGCGTAGGAGGGGTCCGTGAGGATCTCCTGGTAGCCCGTCATCCCCGTGTTGAAGACGACCTCCCCCAGGACCTCGCCCCGGCCGGCAAAGGCCGAGCCTCGGAACAGGCTTCCGTCTTCCAGGACCAGGAGGGCCGGCCGGTTTTTCGTCAGCAGCGACATGGCGTCCCGCAGGGTGCGTGCATTTTCCCCGGCCCCCTCTACAGGATCGGGAGGTATCTTTCCAGCTCGAACTGGCTGACGTGGATCCGGAACCGGTCCCACTCCAGCTTCTTGTTCTCCACGAACTTGTTGAAGATGTGGTCGCCCAGGGTCTCCCGGACGAGCTCGCTCTTCTCCACCAGGCCAATCGCCTGGTGCAGGCTGCCCGGCAGGGAGGTGATCCCCGCGGCCGCGCGTACCTTCTCGTCCATTTCGTAGATGTCCTCCTCAACCGGTTCCGGCAGGGGGTACTTCTTCTCCACGCCCTTGAGACCCGCCGCCAGCATGACGGCGAAGGCCAGGTAGGGGTTGCAGGCCGGGTCGGGCGAGCGGAACTCCATGCGGGTCGCGTTCTCCTTGCCCGGTTTGTACATGGGGACACGGATCATGGCGGAGCGGTTGCGCCGCGCCCAGGAGACGTAGACCGGCGCTTCATAGCCGGGAACGAGCCGCTTGTACGAGTTCACCCACTGGTTGCAGACGGCCGTGATCTCCGGCGCGTGGACCAGAAGCCCCGCGATGTAGTGCTTGGCCATCCGGGAGAGGTTGTAGGCGTCCCGCCCGTCGTAGAAGGCGTTCTTGCCGCCCTTGAACAGGGACTGGTGCGTGTGCATGCCGCTCCCGTTCTGGCCGAAGATCGGCTTCGGCATAAAGGTGGCGTAGACGTTGTTCTGACGGGCGATCTCCTTGACGGTCGTCCGGTAGGTCATGACCGCATCGGCCATCGTCAGGGCGTCGCTGTAGCGCAGGTCGATCTCGTGCTGGCTGGGGGCGACCTCGTGGTGGGAGTATTCCACGCGGATCCCCATCTCCTGGAGGGCGAAGATCGTCTGCCGTCTCAGGTCCGTCGCCCGGTCGATCGGCAGGCCGTCGAAATAGCCGCCCCGGTCGAGGGGTTCCGGCAGGGTGTCGTCGGCAAAGTAGAAGAATTCGAGCTCGGGGCCGACGAGGAACCGGTACCCCAGATCGCCCACCTTCTTGAGGATCCGTTTCAGGACGTAGCGGGGATCGCCCTCGTAGGGGGTGCCGTCGGGGTTCTGGATGTCGCAGAACATCCGGGCCACGGGCCGGTCCGTCGGCCGCCACGGGATCAGCTGGAAGGTCGTCGGATCCGGCATGGCGATCATGTCGCTCTCCTCGATCCGGCAGAAGCCCTGGATGGACGAACCGTCGAAGCCCATGCCTTCCCGGAGGCCGTCCTCGAGTTCGTCGGGGGTGATGCTGAAGATCTTCTGCATCCCCAAGACATCGGTGAACCAGAATTGGATGAAACTGACCTTGTGGTCCTTGACGGCCTTCAACACATCCTTTTGCGTTTTGGTCTCCAACATGGCGTGTCCCCTTTCTTTGGATGCGGGTTAAAGCTTGAACAGGAGGTCCGTGTAGGTCGGCACCGGCCACAGATCCCCCGGAACGATCATCTCCAGGGCGTCGATGTCGCCACGCAGGGCCTGCATGGCCGGGATCACTTTATCCCGGCAGGCTTCCGACTTCCCGACGATGTCATCGAGCTTCTGCGCCCGGGCGGTCGCGGCTTCCAATCTTTCGAGGTTCTTGTAGGCGGACGCCAGGAGCGCCCCGAGTTTCTTCAAGAGATCCGTCTGGACGGGGGCCGCAACTCCCGCCGCTTTGAAGCTTGCGATCGATTCGGCCAGAAACGTGCCGTATTCGGTCGCCGCGGACAGGAACTGCTTTTTCACCATGTCGATGGCGGCCAGGGCCTCGATGTTGATCTGCTTCGCATAGATCTCGACGTAGATCTCGTAGCGGGACTCGAGTTCCTTGCTCGAGAGGACCCCGTATCTTTCAAAGAGCCGGATCGCCTTGTCCGTCACGAAGGCCTTCAGGGCGTCCACCGCGTTGGTGACGTTCGGCAGGCCGCGGCGGGCGGCCTCCTTCGACCATTCCTCGGAATAGTTGTTGCCGTTGAAGATCACGCGGTGATGCTTCTTGTAGATCTCCTTGATGATCGTCGCGGCCTCGGCGTTCTTGTCCTTGGCCTTTTCCAGGCGCGTGGCGATCTCGTCGAGAACCTCGGCAGCAATCGTGTTCAGGGCGACATTGGTCCCGGCGATCGACTGCGCCGAACCCACCATCCGGAACTCGAACTTGTTACCCGTGAAGGCGAAGGGCGAGGTCCGGTTGCGGTCCGTGTTGTCCCTGGGGAATTCCGGCAACGTGTCGACACCGACCCGGAGGAACTGCGCGCCCTTCGCGGAGACCTTCTGGCCCCGGGCCAGCTTCTCCAGGATGTCCGTCAGCTCGTCGCCTATGAAGACGGAGATGATCGCCGGCGGCGCCTCGTTGGCCCCCAGACGGTGGTCGTTGCCCGCATGGGCACAGGTCGCCCGCAGGATGTCCGCGTGGGTGTCCACGGCCTTGATCAGGGCGCTCAGGACGAGCAGGAACTGGACGTTTTCGCCCGGGGTGTTCCCCGGCTCCAGGAGGTTGATGCCGTCGTCGGTGGAAAGCGACCAGTTGTTGTGCTTGCCGGAACCGTTGATACCCGCGTAGGGCTTCTCGTGGAGCAGGCAGACCAGGTCGTGACGCAGGGCCACCTTCCGCAGGGTCTCCATGACGAGCTGGTTGTGGTCGGTTGCGATGTTCGTCGTCGCGAAGATCGGGGCCATCTCGTACTGGGCGGGCGCGACCTCGTTGTGCTGGGTCTTGGCGGTGATGCCCATCTTCCAGAGCTCGGCGTTGAGATCGCTCATGAAGGCCGACACCCGGTCCTTGATGGCTCCGAAATACTGGTCTTCCAACTCCTGACCCTTGGGCGCCGGCGCGCCGAAGAGCGTGCGTCCCGTCAGCATCAGATCGATCCGCTCCTGGAAGAATTGCCCGTCCACCAGGAAGTACTCCTGTTCCGGCCCGACCGTGGGACAGACCTTCGTGGAAGAGGTGTTGCCGAGGGCCCGGAGCACCCGCAGGGCCTGCTTCGAGAGCGCCTTCATGGACCGGAGCAAGGGCGTTTTCTTGTCCAAGGCTTCGCCGTAGTACGAGTAGAAGGCCGTGGGAATCGTCAGGGTCACGTTTCCGGCCATATCGGTCTTCAGGATCGCGGGCGAGGTGCAGTCCCAGGCCGTGTACCCGCGCGCCTCGAAGGTGCTGCGCAGGCCGCCGCTCGGGAAGGAGGAAGCGTCCGGTTCGCCCTGGATGAGCTGCCTGCCGGAAAATTCCATGATGATCCCGCCGTCCGCCGTGGGGGAGATGAAGGAATCGTGTTTTTCCGCCGTGATCCCCGTCAGGGGCTGGAACCAGTGCGTGTAGTGGGTCGCCCCCTTCCCGAGGGCCCAGTCCTTCATCGCGTTGGCCACCACCTCAGCCACGTCCGGCCCGAGCGGCAGGTCCTGTTCGATGGTCTCCTTGAGCATCCGATACACCGGCTTGGGCAGCCGCTTTTTCATCACCTTGTCGTTGAACACATTCGATCCAAACACTTCCGTGAGTTCCATGAATTCCTCCTCGTTACAAGACATCCGGCGGCTTGGCCGGCCGGGATGCCCCTCTTCGAAACGTGACTCGATGGTCTCGAGGACCGCTATTCCAGCGGCTCATTTTCAGTCAATCGCCAGACCCCCGTCGGGCAGGCGCCAACGCAGAAACCGCAGCCGATGCAGCGGGCGGCGTCCACTTCATAGGTGAACGTCCCATCCCCGGGGTCCCGCCGGGCAACGGCCCCTTCGGGGCAGATCTGCTCGCACAGACCGCAGTCACGACAGGCCCCGCATGAGGCGCAGGCGGCGGCACAGGCGGTCACCGACGCGAAGCCGTTCGCCCCGGCGTCGAAGTAAGCGTGCTTAACCCGCTCCGGCTCGATCGGCGGGAGTTGATCGAACGTCTCCTCCCGGCCGCGGATCAGCGCATCGATGGCCCGGGCCGCCGTTCGCCCTGCCCCGATGGCCTCCGTCAGCAGGCCCGGACGCACCGCGTCGCCCACGGCGAAGACCTGGGGATCGCTCGTCCGCCCGCGCGCGTCGACGGCGATGAATCCTCGCTCCCGGGCGACGCCCTCGGGCAGGAAACCGAGGTCCGGCTGGTCGCCGACGGCGACGATGACCGTCTCCGCCGGCAGGACCTCCCCCGTTGTCAGTTCAACAGCGTCTTTCGTAATGCTTTTCGTGAACCGGGGCCAGAGGAACTTCGCCCCGGCGGCTTCCGCGTGCTCGCGCTCCTCGCCGAAGGAAGCGGGCGCCTGAATGTCGATCAGGGTGATCGACTCGGCGCCGAGCCGTGCGGCCTCGGCGGCGGCGTCGCAGCCCACGTTTCCGGCCCCGATCACCACGACGGTCCGTCCGACCCGGGCCTTGCCCGCCTTGCTTCGGCGGAGGAAATCGAGCGCCGCCTCCGCCCGCTCCCAGCCGGCAACGTCGATCATGCGAGGCTTCCGGGCGCCGGCGGCGACCACGATGAAATCGTATTTTTTCTTGAGCTCGTCGAAGCCCTTGCGCGTCACCGGCTTCCGGACATGATGGCTGAGACCCGCCACGCGGGCGAGTTCGTGTTCGAGAACCTCGTCGGGGATGCGGCTCGCGGGAATGGTTTCCGTGATTTTCCCGCCCAGGCGCGAGTCCGTTTCATGGATGACCGGCTCGTGCCCCATCAGGCGCAACTGCCAGGCGACGGAGAGGCCCGCCGGCCCGCCGCCGATGACGGCGATCTTCTTGCCCGTCGGCGGGGCCGGCTCCGGGGGCGCGGCCTCGAGGCTGGCCCGGCCGAGGAGGGTGACGTCCACCGCGGGCAGGTTTACCGACCGGCGGGTACAGTGCTGCATACAGAGGTTCGGACACAGATGGCCGCACACGGTCGCGGGGAAGGGCGTGTACTTCAGCGCCAGGTCCACGGCCTCGGACAGTTTTCCCTCCCGGATCAGGGCCCAACGTTTCTGGACGGGAATCCCCGTGGGGCAGTGCGCCTGGCAGGGGGGCAGGTATTTTTCATTCTCCCAGACGGGGACGAAGCGGCGCAGATCCCCCTTCGCAATCACGTCCACCGGGCTCCGGTCCAGGTCGGTGAGGTCGCCGATCAGGCCGCCCGCCCCCAGTTGCGCCTCCCAGACCTCCCGGAGAAATTGCGGCAGCGAGCGGTAGGGGCCGGCGTGTTTTTCTTGGGTCCGGCGAGCCGCCAGGACCTGCCACTGTCCGCGGTCGGCGGTCAGCGTCTTGTAGAGGCCCGGCTGATCGATCGCGGCGAGAAAACCTTTCATGCCCGCGATCAGCCATCGCCAGTCCTCATCGTCCACCGGCGCCAGAACGGCGTCGTTTTCGCTGTAACCCGGGCAGGAACCCCGGAAGAAGATCTTTCCGCCCACCATCCCGACGCAGGGGCGATATCCCAGGCCGGCGCGCTCCCGCTCCACGCCGTGACCGCAGACGACCGCGTGGCCGCCGGCCATGAATTCGGCGAAGGAGTCCCCGACGCCGCCCAGGACCCAGAGTTCCGGCGGGGCGAAGCGGGGGTTGTGCTTGGTCATCGTCATCCCACGGGCGCCGATGTTCCCGGCGACGTAGATCTGCCCCTGCGCCATGGCGTTGCCCGCGCCGTTCGTGGCGTTGCCCCGGACGATGATCCGCGCCCCGGCGTTGAGCCAACCCACATCGTCGGACGCCGGACCGACGCAGTCGATCACGGTGTTGGGGAAGCCCATCGCGCCCAGGCGCTGCCCGGACGTGCCCATGACGCGGATCCGGACGGTTTCGTTCCCCGCGCGCCAGAGGCGGCCGCCGATGCCGTGCTGCCCCTGGGCAATAATCTCCAGCGACCGGTGCCCGTCGGACACGGCCTTCTGGATGCGCTCTTCCAGGACGCGCGAATCCACCCGGAGGCCCTTTTCCATGCCGGGAATCACCCAGGTCGGTTTACTCGCGCCGTTCACATCCCATCTCCCCGTCAGGCGTCGGGCCTGTCACCCGGTGCCTACACCACATACTTGATCTTCAGCCGTTCCGCCGCATGGCCGTCGGCTATGCCGATCGCGTCGGACATGCCGATCGGCAGCGACGTGGATCGCCCCAGGGGCGCCACGATCTTTTTCAATTCCGTGTCGAAACCCTTGAAGACATCGACGAGCCGCTCGGCCACCTTCTCCGGATCGAGCCGCCGGTAGAGGCGCGGGTCCTGGGACGTGATCCCCTTCGGACACAGGCCGATGTTGCAGATGTTGCAGCGGTCGCGTTCGGAGCCGAGACAGCCGGCCGCCGCCTGCATGAGGTACTTGCCCGTCTGGACGCCGCTGGCCCCCAGCATGATCAGGGCCGCCGCGTTGGCGGCCAGGTTGCCGTTCTTGCCGACGCCGCCGCCGGCGAAGATCGGGATCTCGTTCTGTTTGCCCACCTTGACCAGGTTCAGGTAGGCGTCCCGGACATTGCTCGCGATCGGATGGCCCATGTGGTCCATCGAGACGTTGTAGGCCGCCCCCGTCCCGCCGTCCTCGCCGTCGATGGCGAGCCCCCCCGCGTAGGGATTGCGGGTCAGGTTGTTCAGCACCGCGAGCGTCGTCGAGGTCGCGGAGATCTTCGGATAGACGGGCACCCGGAATCCCCAAGCCATGGCCATGGACTGGATCATCTTGGCGACCGCCTCCTCGATCGAGTATTTCGTCTGGTGCGTCGGCGGACTCGGGAGGCTGACGCCCGCCGGGACGCCCCGGATGGCGGCGATGAGCCGGTTGACCTTGTACCACATCAAAAGCCCCCCGTCGCCGGGTTTGGCCCCCTGGCCGTACTTGATCTCGATGGCGCAGGGGTCCTCCTGCATCTCGGGCAGGGCATGGAGGATCTCGTCCCAGCCGAAGTAGCCGCTCGCGATCTGGAGGATGACGTATTTCAGAAAGCGCGATCGCAGAGGCGCGGGGGGCAGCCGCCCTCGCCGGTGCAGATCCGGACGGGCATCCCCATCTCCTCGTTCAGGTAGGCCACACCCATCTGCAGGCCCTCCCACATGTTGGGCGACAGCGCCCCGAAGGACATGCTGCCGATGACGAGCGGGTAGATCTCGCGCACGGGGGGCACCCAGCCGTTCTCCTTCGTGACTCTCAGGATTTCCTCCGGCGGCAGGACCCGGCCGAGGAGGGTGCGCAGCTCGAATTCATGGCGACCCGCGTCGAGGGCCGGATCGGTGAGCATGGAGATGCGGATGAACTTGATCGCGTCGAGGACGCTCTGGGGGTCGTTGCGCCGGCCGCCGCGCCGCCGGGGTTCGCCGCCCTGCTGGACGTGGAAGCGGAGCTTGTCCGTCTCGTCGCCGTGGGCGGGCGCGATGGACCCGTTGGGGCACACGAGGGCGCACATCCCGCAGCCCACGCAGGCATGCGCGGCGTCGGTCCGTTGGCGGATGCCGTGGTAGAGGCCAACGGCCTGGGTCGGCTTATCCGCGAGCCCCACCGCCGCGGTCACGACGCGCTTGCGGTGGACGCCGAGTTCGATCGCCTGCACCGGGCAGACGGCGGTGCAGCGCCCGCAGAGGGTGCACGTTTCCCGGTTCCAAAGGACCCGCCAGGGGAGGTCCCGGACGCTCAAGGTCGCGGGGTCAATTCGTCCCATTGGCTCCATTGTCTGACCTCTTGACGGTCCGGTCCCACGTAGACCGTGTCGTACTTCATCGGTTGAAAATCCCGCGATTTATCTCGGGCGGGGATGGCGGTGTCAAGACCGCACATCTCCGAGGAGAAGGCGATCATCCCGGGGTTGCCGCCCACGATGCCGGGACGGAGCTTCTTGCCGTCCTGGACCATGAACAGGCCCTTGTCCGGCAGGCAGCCCATGACGCAGTTCGGTCCGTCCACGATCAGCGGTCTGCAGCTCTGCTTGACCCTACGGAGCCACTCGCCGTTGGGGTGTTCGGCCAGCTCGTCGTCCTTCAGGGGGGTGATGATGTGCTTGTACATCTCAAGCCCCAGTCCCAATTGGTTGCGCGTGTAGTGGAGGATGTGGGTGAAGACCTCCGAGTCGGACTGGTAGCCCTGGTAGCCCTCGTACCGCCGGGAAGTGAGAAATTCCCGGATCGGGACGAAGGCGGTGTTCTCGCCGTTCGTCATCGTAGCGATCCCCTGGATGAAAAAGGGGTGGCAGGCGTAAATGTCGATGGCGTAGTTCGTGTTCTGACGGCCCTGCGCGAGGACCACGCGGGCCTGCAGTTCCCGGCGGTTTAGGCCCAGGTATTCCGCGACGGTCAGGGGGTCGCCGACCTCCTTGATCATGATCACGTCCGGCCAGAAGCTGAAGATCAGCATCGACCCGTCCACCTCCCCCATCCGGCGCAGCTCTAGGCGGGTCATCATCAGGCGGTGATGCAGTTCGGCCTGGGAGAGGACCTCCCACTCCGGCGGGTATTCGTAGACCCGGATCAGGTAGTTGTCCCGCTTCGGCGTTCCCGGCGGCGGCGCCATGGGCGGGCGTATGGAGAGCTTGTACTTCACCATGAAGTCCATGTCCATCATGTACCGGTCGAGGGCCTTGATCCCGGCGTTGGAGAAGATCCCCGACAGGATGGGCCCGCCGCGGAACTGCTCGAAGTCCCCCCCCAGATCGGTCAGGAAGAGCCCCACGCCGGAGCCGTCGTGGCCTTCCTTCATGACGTCGAGGGCGCGGATCGCCACCATCGGGGAGAGGGGTTCGGCGCTCGTTATGGCAAATAAGCGGCACATGGGAAATTCCTTTGTCTTTCACGCCCGGCGGTTTTCACCGACGGCGTGACGTCTGTGACGGGAAAGCGATAACCGTGCCAGATGGACGGGAGCGGACCTCTGGGTCGCTCCGGCGGAGACAGCGCCCTCGCTTCGCGGCCCCGGCCGGCCGACGGGCGGAAACGGCGGGTGGACAAGGAGGCCGGCTTGTCGATACATAATTGTGCCCACCGGTCCGGGAGCGACAAATTTGTCAGCGCCTCCGGAGCGGGTCTTCCCGGGGGCCGCCTCCCCGCCCTTACGTCTCACCGGTCGACAGGGCCGGGGGCGGCGCCGGACGGAATTGGCGGGTGTCGATCCCGAGCTTGTGGACCTTGTACTGGACAATCCGTTTCGTCGTGCCGAGCAGTTTGGCCGCCCGCGTCTGGTTGCCGCCGGCTTCCCGCAGGGCCGCCATGAGCAGGGCCCGTTCGCGCGCCGTGATCTCGACCTTGAGCTTTCCCCGTTCCCGCCGCTCCTCCTCGCTCCGGCCGCTCTGGAGGGAAGGGGGCAGATGGGCGGTCTCGACGGTGTCCCCCGTGCACAGGACCACGGCCCTCTCGATGCAGTTTTCCAGTTCCCGGACATTCCCCGGCCATCCGTAGGCCAGGAGGATCTCCATGACGGCCGGGGAGATGCGCTTCACCAGCTTGCCCAGGGCACGACCGTACTTTTCGACGAAGTGGTCGGCGAGCAGGATGATGTCGCTCCCCCGGTCCTTGAGCAGGGGCAGATAGAGGGGAAACACGTTCAGGCGGTAATACAGATCGGCCCGGAAACGGCCGTCGGCCACGTCCTGCTCCAGGTTGCGATTCGTCGCGGCGATGATCCGGACGTCGACCCGGACCGTCCTGGAGGCGCCCAGGGGCTGGAACTGCCGTTCCTGGAGAACGCGCAGGAGCTTTGCCTGTGCGGCGGCGGAGAGCTCCCCCACCTCGTCCAGGACGATCGTGCCTCCGTCCGCCTCCTCGAACCGGCCGCGCCGCCTCTGCCAGGCGCCGGTGAAGGCGCCCTTCTCGTGGCCGAAGAGTTCGCTTTCGACCAGGGTGTCCGGCATGGCGGCGCAGTTGACGAGGACCAAAGGACCCTTCCGGCGGGGACTGTTCCGGTGGATCGCCCGACCGACCAGTTCCTTGCCCGTCCCCGTGGCGCCGTGGATGAGGACCGTGGTGTCGGATTCGGCCACCTGCGCCATCAGGCCGAAGACCTCCTGCATGACGCCCGAGGTGCCGATGAGCTCGTCCGACGGGCTGCACGACTTACCCAGCATGTGCCGCAGGCGCCGGTTGTCCTCCTCTAGGGCCCGGGTGTGGACGGCCTTGGCGATCAGGTCCGCCACGGCGACCAGGACGGCGAGTTCCCGTTCGAGGTTTTCGACCTGCCGGGCGACCTTGTCCGCCGACAGGACGCCGACGACCCGCTGGTCGTAGATGATGGGCACGCAGAGGAAGGCGAGTTCGGCGCGGTTAAGGAAACGCCGGGCGCCTGTGCGGTCGAGAAACAGGGCCTCCTGGCCGAGATTGGCCACGGCCATGGGCCGCCCGGTCTGAGCCACCTTGCCCGTGATGCCCTCGCCGGGCCGGTAGGTGACCTCCATCCCCCCGATATCGACGCCGTGGGCCACGTCCAGCCAGGCCTCGCCGGTCTCGCGGTCGATCAGGGAGATCATGCCGCGCTGCATCCCCAGCAGGCGGCTCATTTCCTTGAGCACCCCCGCGAGCTCGGCGTGGAGCTCACCGGGGCGCACGAGGATCCGGGCGATGGCATGGAGGGCCGCCAGTTCCTCGTAACTGTGAATGCTGATATCCTTCGTTTCGGCAAGCCCCACCTGGGTGGGACTCCAGACTTCCCGGCTCATGCGTCCATCCCTGAAAAATGCCTCCAGGCGTTCGCCCCTGTTCCGTCCCTCCCACTCCCGGCGGTCAGGGCAGGGATTGCGAAGCTCACTTCGGGTCGTTTCCTATCATGATGCGATACAAAATTGCAACAGAGGATTGTTCCCGTTTTACCACCTTTTGTCTTGACATTCGGGTTAAAAATCCATTAGTAAGAGCCACGCGCGCCATGATGGACACACGCGCCGTGTTTCGACAGGCTCCAACAAAACACTCAACCCATCCCGCCGGACCCGACCCTTCCCGGCGGGACGCCCAAGACCGTGACGGCAACCGATGTCAGCGGTCGCCGTCACCAGAAACTCCGCATCGACTCATCGTTCCGCGTCCCTGCACAGGGGCGCGATGCCATAGACGAACACGCTTCAACCCCGCGCCCCGGTTTCGCGCCCGTGAAGGCTTCCCGGCGATCAGGGGCTTCCGGACGCTCTTTCTTAACCCGTTTGCGATCTTCACCAAGCGCGACCCGGGATCCGATCGCCGCATCACCCGCCCGTGTGGAGCGGCACGGGATCCTCAGGCTCCACAACGACGCCATCAACCTAAAAAGGAGGGTATCTATGAGTGACGTCTACACGGAAAAGCCATGGCTCAAGAACTACGACAAGAATGTCCCCCCCACGCTGAAGTACGAAGACAAGACCTTCGCGGAGATGTTCCGGAAGGCGGTCGAGGCGTTCCCGGACAAAACGGCGCTCCACTACATGGGGAAAAAGCTCACGTTTCGAGACCTCGATCTCCTGTCGAACCAGCTGGCCCAGTACCTGCTCAAAATCGGCCTGAAGCCGGACGACGTCGTGGGCATGCACATGCCCAACATCCCGGCCCATTATCTCGGCCTGATCGCCGTGCAGAAGGCGGGCTGCGTCTCGACCGGCCTGAGCCCGCTGCTCACCCCCCATGAGATGGAACACCAGTTGACCGACTCCCGGGCGAAGGTGGTCATGACGGTCGATGTCCTGTTCGAGAAGGTCGCGGAAGTCGCCGGCAAGACGCCGTTCTCCACCGTTATCGTCGCGGAGATCGCCGACTTTCTCCCCGGCGTGAAACGGGTGCTGGGGAAACTCCTGAAGAAGATCCCCACCGCGCCGATCCGGCCGCTACCCGGCAAGACCGTGCTGAAGTTCATGGAGGCGATTCGGGGGATGCCGACCGACCGGGTGGCCGTCAAGCGGACCATGGACGATACGATCTTCATGATGTACACGGGGGGAACGACCGGTCCTTCCAAGGGGGCGATCCTGACCCAGCGCGGCTACATGTACAACCGCCTGCAGACGTGCGCCTGGCTCGACATCGGCTCCAAGGACGTCGCGCTGTCGGCCTTCCCGCTGTTCCACATCGCCGGGCTCGCCCTCGGCGGGTTCACCATGACGAGCGGCGCCACCCAGATCTGCGTCCCAAATCCGCGGGACTCCCATTTTCTCATCGGGGCCATCAAGGCCTACAAACCGACGATGATCGTGAATGTCCCGACGGTGTTCTTCGAACTTCTGAAGGTGCCGGAATTCAAGGCGCTGGATCTGAGCAATCTAAACTTCTGCCTGAGCGCCGCCGCGCCCTTCCCGGCCGAGTACATCGCCGAACTGGAAAAGATCATCGGCGCGGGGAACTTCATCGAACTCTACGGCATGACGGAGATGTCGCCCGTCATGTGCTGCAACCCCCGCTACGGGAAGAAGAAGGCCTCCTCGATCGGAATGCCCATGCCCGACACGGAGTTCAGGCTCATCGATCCGGAAACGGGCCAGCCGGCGAAGCTCGGGGAGCCTGGCGAGATCGTCGCCCGCGGTCCCCAGCTCATGAAGGAGTACTACGAGAAGCCTGAGGAGACGGCCAATGCCGTGCGGGACGGCTGGATGTACACGGGCGACGTGGCCAAGATGGACGAGGACGGCTATTTCTACCTGGTGGACCGGGTGAAGGACATGGTCATCGTGTCCGGGTTCAAGGTCTTCACGCGTGAACTCGACGATCTACTCGCGACCCATCCCGACGTCGACGTGGCGGCCACGATCGGCGTCCCCGACCCGGCCCGCCCGGGTTCCGAGCGCGTCGCCATCGCGATCGTCCTCAAACCCGGCGTCGACAAGAGCGAGGCCGAGAAGGAAAAGCTGACGAAATTCCTGAAGGAGAACGTCGCCCCGTACAAGGTGCCGAAGGTGATCCAGTTCATGGACGCACTCCCCACGAGCGGCGTCGGCAAGGTCCTCAAGCGCGAACTGCGGAAGATGATGTAGGCACGCCAGCCCTGTCTGAAGAACATCCGGCGCCCGGGACGACCTGCCCGGGCGCCGCGACTGTTCCAGGAAATCCCTTGTCTTGAAAATCCTCTTGATATAAGGTGCCTCAACTTTTAAATTCACCGGTCTACGACGGAGACGAGCGACATGGACGTGACCCCTCAACAGATTGAAACCTGCATCAATGCGATTCGCTTTCTGGCGGCGGACGCCATCCAGAAGGCGAAATCCGGCCACCCCGGCATGCCTCTGGGGGCGGCTCCCGCGGCCTACGCTCTATGGATGCGTCATCTGAAGCACAACCCCGCCGATCCCGCCTGGATGGACCGTGACCGGTTCGTCCTGTCCGCCGGACACGCCTCCATGCTCCTGTACGCCCTGCTCCACCTGACCGGCTATGCCCTGTCCCTCGACGACCTGAAAAATTTCCGGCAGTGGGACAGCCTGACCCCGGGCCACCCCGAACGGGGCCGCGTGCCGGGCGTCGAGGTGACGACCGGCCCCCTGGGCCAGGGGATCAGCCACGCCGTGGGGATGGCGATCGCCGAGGCCCACCTGGCCGCCGTCTACAACCGGCCCGAACATACCGTCATCGATCATTTCACCTACGTCATGGCGAGCGACGGCGACCTCATGGAGGGCGTCACCGCGGAGGCCTGCGCGCTGGCCGGCCACCTGGGCCTGGGAAAGCTCATCTGCCTGTACGACGACAACCGGATTTCGCTCGCCGGCTCGACGGCCCTGACGTTCACGGAAAACATCGCCGGCCGCTTTACCGCCTGCGGCTGGCAGGTGCTGCGCGTGGAGGAGGGCGGCGACTGGACGGCCGTCGACCGCGCCCTCGCCGAGGCCAAGGCCGATCTCGCGCACCCGACCTTGATCGCCGTCCGAACGGTGATCGGCTACGGCGCCCCCTGCAAGGCGGGCACCGCGGACTGCCACGGTTCCCCGTTGGGCGAGGACGAGCTCAAAGGCGCCCAGGAGCGCCTGGGCTGGCCCCAGGAGCCGCCCTTTTTCGTGCCGGACGAGGTCCGGGAACAATTCCGCGGCGCGCTTCGCACGGGCCAGGCCAGGCAGGCGGATTGGCAGGCCCGCTGGGACCGATACCGCGAAGCGTACCCGGAAGCGGCGGCGGAACTGCTCCGGGCCCAGGCGGGAGAGCTTCCCGCGGGCTGGGAGTCGGCGCTGCCCGCCTTCGCCGATCCGTCCAAGGAGGTCGCGACCCGCAAGGCCTCCGAGGCGGTGCTCCAGGCCCTGGCCCCGAAGCTGCCGGAACTCCTCGGCGGCTCGGCGGATCTGAACCCGTCCGTAATCACCTGGCTCAAGGGGTACGGCGACTTCCAGCGCCCGGACCTTCCCGAGGAAGGGGTTCAGGGCCGGATGGGCGGCGTCTGGAGCTACGCGGGCCGCAACATCCACTTCGGCGTGCGCGAGCACGCGATGGCGGCGATCTCCGGGGGGATCGCCTGCCACGGCGGCCTGATCCCCTACGCCTCGACCTTCTTCACCTTCGCCGACTACATGCGCCCGTCGATCCGCCTGGCCGCGCTCATGGAGCTCGGCGTCATCTACGTGTTCACCCACGACAGCATCGGGGTGGGCGAGGACGGCCCGACGCACCAGCCCGTGGAGCA
>Ga0116141_10001788_pt1 | contig 18569 bp, 14 predicted proteins | sample AD_UKC097_MetaG_FD_89744 | JGI IMG/M metagenome (GOLD analysis project Ga0116141, IMG submission 89744) | Active sludge microbial communities of municipal wastewater-treating anaerobic digesters from USA - AD_UKC097_MetaG | ecosystem: Engineered > Bioreactor > Anaerobic > Digestate | place: USA...
CCGTGCATTTTCGTGAATGTCAGCTTCATCGGCTCGTCCCTCCCTGTCCGGGCTGATTACGGCATATCCTGTCCGAAGATACGCATCATGCGCGTGCGCAGATCCCCCTCCGTCTCCATCGGAATGTCGGCCCCACCCGTCAGCGTCACCAGATCGGAAAGAATGTTGAGCGCTTCATCAAGCACCACATCGTCCTCTTTGCCCTCGGCTTTCGAAGCGTCCTGCTCGTCGTCCTCCAGCTTGCGCATCTCGTTTTCGGCCTTCATGAGCTTGCGGCGGGCGTTGAACTCCAGCGGGACCTCTTTCTTCTCGTTGACCTCCTGCACGTGCCGGACCAGCGTGCAGTACCGCACGTAGCGGGCATTGTCGGCCAGGCGCTTGGCGGAACGCTCTTTCAACTGCGGCACAAACTTGGCCACATCGGCGACCGGAATATAGAGCGCCTGCTCGATTTGGGTCCACGGCAGCGAGCCCGGCAGCTTGTCCTCGCCGATGTCGAGTCCGTCCAGCGTCGAGGGGATCACGATGTCCGCGCCCACGCCTTTGCGCTGCGTGGAGGCGCCGTTGATGCGGTAGAAACTCGCAGTCGTCACTTTCATCGAACCGAACTTCTCCGAGCCGAGCGGCATCACGGTCTGCACGGTGCCTTTGCCGTGCGACTGCGTGTCGCCCACCAGCACCGCGCGTCCGTAATCCTGCAGCGCGCCGGCCACGATTTCGGAGGCCGAGGCCGAGGCGCGGTTGACCAGCACGAGCATCGGTTTGCGGAAGGCCATCGCCGGATCCATGTTGGGCACCGGCAGAACGACGATCTGCCGCGCCTCGCGCACCTGCACGACCGGGCCGCTGCGCACAAACAGGCCGGTCAGGCTGACCGCCTCGCGCAGCGAGCCACCGCCGTTATTGCGTAAGTCAAGGATCAGCCCCGAAACATTCTCGCTGTTGAACGCGGCAAGCTGCTTGGCCACGTCGATGGTCGCGCTGCGGAAGCCCGGCTGGTTCGGGCGCTTGTCCATCGTGCCGTAAAAGGTCGGCAGCTTGACCACGCCCAGCTTGCGCACGGCGCCGTCGGCCAGCGTCACGCGCGCCACTCGGCCGGTGGCGGCCTGCTCCTCCAGCTTGACCTCGTCGCGGATGAGATCGACGATTTTGGTCGTGGTGCCTGAGGGGTCGGAGGCAGGGATCACGCTCAGCACCACCTTGGTGCCCTTCTCGCCGCGGATCTTGCGCACCGCTTTGTTCAGCGGCAGATGGACGATGTCTTCGATGGTGCCGCTGCCCTGTCCCACGCCGATGATCTTGTCGCCTTTAGCCAGCCGGATGGCGCGCTTGTCGCGGTCGGCGGGCCCGCCCGGGATCACCTCCATGATCATCGCGATGCCGTCCTCCGAGCGAAGCTGCGCGCCGATGCCGCAGAGCGAGAGGTTCATGTCGATGTCGAAATCCTCTTTGCGCATCGGCGACATATAATCGGAGTGGGGGTCGTACGCCATCGCCACGGCGCTGAGGTAGCGCTGCAGGATCGCCTCTTCGTCCATGTCCTGGATGACGATCAAAAACTGCTTGTAGCGTTTGGCGACATTCTCCTGCGGCGTCAGCACGGGCGGCGTGTTGGTCGCCGCGCCGCCTGCCGCGGCGGCCGCAGGCGCGCCGTTCGTCACAGCGGCGATCTGATTGGTGGCGGCGGCGGCCGTGTTGGTCGCTGCGGCCTGATCCAGCTCGCGGCCGATGAGCTGCGCCAGCACCTCGTTTTTGACGCGCTTGCGCCACAGCTCATCCTGTTCCGCCTGCGTCGCCGGCCAAGGCACGTCTTTACGCTTCCAGGTATACGATTCATCCTCGTTGAACGAGAAACTGCTTTCAAGCAGGTTGGTCACATAGGCATAGCGTTCTTCGAGCCGCGCGCGGAACACACGGTAGACTTCGAACGGGAAGGAGACATCGCCCGCCTTCACGGCATCGTCGATGCGCGTCTGCATGTTCGTGAACGCGGCGATGTCGCTCTGCAGAAAGTAGCTGCGGTCGAAGTCGAACGCGGTGATCAGGTTGGTCCAGGCTTTTTGCGAGATGTCATCGCTCAGCGGATACTGCAGCAGATGCGCGGCCGGCAGCACGCGCGCCACCTTCTGCGCCACGTCGCCGTAGTGGGGCTGCGGCGCCGGCTGTCCGTTGCCGTTGCCCGCCGCCCACACGGCGGCCATCGGCGCGAGCGCCGCCATCCAGAAGATCCCTGCACGCCGCTTTATCATGAGTCTTTCTGCTCCATCACCTTAACGATCCGTTCACATTCATCCGCCGTCAAATGGCCCGCGTGCGTCACCAGCAACGACTGGAGCGCCGCAGCATTGCAGACCACCGCGTCGTCCACCGTCAAAAGTCCCGGCTCGAAGGTGTCGCTCGCAAAGCAGACCACCGGCGTGCAGGGCGGAGCGCTTCCCAGCCGCTCGCCTAAAAACCGCGCCAGCGCCTGGGCCGAACCGCGCGCCTGCCGCAGCGGCGGCCGGCTCGGCTCGACGCCGTTCACCCGCAGGCCGCCGGACTCATAGGTGACGCGCCCCGACCAGCACTTGGTTTCGACCGCAAAGAGCCCGCTCGGGCCGACCACCACATGATCGATGGCACCCGGAACGCCGCAGGCGAAATCATGAAAAACATGGTAGCCGCGCGGCAGCGCGGCCAGCAGCACCGCCACGCTCTCCTCGCCGCGCGCGCCTTTGAAAAACGCGTCGATGCCCCGGAGGCCGTCGCGCACCGCCCAGACCAGAAACGCCGCCGCCGTCAAAAAGCCGGCTCCGGCCACGCCCGGCGTCACCTGCGGCAGGGCCGCGCCCGCAAACAGCCCGCACGCGAACAGAGCGGCTAACAGGGGCCAGAGCGCGCGCATCACGCCCGCCGCGCGCGCCCGTTCGCCCGGCACGCCGTGGATCTCCGCTTTGTGTGTCTCACTCATTACGAGATTGTGATTTTCGCCTATTCGCGCCCCGGATGCAACCCCGATGTTCCCCCGACCTCTTGCGCCAGACGCTCCGGCGTGAGCCCGTGGTCCTGCATCAGTTGCCGCGTGGTGCCCTGGCCCACAAACTCATCCGGCCAGCCGCAGACGCGCACCGGAGTGTCAAACCCGCCGGCCGCGAGCGCCTCGCGCACGGCCGAGCCGAACCCGCCGGCGACCGCCCCGTTCTCCAGCGTCACGAAGCGCGCGCCCTGACGCGCCTGCGCCCAAAGGCGCCCGGTGTCGAGCGGCTTGATGAAGCGCGCATTGACCACCCCGCACCGCACGCCGGCCGCGCGCAACAGCGCCGCAGTCTCGCACGCCAGCGGCAGCATGTCGCCCAACGCCCAGAACCAGACCGCCGAGCCGTCGGCTTCCTCGGGCTCCACCACGGTTTCCGCCACGCCGATCGGCAACGGCGCGATGTCAGGTCCAAGATCCACCGACGGCCCCGGCTCGCGCGGATACCGGATGGCGACCGGCCCGTCGTGCTTCAGCGCGGTCTTCATCATGGCCGCCAGCTCACGGGCGTCTTTGGGCTGCATCAGCGTGAGATGCGGCAGGCAGCGCAGCATCGCGATGTCGTAGATGCCGTGGTGCGTGGGGCCGTCGCTGCCGACCACGCCGGCCCGGTCGAGGCAGAAGAGCACCGGCAGGCGCTGCAGGCAGACGTCGTGCATCACGCAATCCACCGCGCGCTGCAGGAAAGTCGAGTACACCGCGAAGACCGGCCTGTAGCCGGACGCCGCCAGCCCCGCCGCAAAGACGACCGCGTGCGATTCGCAGATGCCGACGTCGAAAAAGCGCGCGGGATGCCGCGCCGCAAAGGGTTCAAGCCCCGTGCCGCCGCACATGGCCGCCGTGATCGCCATCACGCGCGGATCGCCGTCGGCCAACGCCGTCAGCGTCTCGCCGAAAACCTGGGAGTACCCGCGCCGTCCTTCCGGCGGCCGCCGGGCCTCCAGCTCAAACGCGCCGACCCCGTGCCAATCGCAGGGACTGCGCTCCGCGGGTTTGAAGCCGTGCCCCTTCTGCGTGGCGATGTGGATCAAGACCGAACGCTTATCGTCGCGCGCCGTGCAGAGGGCGTTTTCCAGCGCGTTGAAATCGTGGCCGTCGATCGGCCCCACGTAGCGGATGCCGAACTCCTCGAAGAAGGCGTTACGCAGCCACAGGCTCTTGACCGCCTGTTCGAGGCGGTGGTAGACGCGCCGCAGCGGCGTCATGTGCAGCCGATGGCCGGCCGCCTCGGCCGCAGCCTTGATGCGGTTGTAACGCACGTCGGCCAGCATGCGCCCGAGCCGGCGCGACAGCGCCCCGACATTCTCCGAGATTGACATCTCGTTGTCGTTGAGGATCACGATGAGCTTGGTGTTGGCATCGTCCAAGCTGTTGAGCGCCTCCAGCGTGATGCCGTTGGTCAGCGAGCCGTCGCCCACCACGGCCACGACGTGCTGCTTGCCGCCGTCGCGGTCGCGCGCGACCGCCATGCCCAGCGCGGCGGAGAGCGCCGTACCGGCGTGGCCGCCCACAAAGGCGTCGAACGGGCTCTCCTGCGGCTTCGGAAACCCCGAAAGGCCGCCGTGCTGGCGCAGGGTGGCGAAGCGGTCGCGGCGCCCGGTCAGGAGCTTCCACGAATAACTCTGGTGGCCCACGTCCCACACGACCTTGTCGCCGGGCGGCGCAAAGACACGCAGCAACGCGATCGTCAATTCGACCGTCCCGAGATTCGAGGCCAAATGGCCGCCCGTTTTGCTGACGGTGTCGAGGATCACCGTGCGCAGTTCTTCGGCCAACGCCGGCAACGCTTCGGCCGGCAACGTCCGGAGGTCGGACGGCGATTGGATATGTTGCAAATAATCAGACATGTCAGGGTCGTCAGGGCTTCTGCGCGCCGAGCGGGGTCCGTCGCTTCATGATTTGAAGCGTCGTGCAGTTCTGCCCGAAATCGGGCACCTCCTGCACGCCGTCGTAGTGCTGTCCCAATACACTCAAGAAAGCGTGGCGCCGCGCGGCAGGCACTTCGTCCATCACCGGCGAACGGATGGCAAAGCCGTACCCGCTGTAGGCGGCGACGCTGGCCGGCGCTGCCGTGAGCAGGGCTTCCAGGCGCGTGTCGTTCATCACATGGTAGCGGGCGGCCTCGTCATCGCTGAGCTGCGGAAAATAACTGAAGGGGCCCATCTCCAGCCCTTCGGGCACGCGCATGCCGGCCTCGACCGCCAGATAAAGGTCCTGGGTCAGCAACAGGTCATCTTCGCCGGACAGCGCGCGCACGTCGCGCGCCGTCTGGCGCAGCACAGCCAGGTCCGGCACCGCCTTGCGCACCACCCAGAAGCGGTCCTGGCGCGCGACGAACCACGATTGCGCCAACGGCGACCCGAAGCTGGCCAGCAGGCTGCCGGTCACCCAAAGCAGGCAAACACAGCCGCGCAGCGAGCCCGACGACGTGCTGTTCGCGGTCCAGCCCGCGACCGCCGCCGCCAGAAGGCCCATGACCGGCACCTGATAGTCGTCATACGGATACGGGCTGGCAAGCTGCACCCCGAAGACCGCAAGAAACGCCGCCAGCCAAAGCCACGGCCAGAACTGGCCGCGGTAGAGAATGCCCGTCGGCTCATCCTGCGAGACAGAGCCTGCTACGCCGCCGCCGCGAAACAGCCGGAAGAGAGCCAGTGCCGCCAGCAGCATCACGGCGGGCAGATAGGCCTGCACCGTACGCGCCAGCGACCCGGCCATGAAGAAGAGGTCACGCCCGCCGCGCGCCACATGGAACGACTGGCTGAACAGGAAGGGCTCGCGCGCCTCCAGCAGCGCGGGGCCGAACGCCAGCGCCAGGCCCACGCCGCCGCCGAGCGCGAACCAGAAGAAAGCCGCGCCGGTTTTGCGATAGGACACCAGCAGCGCCAGAGCGGTCACCGGCAGCATCGCGCCCAGCGACAGGCGCACGCCCGCCGCGAAGGCCACCAGCATGCCGGCCGGCAGCGCCCACATGCAGGAGAGGTGCGAGCGCGTCTTGCGGCGGCGCGACAGGCTCAGCGTAAGCACCAGGAAGCCGCCCAGCAACAGGCACGAGGCCAGGGCGTAGGTTTTCGGAATCGTCGTGAAGTAAACGTGATAGAGATTGCAGGCGGTCAGCGCGAAAGCGATCAGGCCGGCCTCGGCCGCGCGCGGCGAGGGCACGGCGCGCCGCGCCAGCCCCGCCGCCAGCAGCCCGCTCAACAGGCCCAGCGCGGCGGTGAAGATCCGTCCACCCAGCACGCCGTGCGGCGACCAGAGAGGCGCGAACAGGCCGTAGAGATACGGCATCACCGGACCCTGCGTGAAAAAAAAGTCACGATACGGCAGGCGTCCGTCCGCCACGGCGCGCGCGGCATACAGATACCAACCCTCGTCCTGGTTCAGATTGCCGAACCAGACCGCCGCCGCGTACAACGCCAGCGACGCCGCCGCGACACAAAAGGCCGCCAGCCAGATACACCCTTGATGTCCCCGAGACCGAAGCATACCCCCTCTTCACGTTTTGATTGGAAAATATAGCACACCCGCCGGACAGACACCATCCCCTATCGCCGGCCATCCAGGATCTGCTGAAGACGCCCGAGGCCCACCTCATATCCTTTGCCGCACATGTGGCAGAAGACGCGCGCCGGATGTTCCTCGCGCACCAGGGCTTCGAGATCGGCAGACGGCATGCCAGCCAGCATCGCGTCGACCCGTTCGGGCGTACAGCGGCAAGCGAATTTCAACGGCCGGGCAGGCTGGAACACACAATCGTCAAGACCCAGCGTCGAGCAGAGGGTTTGCGGCGAGGCCGACGCCTCCAAGCTCTCCTGCACCGTACCGTCCTCAAACAAGCGCGTGACGCGCTCAAACGCCTCGCCGTCGCTGTCGGGCAAACGCTCAGCCAACAAGCCGCGCGACCCGTCGATAAACCCGCCGTAGGCCAAGGCAGAAATCTGCGTCAGCACCTGGCGCTGCAGCGACTGCCGGTAATACTGTTCCAGCCCCTTGATGACCGAAGCCGGCGACACCTTCGCCGTCCCACTGGCCAGAATCTTGCCGGGCAGCGAGCGGATGATCTGGATTTCGCCATGCTCGCCCAGCGCGCACGACAGGTCTAATTCCTCGCAGGCATCCAAATCGTTCATCACCTTGACCTGAGTATACCCGCGCAGGCTGCCGTCGGCGCCGGCCTCCACGAGCAGACCGCCGACGGGGCCCGACACGCGCAGGCGCAAGGTCACCGTCTCTTCGGGCTGCGACAGGTCGGCGCCGAGCAGCGCCACCGCGGCCAAGGCCTCGGCTTGGATCAGGCCGGCCGTCGGGCCGCACAGATGACTGCGCTCCAGCTCGCGCGCGGAGTCGGTCACCTCGACAAAAACCAGGTTGATTTTCGCGGAAGGGGAAAACGCCGTTACCAAGCTGTCGGCGATCTTAGACATGATCATGGCTGCTGTTCCTCACTCGTCGCCCGACGTTTCCGCCACCTGCCGCACCTTCTGGCTGAAGAGCGTCCGCAGGCTGTCGAGGCGCCGCAGTTGACGTTCCAGCGACCAAAGCGCGAACCGCCATTTCTTGACGAAGGCGTAGTGTTTGGGCAGGTGCGGGTCGAAGGCGTCGAACTGCTCGCGCCGCACCGAATAGTTCCAGTGCATTTCGCGCGTCTTGAATTCGAAGCCGTCAAAAAAACATTCGGCCAGTGCGTCTAGGGGGCCTGCCGCGCGATGCTTGCGCCAGAACCGGTGCAGCACCTGCGCATAACAGCCGAAATAAAAATCGAAAAGCGCATTGAGGTTCGCTTCGGTGTAGGCGGTATCCGGCCAGCCGAAGCAGCCGCGGATGGAGCAGAGCTTCACGCCCATCGGCATCTCGCGCCGCGCGGTGATATCGTACCCGAACTCGAAAATCTCTTTGCCGACACCGAACCGGCACCCCAGCGTGTCAGGCAGATATTTTTTGAGCACCAGGTTTTGCGCGGCGGCGTCGCCCAGCAGCGCGCCCATCTTCTGCACCACGCCGGGGTCTTCCCCGCCCTCGCTGCCGCCGAACTCGCCCGTGCGCTGAAACATGCGCGGCGGGATGTCATCCAGCGGCTCCCCTGGACAGCGGTTGCGGATGAAGTAGTTCATCTCGCGGCCGGCGGCGCTGTCGAGCCGCATCAACAGGCGATATTCGCCAAACCCCACGCCCAGCGCCTTAAACGCCTCGACGCGCGCCAGCATGTAGCTGCCGTAGCCGGGCGTCTTGAGCGCCAGCCGTTTCTCGATCAGGCTGGTGCAGAGCGGCCGGCGGTTGGTCTTGAACACGATTTCGCGCGTCACGCCCGCACCCACGGCCAGATTGTTCGTGGCATCGCTTTCGGAGCGCACCTCGTAGATATTGGCGTACTCGACGGTCTCGTCCTGGCTCATGATCTGCAGGACATTCGCCAACAGCACGTGCGTGCGCTCGTCGGTGCCCGGATGGAAATCCGGCCGCCCCCCCCGGAACGTCGCGCCCGGCAGCGCTGTGCGGCGGTCGTCAAAGGCCGGCGACACCGCCGCGCCCTGCCCGTAATACACCTCGCCCGTGAGGTGCATGTAAAGCGTCTCGACGAAATCGTCGCAGCCCTCGTCGGCCAGTTCGGGCCGTTCCAGCGAGGTTTTGAACTGCGCATCGACCGCCTGCATCCGCTCGGCCACCTGCCCGGCGTCCAGCCGCTTGAGCGCGATGCCCTCCATGATCCGCTCCAACTCGGGCACGATCCGCTCGCACGCCTCACCCCGACGCAGGCCGAACAGCTCGATCTCGTTGTGGCCATGATATTTCGGCGAGCGCATGCAGGAGCGCACGTCGCCTTCAAAGATGGAGACCAGCTCGCGTAGGCACTCTACGAAACCGGCATAGTCCGCTTGCACCAGCGGCAGCAGCGCGTGAAAGTCGGTGTACGACAGAAAGTGCACGCCTTTGGCGCTGTGGTAGTAGCGCAGGCAGGTGTTGATGCGCGTGCGGCTCGCGGCGAGGGCGGCATCCATCTCGCGGCGCGTCCAGGCCAGCGGCTTGATGCGCCACTCCTGCCCCTGCTGGCGATAATACTCCAGCGCGGCATCGTTGCGCTCGGCCATGATCACGTGATTGAGCGCGAAGCCGACGCTCTGCAGCCACTCATCGGCCTCCGTGACCACGTCGGTCGGCACGTCGCGCTGCGAGATTTCGAGTACGCCGTTAACCACATTCGCGCAGACCACCGCACCTTGCAGCGTTTTGCTCCGCTGCGCGGCCGGAACGCGGCCGAGGTTCCAGAACTGTCCGGAGAGCAACGGGATGGCCGCGATCGTATGATTGCCCGTGGTCAATGTCATGATATAGCCGCCGGTCCCCTTGACCAGATCGCGTTTGCGCACGATCAGCACCGGGCTGTGATTCTCAAGACACTTCCAGACATCCTTTTCAAAAACAAAGGTGTCGCACCCCCAGTCGAAGGCGCAGAACACGCGCTCGTGGCCCATCGACTTGAGAACCACCGGGTCCCGCTTCAGCCGCGCTTCGCGCCGCACGCGCTCGATAAATGTATTCACGCCGGATTTTTGAAGGGCACCCACCCACGCCTCCTACAGAATCACTGTTTCTTTCGCGATCAGCTCTTCGGCCAGTCCGCCCACCGCGTCCAACCCACAGGTGTCGGCGGCCTCCAGCAGGTTTTGCAAAGCCGGCAGAATGTGCCTCGTGAAGCCTGTCTGCCCTACAGAGGCCAGCCGTCCGAACGCGCCCAAGGCCTGGACCAAACGCTGCACTGCCCCGACATGGAGCAGCGCCACACCGTCATGCAGGGCCGGATCGCACGCCTCGTAGGCTTGCGCCAGACGCATCCTCAATGGAGGAGTCAGTATAACATACGGATCGTACAAAAGAGAAGCCAGATCATAGGCAGCCGCACCCAGCCTGAGGCCTTGAAAATCGATGAACGCCATGTGTTTGCCGCGGAACAGGATGTTGCTGGACTGGCAGTCGCGGTGCAACACCACCTGGCGCGCCCCCTGCAACCGGGCCGCGGTCTCCCGCAACTCGCGCGTCACCGCTTCGGGCATTACCGCAAAGCCATAGCGCTTGTTGAGCAGATGCTCCTCGAAGAGACCGTGTTCCCAGCCATAAAGCGTGTCGTCAAACGGCGGTTCCAACGCCGTCCCCGCCTCTGCCGTCACGCGGCGCGTGCCTTCGCCGTGCAGACGCGCCAACGCCTGAACCACCGGCAGGTACCACGCCTCGGCCCGTTCCGGATGCGCCGCCATGCGCGCCTGGAGCGAGTCGTCGCCCCAGTCTTCCAACACCAGGCAGCGCCGCTGCGCCCGCTCGGCCAGCACCCGCGGCACCGGCACGCCGGCTTCGGCCAACAGGCGCGCATGTCCGGCATAGCGCGCGTTTTCGCTCCGCTCCAGACTGTAACGTATATAGATCGCCCGCTCTGAGCCGTGCAAAAGCCGCCAAAAACTCCGATCCGAGCCGCGCGTCCCGAGAAAAGCGGCGGCCGTTTCGCACGGCGACCAGCCCAGCGCATCCAGCGCGTCCGGCAACGCATCGTCGCCCGCATCGGACGCCGCCACGCACACCACGCCATCGAGCCGGCCGCCGACACACCCGCCACCGATCACGCACCCCTTGAGGATGCTGCCGGGCAGCACGCGCGCCCCGCCATATACCACGCTGCGGCGCCCACGCACGTCCGAAGCCACCTCGGCCCCCTCGCTCACCCACACGCCCATGCCCACTTTCCGACCGCCGACCTCTGACCGCTGACCTCTGACCTCTGACCGCTGACCGCTGACCTCTGATCTCTGACCTCTGACCGCTGATCTCTGACCTCCGACCTCTGATCTCTGACCTCCGACCTCTGACTTCTGGCCGTGCAGCCGCAGGTAGGCCTCAACCGTACCGGCGTCATCCCAAAAGCTATCTTTGACCGCCACGCCCTGCACGCACACGCCGTGTTCCAGGGCGTGCTCGTACGCTTCCACCAGCGTGCAGAATGGGCGTTCCGGCAAAAACTCGAAAATGCGCGGCGACACCAGTTGCAGGCCGCAAAAGGTGAAGGTGCCGGGCACGCCGGGCGTGGGACTGCGGTAGCACGTGATACGTCCGCGCCGGTCGGCCTCAACCGTGCGCGGCCCTTTTTTCGGCTCCAGCCAGGCAGCCGCCAGGCCATCCCCCGCCGCAAAAGCCTGCAGCAACGGCTCGGCAGCCACACGAGCCGCGATATCGGCGTTCACCACCCAGAAAGGCTCGGCGCCGAGGAAAGAACGGAGCGGACGCAGCGCACCCGCCGTCCCCAAAATTTCCGGCTCGTACGAGGTGCGGATCGAGGCCTTGCCATTGCGTCGATCGAGAAAGGCCCGGATCGCCTCGGGCTGGCTGTGCAGGTTCACCGCGATGCGTTCAACCCCCCACCCCTCCAGCAGGCGAAGGATACGCTCCAGCAGCGGCACGTTCCAGAGCGGCATCAGCGGTTTCGGGCGGGCGAGGGTCAGCGGGCGCAGGCGCGTGCCGAGACCGGCGGCAAGGACGACCGCTTGCGTCGGACGCGAGGTCATACGGAGGCACCGCCCTTCTCGCGCGTCACGGTGACAGCCGCCGCACGCAGGCCCGGCACCGCGCCCTGTTTTTCGACGCGCACGCGCACCGAGCGCACGCGCGCGTCGTCGAGGCAGACGTGCGCCACACACTCGGCCGCGCGCTCGATCATATGGCAGCGCGCCGCGCGCAGCGACGCCCGGATCGTCTCGGCCAGCGCCGCATAGTCCACCGTGTCGCTCAGGGCGTCGCTCGCGCCCGCGGCGGCAAGGTCGCACGCCAGCGCCACGTCAACCAGCAGCCGCTGCTCGCGGCCTCGCTCTTCCGGCAGATCGCCGATGACGCAAACGACCTCCAAGCCGAGCAGCTCCAATCTGTCCGAGTCATGCATACAACCGTCCATCATTCCACGTTTCCAGTGTCCCTAGCGGGCGGCGGGCTCCGTCGGCCTCAGAACGGCCGGCCGAACGCATTCGGCCGCTGACGCTGCATCTTGACTTTGGGCTGCTCCAGGTGCAGGGCGTACCACTCGTCGCCCATGCCAGCGTTGGAGAAGTGGCCGACGCGGTTGTTGGCGAGGTGCTCGCGGTTGCGCTTGAGCGTTTCGTTTTCCATCTTCTCGCATGCCTGAATCAGCACCTTGTGCGCACCGTCAAGGTCGTTCTTCTGCACGAGGATCCATGAATAGAGCCCGTACAACAGGGCACCCTGCCCGTAACGCACCCGAGCCGACTGTTTCTTGAAAAGCTTCTCGATCCCCTCCTCGCCTTTCATGTGCATGCGGGCCATCTTGATCGCGGCCATCATGGGGTCTATCACCAGCGCCGTGGGCATCAGTTCATCGACGCGCTTGAAATCTTTGAGCATCCAATAGAGCTGCAGACGCATCGTGGCAAGCTGGCGCCCCATTAACGGTGCCCAGCGGTTAAACCGTTCCATCTCTTTTGAAGCCTCCAGCGCCCTTTCGACAAAGACTCGCTGTTCGCGCTCAATCTCGATCTGGGCCTGTTTGAGGCTGCCCGGCGGGCGCGTCTGCCACTGGTTGACTTTGGCCTGCAAGCGCTTCTGTCCGTCCTCTAAAATCTTCTGCACGCCGGCCATGCCAGCCTTGACCCGCCGCTGAATCAGAAATCCCGCTGCAACCTGACCCGCCGCGAAGGCGACCACGCCCCAAAAGACCGACCAGCCCCAGTTGGCGGCGCCGCTCATCCCAAAAGCCAGCAGCACCAGCACCCCGAACCCGGCATTCAAAATAACCGTTAACATGACCACCCTCTCTGAAACAAGGCACCCAAAAGCAAAAACAAAAAAAGCAGTTTACTTTGAACCGTCCTGTGGGGCAACAGCAAATCCGGCAATTCCGGCGGAAAGGCGATTATCACACTTTCGAAAGTGTGATAATCGCAAGCACACCTCGCCATGTGACAGGCATCGTCCGGCGCGAAACGCGCGGCAAGGTCAGGTCACCCGAACAGGTCGCGGTAGAGCGGCGCCCAGTAAGAGAGCAGCAGGTCGGCGCCTGCGCGGTCGAGCGCGGCCAGCGATTCGCGGGCCATCGCGTGCAGATCCCCCCAACCGCGTTCGGCGGCCGCATGGATCATGCTGTATTCGCCGCTGACATTGTACGCGGCGACAGGCAGATCCGTGCGGCGGCGCACTTCGGCCAGCACGTCCAGATAGAAGAGCGCCGGCTTGACCATCAGGATGTCCGCGCCCTCCTCTTCGTCAAACTCCGATTCGCGCAGGGCGGTGCGCGGATGGCCGTAGGAGGCTTGATAGCCCTTGCGGTCACCGGCCGACGGCGCTGAATTTTCCGCATCGCGGAACGGCCCGTAGAGCGACGAGGCGAACTTGGTGGAGTAGGCCATCAGCAGTGTCTGCTCGAAGCCGTTCTCCGTCAGCGCCTCGCGGATGCTCCGCACCTGTCCGTCCATCATGGCGCTCGGCGCCACCACGTCCGCCCCGGCGGCGGCGTGCGACACCGCCACGCGGGCGAGCAGCCCGTTGGCCGCGTCGTTGTCCACCTGACCATGCCGGTCGAGCGGACCGCAATGGCCGTGCGCGGTATAGGCGCACAGGCAAACGTCCGTCATCACCGCCAGTTCCGGGAAGGCGCGCTTGATGGCCGGCACGGCGCGTTGCACCACGCCACGCGCGTCAAAGGCCCCGCTGCCGCCCGCGTCCTTGGCGCCCTCGGTCTGTCCGAACAGCAGCACCCCGCCGATCCCCTGCGCGGCAACCGGCTCCAACGTGCGCAGCAGGACGTCGACGCTCATCCGATTCTGCCCCGGCATCGAGGCGATCGGTTCGCAACGACGCTCGCCTTCAACCACGAAGAGCGGCCAGACGAATTTGGCGGGCGGAGGGGGCGGCGCGTCAAACAGGCGCCGGATCGCCGGCGTGCGCCGCAGGCGCCGCAGGCGGACATCGGGGAAACCCATGGACAAACTCCTTAATCCGGAATGAACAGCACCTGTCCGACGCGGATGTGCGAAGGGTTGCTGATCTTGTTGGCCTTCATGATCGCCTCGACGCTCTTGCCATACCCGCGGGCGATCTCGGACAGGGTCTGGCCGCGCTCAACCTTGTGCTCATACCCCGAGCCGCTCCGGACCGGCGCCGCAACGGCGGAGGCTCCAGCCTGCGGCACGGCGGCGGCGCGCGCGGCATTGAATTCGGCCTGCTGGCGCGCGGCGATCGCCTCGATGCGCGCGGCCAGATCGCTGGTGATCTCGTTGCGCAGCGTGTCGCGCTCGCTCCGCAGAAGCTGCATGTCGCGCCGCAACGCGGTGATCTCTTCGGACGGACGCGGCGCGGCCGCACCCTGAGTTTCCACGCGCGCCAAGCGCGCCTCCAGCAGCTCCTGATTGCGGTTCAACACCATGAGCTGTTCCGAGAGCTGCCGGAACTCCACGCTCATTTGCTGGGTGTTGACGGCAATCCGCGCCACTTCCGGATCACGCCGCGGCTGATGCTCAAAGATCGTTCCCTCCACCATCGGCCCGGTACACCCGGTCCCCAACAGCGCGCCGCACCCGAGCGCGCCTGCCACCCACTGCTCCATCCTCATCTTTCTCCTCCTCACGCGCTGGGCAGAACGTAAAACACCAGCCACACCAGCGCCATCAGGCCCAGAAATACCCAAAACGAACGCTGCCGGCGCTCCGCGATATCGTCGGCCGTCGTGCGCCGCAACTGCCGCAAACCGCCCGCCGAAATGTAATGGAAGAGCTTCAGCCGGCCGCGCTCCGCACCGGGGCGGTGCCGCTTGCGGAACGTCTGCGTCCGTCCGCCCTCATCACGCACGTCCAGGCGCCAGCCGATCGCCGAGCGGTCCGGCCGGCCGCCCACGAAAACGCTGGAGGTCCCGGTCTTCAGGACCGGCTTACCTGATTTCGACGCCATGGCTCGCTCCGTCCCTTACGGCACCACGATGATCTGTCCCGCGCGGATGCGCCCGTCCGGATCGATGCGGGTGCGATTCGCCTCGCGGATTTTTTTCCACTGGGTCGCGTCCCCGTAAAACTTTTCGGCGACCCGGAACAAAGAATCCCCCGGCTGCACCACGTAGGTGCGCGGATTATCGTTCGCCCCTGCCGCCTTCTCCTTTTTCTGCCCGCGCCCGAAGAGCGACAGGGCGGAAAGATCGGCCGGCTCGCCCGCCTGAGCGGCATCGCCACCCGGTTTCGCGGACTTCGCCGGCTGCTCGGGGGCACGCTCGTCGCGGGCTGGCACGCCGGTGAGCCGTTCCTCAACCTTCTTGAGCACCGACTCGGTCGACGGCACGTCCGCCAGCGGTTTTCGTACCGGCGGGGGCGGCTTGCCGCCTTCGCGGGCCAGCGATTCCGCCTCCTCGCGCAACGCGCGCAGCCGTTTGGCGTCGCCGAGCGCTGTCGTGCCGTCGCCCTCTTGGCGCGCGGACGCCGCGGCCTCGCGCGCGGATGTCGCAGCAGCCGGCGTCCCGTCGGCCTCGGCCACGCGCATCTTCCGGAGCAGGTCGCGCAGCCGTTCGTTGTCGGCGCGCAGGCCGGCCAGTTCCTTGTCCGACTTGGCCTTCTCCTCCAGCAGCATCGATTTCTCGCCCTGCAGCGTGGTGATCGCCAGATTCAGCCGATCATTGTCCTTGAGCAGGTGGGCCTGTGTCAGCCCCTGCACGGAATCGCCCACCTTCTTGAGAATCTGCGGGGCGAGCATCTGCTCGGCGATCCGGATGCGATCCTGAGCCAACGTGCCCTTCTCCGACTCAGGGCGCAACGCCAGGTACTGCCTGTAATGGTAGATCGCGCCGAAATAGTCCGCTTCATGATCCTGCAGCAGCGTCGCGAGTTGGAAGTGCGCCGAGAAAGAGCGGGGTTCCTCGATCAGCACTTTGTTGAAGAGGCGCACGGCCTCCTTGATATCGCCCGACTGTTCGGCCGCAAACGCTTTGCGGTAGAGCGCCGACCCCCGCTCGTTCCGCTCAGCGTCGGCGATTCCCGAACCGCCGCAGCCGGCCAGAAAAGCTGCACAGCCCAAAATCCACATCGTGTGACGCATTCGACACATCGGCCCTGCCCCCTGAAAATGGAAAAACGGTTGCATCATTTTTCGTTTGGTTTACACGCCCGGCTCGCCTATCATGTGACCTGTTCATTCTGGAAAAGGAACCGGGTTCCGCCAGACTGAAAAACTCGAAAAAAAGTGGTTCTATTTTACTTAACCTGTCGAGAATGGCCACCGAAAACACGAAAAATCTTTGGTCCGCCGCGCAAGCCTGCCTGGGCGCGTCCGGTTCGCTCAGCGTGATCATGCCTGCTTACGGGCTGGAGACGGTCATCGAACGCAACATCGAGACCGTCTGCCGCCTCTTCGAGGGCCACATCCCCTTCGAGGTGCTGCCTGTCGATGACGGCAGCCGCGACGGCACCGCGGCAGCCATCCGGCGCGCCGCCGACCTCGACCCGAGCCATGTCCACCCGGTCTACGTGCAGGTCAACGCTGGCAAGGGCAATGCCCTTAAGTGCGGGTTCGCCGCGGCGCGCGGCTCGCACATCCTGCTGCTGGACGCCGACCTCGACCTCGCCCCGACCCGCGTCACCACCTTTTTCGACATTATGGCCGAGCGGCAGGCCGCCATCGTGATCGGCTCGAAGCGCCATCCTGACTCGGTGATCGACTACCCCTGGCACCGCCGCCTCGCCAGCTCGGTCTACTACGCGCTGGTGCGCCTGTTGGTCGGGCTGCCGGTTTCGGACACCCAAACCGGCATGAAGCTCTTCACGCGCGAGGCGCTCGGCTGGGCCTTCGACCGCATGCTCGTCAAAACGTTCGCTTTCGACCTCGAGGTGCTCTCGATCGCCCACGCCCGGGGCTACACGGTGGCCGAGGCCCCCGTCGAGATACACTTCGGCGAGAAGGTCGGCTGCCTCTCCTGGACCAACGTCAAGCAGGTCATGACCGACACGCTCGCCATCTTCTACCGCCTGCGTATCCTGCGCTATTATCGCAGTGTTGAGGTCGCGCCCGCGCCCGAGAAGCCTTTGCTGGTCTCGGTCGTGATCGCCTGCCCCGGCCCCAGCCCCTACCTCTCCGAGTGCCTGGCTGCCCTCGCGCTCCAGACCTATCCCCATTTCGAAGTCCTGGTCTTGCCTGACGCCCCCTGTGACCTCGGCCCCGCGCCCTTCACGCTTCACGTGATCCCCACCGGCAAAACACGTCCGGCCGAGAAACGCAACACCGGCATCCGGCACGCGCGCGGCGAGGTGGTCGCCTTCCTCGACGATGACGCCTATCCGGTCCCGGCTTGGCTCGCGCAGGCGGTCAAATACTTCACGCTGCCGGACGTCGGCGGCGTCGGCGGCCCCGGTGTCACCCCCCCCGGCGACCCTTTTCTCGGCCAGGCCGGCGGGCGCGTCTACGCCAACCCGCTCGTTTCCGGCAACTACCGCTACCGCTACCTCGGCGACCGCGTGCGCGCCCGCGTCGACGACTTCCCGAGCTGCAACCTGTTCGCCCGTACCGATGTTCTGCGCGCCATCGGCGGCTACCGCACCGACTTCTGGCCGGGCGAGGACACCATCCTCTGCGCCGACATCGTGCTCGGCCAGAAACGGCGCATCGTCTACGATCCCTGGGTGCAGGTTTTCCACCACCGCCGGCCGCTCTTCGGCCCGCATCTGCGCCAGATCGGCCGCTACGCCCTGCACCGCGGCCACTTCGCCAAACGCTTCCCCGCCACCTCGCTGCGCCTCAGCTACCTGATCCCCTCTCTCTTCGTGCTGGGCCTCGTCGCCGGCGCCGCGTTGGCCTGCCTCCATCCCTGGCTGCGTATCGCCTACCTCGCCTCGCTCGCGTGCTACGGGCTGGCCACCTTCCTCGCTTCGGCTTCGCTTTCGCCCTCGCTCTGGCTGATGACCTGGCTCGGCGTCATGGCCACACATCTGGTTTACGGCGCGCGCTTCGCCCAAGGACTGCTCGCGCGCCGCATGCCCTGCGAGGTCGCCGCCTTCGACCATCCCTCGGAAACCAAGTCCGGCGTTTAGTCGGACGGAGTTGTCGTTACAGGTTACACGTTGAGCGTTGGGCGTCCAGCGCTGATCCAATCTAAGGAGTCCATATGCGTACCATCGGTCTCGTCCGTGCCTTCCGCGTTCGGCGTCCCACATTCGGCGTTGAGCGTTCCATTCCCCCGCGCCTCCATTTCCGCTGCGCGGCCGGCGTGCTGGTTCTTCTCCTTCTTGCCTGCGCCGCCGGTCCTCTGTTCGCGCAACGCGCGGCCGAACCGACGCCGGACGCCGTCGCCGCCGCGCTGCGCCAAGCACCGCCCGCCCACCCGCGCCTGTTCGCCGATGCCGCCGGCTTTGCCGCGCTGAAAGAAAACGCCGCCGCTGATACCTTCGCGCGCGCCGCGCTCGGCCGCCTGCTGCATGATGCCGACCAGATGCTCGCGCTGCCGCCCAACACGCGCAAGATGGAGGGGCGCCGCCTGCTCGGCGTCTCGCGCAGTGTCCTTCACCGCGTCTCCACCCTCGCCATGGCCTACCGCCTCGGC
>Ga0116141_10001792_pt1 | contig 18559 bp, 13 predicted proteins | sample AD_UKC097_MetaG_FD_89744 | JGI IMG/M metagenome (GOLD analysis project Ga0116141, IMG submission 89744) | Active sludge microbial communities of municipal wastewater-treating anaerobic digesters from USA - AD_UKC097_MetaG | ecosystem: Engineered > Bioreactor > Anaerobic > Digestate | place: USA...
CCCGCGAGGCGCTGCGGGTGATGGAGGAATACTGCCGGTTCGCGGTCAACAACGGCACGCTGAGCGGCCGGGCCAAGCAACTGCGGCACGAGCTTTGTGCGGCGATCGGACAACTGGAGCAGGGCAAGCTGCTGGCCGGACGCGACACGCTGGGCGACGTCGGCGTCGGACAGCAGGTGGAGAACCAGCTCCAGCGCGCCACGGCGGCCGAGGCGTTCACCGCGGGCGCCCGGCGTCTGACCGAGGCGCTGCGGGCGCTGGCCGAGATGGCGCAGGCCGAGAGCAAGCCGGTCGCGGCGGCCATCGAGCGGCTTCGCTACCAAGCGTACACGCTGGAGAAGGACGTGGTGCTGTTCGCGCAGCCGGTGGAGAAGTTCAATCGGGTGCGGCTGTATGTGATCGTCACGAGCGACCTGCCGACCAAGATCCTCTCGCTGGCCAGCCGCTGCGCCGCCGGCGGGGCCGACTGCATCCAGTTGCGGGCCAAGGACATGCCCGACGAGCGGCTGTTCGCGGTGTCGGTCGAGTTCGTGGACATCTGCCGGGACTTCGGGGCGTTGAGCATCATCAACGACCGCGTCGACATCGCCTGCGCCGCGGGCGCCAACGGCGTACACCTGGGCCAGGGCGATCTGCCGGTGGAGCAGGCCCGGCGGCTGCAACTGAGCCCGCTGATCATCGGCAAGAGCACGCACGACCAGAACGAGCTCGAACGGGCAGTCGACTCGCTGCCCAGCTATGTGAGTCTGGGTCCGGCCTTCCCGACGACGACGAAGCCGAAGATCGAGATCGCGGGGCTGGACTACATCCAACACGGGCTGGAACGGCTCGCCGAGACGGGCGTCAGCCACGTCGCCATCGGCGGGATCACGCACGAGAACGTCGAGCAGGTGCTCCGAGCCGGGGCGCAGCGCGTCGCCGTCGGCGCCGACGTGACCGAGGTGCCGAACCCGGGCGATGCGTGCCGCCGGCTCAAGGACAAGATCGCTGAGTCTCTGGCAGAGTGATTTCCAACAGCGAAGGTGAGGTGAGCAAATGATTGAAGCGAGATCCATCCGATGTCTCATCGCGGCGGCTCTTCTGATCGGCGGCTGGTCTGTCGTCGCAAGCGCCGAGGACCTCTGGGAACTGGCCAACCGGAACAAGGACGTGCTGCGGATCGCGACGCTGTTCACCGCGCAGGACGTGCGCGACCGGCTCGCGACGGACGAGGGGCTCGACAGCGCGATGGACTGGTGCCGCAAGACGGGCGTGACGCACGCGTTCATCGAGTCGTTCCGCGACGGCTACACCGCCGAACGCAAGGCCCTCGAACACGCGCGGGACCGGTTCGTCGAGAGCGGGTTCGACGTTTCCGGCTGCGTCACGCCCACCGGCTTCGGCAAAACCTCCACGGGCTGGCGCGTCGTCTCGTGCTACACGAACGCGGACACGCAGCAGCGGATTCACGAGATCTTCGAGTACGCCGCGTCGATCTTCGATGAGATCATGATCGATGACTTTCTCTTCACCGACTGCGAGTGCGAAGAGTGCCAGCAGGCGCGAGGCACGCAGGCGTGGGACGAGTATCGCTGCGACCTGATGGTCCGCGTCGGCCGCGACCGCATCCTCGCCCCCGCCCGCGCCGTCAACCCCAACGTTAAAGTCATCCTCAAATATCCACAATGGCACAGCGCGCTCCATGAGCGGGGGTATGAGGTGGTGCGGCAGACGGCAGATTACGACCGGATCTGGGTGGGGACGGAGACGCGGGACTACGACGACCCGCAGTGGGGCGGCAAGGTCCAATACGAGGCGTACTTCATCATGCGGTGGCTGGGCGAGATCGGCGGGGCCAAGTGCGGCGGCGGCTGGTTCGACCCGTACGGCACGCACGAGGACACCTACGTCGAGCAGGCCCGCCAGACGGTGCTGGCCGACGCGAAGGAGATGCTGCTGTTCTGCTACGGCTCGCTGCTGGGCAACACCGGCCCGGCCAACGTCGCACGGCTGCGCACCGAAATCCCGCACCTGTTCGAGCTGGCCTCGCTCGTGCGCGGCCAGCCCCTGCGAGGGATCGCGGCGCCCAAGCCGCCGAACAGCAAGCCGCGAGGCGAAGCCTACGTCTACGACTTCGTCGGCATGCTCGGCCTGCCCCTGGTGCCCACCGCGACGATCCGTGACGACGCGAAGGCCGCCTTCCTGCCCATCCAGGCGATGAAGGACCGGCAGCTCTGGCCCAAGCTGCGCCGTTTGCTCGACTCCGGCGCCCCCGTGCTCGTCACCGACGGCCTGGCCGAGCGATTCACCACGAGCCAGTCCTACGACAATCTGCTCACGCTCAAGGTCGGCGGCGACCCCAAGAGCCTGCTGCAACTGTCGCGCGAGGACCTGGCGCCGATCCGCGACAAGATGCTGGCGCCGTTCGGGATCAGGTTCGACGCGCCCAACAAGGTGGCTCTGTACTTGATCGGCGACCGCTGCGTCGTGATCGAGAACTTCAACGACCAGCCGATCGACGCAACGCTGCAATTCGATAAGCCCATCGACGCCAAGGCCGCGGTGGTGCTGCCGGTCGACGCCGACGTGAACTTCTCCTGCGACGCAGGCAAGATCGTGTTCACCACGATCGACCCGCGCACTCTCGTCGCGCTGACCTATTAGAACGACCGAACCCGGAACTTCCGGCCGCAGTACCTTCTCGACGTGGGCCGCGGGCCTTTGTGTTCCGCTCAGGCGGGCCGTGCGGCAACGAATGTGTTCATTGCACAAGGGAGAAATCATGAACGCAAGGCAGATCTTCTTCTTCGACTCCATGCTGACCCCGAAGATCATCAACTTCGTGTACTGGCTGGCGCTGCTCGGCGTCGTGGTCTCCGGCCTGGCCTCCATGTTCGCCGGCTTCGGCGGCCTGACCTTCGGCAAGTTCCTGATGGGCCTGTTCATCATCGTCGGCGGCGCCGTCGCCGTCCGGATCTGGTGCGAGCTGCTCATCGTCCTGTTCAAAATCCACGAGAACATCCACAAGCTCGCCGAGAAGGCCTGATACGGATATTGATGGCAGGGTAGTCTTTGCGCATGGCGAGCGGGACACCTGGCCAAGCGAGTCTGGCGGTGTCGCGACGTCGTCTTCTGCGAGGGTGGTGCTGTTGCCGGACATCGGGAGAGACAAAACATGAAATACAGGAGTATCGTGTGCGCCGTGATCTACCTGCTGTGCCTTCTGGCACTGCCTGTCATCAAATACGCCGGCGGTCGCGCGTGTGTGCCCCTGTGGGTACCACCTCTCTTGCCGGCGGAGATTGTGCCCTTGGGGATCGGATTCGTCGCTACCGTCTACCTCTTGGGCTCGGTTGTCCGGTCGCTCATCGCGCGCAGAGACCGACGCTGGACCCTCGGCGTACTGGCGGCCGTCGTCGCAGCGACAGGAGCTTTGTGGTTCAGCGTTCCGCGTTGGCCCGTATTCCTTTACGGCCTCCGGGACCGTTTCGTCAGCAAGGTCGGCTACGCCCGGATGAGACACTTCGCCGAGGAGATATCTCAGAACCACCCTCTGGTGAACACTGAGGGAATCCTGATCCGGCCCGACAGGCTCAAGGCCGTGTCCCCCGAGCAGACCGAGCAATGGAACGATCTGGTCGCGCGGTATCCCTTCCTCGCGTGGAACGACGGACCAGGGCATGTCATCGCACGCGGGGGCCTGGTCGAGCTGACGTGGGGCTCGCCCCTGGTGGGCCATTGGGGATTCCAGGTAGCACCCGGCGGCGAGGTCACCGACCTCGATCCGGAACGCGCCTGGTTCCTGCGAGTCGCCAAGGACCTCCAGTTCGTCAACTACTTCGACTGAACCGCCCGCACGACCAGTCCACCTGCGCCTCGCACGTATGGGCCACGGCAAATGACCCTCGAACCGGAGAATTTGCTGGAAAAGACGCGGCGACTGTCGAAGATAATGGTGTCGCCATGCGTCTGTCTGATTGCGGGCCGACTGCCGCGAGAGCCGGAGAACCCATTTTGTGCCACCGCGCGGAGGCGGTTGGTCTGCGTCGCGTAGTCGAGAGAAGTCGAGATCACGGGAATCCTGCTGCAGAAGGGAGCGAGTCGATCATGAAGGTGCGAATCTCCCTGTGCGTGACGATGGCGGCGATGTCGGCGTCGCTGTGCTTGGCCCAGATGGACGCAAGCGCGAGCACAGAACGAGTCGATGAGCGAAGGCTCGGACCGGTGCCGGATGACGCGCTGCACGAGGAGGCCACCCGGTTCGGCGAGCACATCGCCTGGCTCGTACGCCGTGGTGACAAGTCCCTGGTGATCGTCGACGGCCGCGAGGGCCCGGGATATGACGAGATCGGCGTCTGGAAGCCCCAACCTGCACCGATCCCTGAGGTGTTGAAGAGGATGCCTGGAGACCAGGTCAAGGTCCTTCAATCGGTCGATGATTCCTGGGTGAAATGGGTACAGTTCAGCCCCAGCGGGGGGCGCTGGGCGTACCGGGCCCGGCGTGGGGCGAAGTGGTTCGCGGTGATCGATGGCCAGGAGAGTCCCGCCTATGACGAAGTTACCCTGCCCGAGTTCAGCGGGGACGGTCGTCGTGTCGTATACACGGCCCGGCGAGATGACCAGTGGTCTATCGTTGTCGATGGCAAGGCCAGCCCGGCTTATGACTATGTCTCCAGTCGATGCTTCAGCGCAGACGGGCGACATTTCGCACACATCGCTACTCGGGGCCAATCGGAGTTCGTCGTCGCCGACGGAAAGGAGGGCAACCCTTACGATTCAGTCCGGGACATCGTGTTCAGCGCAGACGGACGGCGGATGGCCTACTGCGGAAAGAGAGGCCATGAGCAATTCGCAGTCTTCGATGGCGAAGAAGGGCCTGGGTATCGCTGGATCGGGGAACTGGAGTTCAGTCCCGATGGGGCGCACACCGCGTACCGGGCCATGCGCGGAGAGAGCTTCGTCATGGTGATCGACCGGAAAGAAGGCCCGGAATACGACGCGATAGACACCGATCCGATTCTGAAGAAGCCCGTCTTCGGCCCGAAGGGCAATCGCACGGCATACCGGGCGCGCAGAGGGGACAAATGGTTCGTCGTCGTAGATGGCCAGGAGAGTTCTTCATATGATGATGTCTCTTGTCTTGAATTCAGCCCGAACGGTCGGCACGTCGCCTATAGCGCCAAGACGCAAGGAGGCGAGTTCGTCGTCATGGATGGTATACCCGGGCCCGAGTACGACACGACTCAGAAGCTGCAATTCAGCGCGGACGGCGAACGCTGGTTGTATGAAGCCTATGAGGGTAGGACAGGCCGTGTTGTGCTCGATGGCCAGCCTGGGCCGGAGTATGGCGCGCTGTATCAAGTCGGGTTCAGCCCGACCGGTGGGCACTTTGCCTACGTCGCAGTTGCCACGACGAAGCTGTTCATGATCGTCGACGGTGACGTCAAGCCGTCTTACGATGGCGTGGGGTTGTCGGGGTTCAGTCCGGACGGCGAACGGTTCGCCTATGCCGCCAGGAAAGATGAGAAGCACTTCATGGTCGTGGATGGACGCGAAGGGCCGCGATTCGACGAGGTGCTCATTCCGAGATTCAGTCCGGACAGCCGGCGCCTGGCCTATTGGGCGAGAGAGGGCGATCGGGAGCTCGTGGTGGTCGATGGCCAACCTGGGCAGGGCTACGATGAGGTCGAGAAGGGGACGATCCTGTTCAGCGCCGACAGCAAGCACGTGCTGTACCGGGCCCGCCAAGGTGAGAAGGGGGTCATCGTCCTGAACGGACGCGAGGGACCGGCTTGCGACCGGATCATCGGGTACCGCCCCGCCTTCCAGAACGGCGGAACGATCGAATACCTGGGCGTCCGCGACGGTGTCCTCTACAGAATCACGCAGCGCCCCTGAACAAGTACGATTCGACTGATGAAAGAGGCAGGATTCACGCATCGCAAGAACGCGTCGAAATACATGAATCTTGACGGAACAGGGTGGGGGGCCTGCGCATCTGGCTGGTTGTGACAGCGGGTGGATGCGGCCGGGTCGACCCTGTCGATCCTGATATACATCGGGACGGAAGCGATCCGGGCGCCGGGCGAATGAGACGAGACGGACACTGGAGCGGAGACGACAATGACAGACGACAACGGCGGGACACAACAAAGCGCCAAATCGCCGAGACGAAAGAAGAAATGGCCCGTTGTGCTGGCGGTGGCATTTCTCGCCGTGCTGCTATTCCTCGTGGTTTTGCCCTTTCCGGTATGCCGCGATATGGGCTTCGTCTGCGAGCACACCGCGTCGCGCAAGGGCTACCGAGAGTGGTTCATAGGCTTGCGGACCAGCCAATGGTACAGCGCCAGTCAACTGGAACGATTCATGCTTGAGAAGCACCCGCAGGATCTGACGCACCGCTGGGTCAGTTTCATGGGGACCGGAAGGAACCTTGTCGGTCAGGCCAGTTCCTTCTCGCACGGACGGCCCAACCGTACGTTGCTCCTGTTGCGACAACAGTTCGACGACCATGTGGACAGTCTCGACGACGCGGGCAAGCTGGAGCTTTTCCGCGTCCTCGCTTCAGGCCAAGACGATCAGATCGAAGCCCACCTGGCCCCGGTCCGCGAAAGACCCTTTGAACCGTTCCGAGACCCGCAGCCATAAGAAGAACTCTGATCGACACCCGCCGTGCGGCCAGGACGGTCGTGACATTCGCATTGAGGCTGCCATCGTAATCCTATTGACCAAGAATCTGCCCGTCAACCGTTTCCGAGGGTGTTGAAAAGCGTATAATCGGCCTGCCGGTTGGCGTGTTCCTGTATTGAGTCGGCGGTGCCCGAAGATTGCGAGGGGCGTTATGGGAAAGCTGATGGTAACCTTGGTGGTATTGTGGTGCGGGGTGGCGGGTGGTCAGGTTGGGGAACTGCCGGCTGATGCGCCGGGAGCGTTCTTTCCGCTGCGAGCGCGGGACCATCGGGACGCGACTTCGTTCCAGCGCGGCCGGCCGGTGGTCGGGACAACGTACTTCTACTGGTACGACATCGACAGCAACGCCCACATCCTCGATGGCGACGGCTCCGACGCGATGACCACGCATCCGGCCGACATGACCGACCTGAGCTACAAGCGGGCCTCGTGGCACCAGAGCCAACTGCTCGACGTGATGGACGCAGGCATCGACTTCGTCATGCCGGTCTACTGGGGCGTGCCCGGCGACTATGACGGCTGGAGCTTCGCGGGACTGCCTCCGCTGGTCGAGGCGCACAGCGAGCTGGAGAAGGCGGGCCTGCAGCCTCCGGCTATCGGCCTGTTCTACGACACCTCGATCCTCCAGTGGAACCGCTTCAACGCCGACGGCAGCAGCTACCACGTGGACCTGACCACGGAGTTCGGCAGGCGCTGGTTCTACACGGCCATACGCGATTTCTTCAGCCTGATCCCGCCGGCCAAGTGGGCCCGCGTCGACGGCAGGCCGATCATCTTCTTCTACGAAGCCGCCTTCGCCGCCGGACAGGACCCCGAGCGGCAATTCGCGTTCGTCAAGGAACGCTTCGCGGCCGACTTCGGCGTCGAGCCGTTCCTCGTAAAATCCGCCGGATGGCAGGGCCAAGCCGACGCGGTTTATTCCTGGGGCGGCGCGGTCAACGGGCCGATCCTCTTCGAGGACGTGGCCGCACTGGGTCCGGGCTACGACCACAGCGCAGTCCCCGGCCGCCAGCCCCTGATCGTCGAACGCCACGATGGGCAGACCTACATCGAGCGCTGGACGAAGCTGCTGCAACTGCCGCCGGGGCAGAGGCCCTGGATGGTGCACGTCGAGACGTGGAACGAGTGGCATGAGGGGACCGACGTCGCCCGCTCGCGCGAATACGGGCGAAGCTACATCGTGCTGACCAAGCTGTTCGCCGACATGTGGCACACCGATACGCAGCTTCGGTTCGGCTCACCCTATGCAGACGCCGAGCGGATCGTCTGGGAAGCGGAAGCGCCCAAGGGCCTGACGCTGCGCCCCAGCGGCGGTGACGGCAACTGGCAGATTATCGAGCACGATGGGAGCGAGGCGGTTGTCACGCTGCCCAACCCTCATTCGCAAACGACTCGCTATCTGTACTTCGACGTCGACGATGCATTCGCGTTCGGCGTGCGCGGCAAGTCCGTGGCCCTCGCGGTGACGTACCGCGACGCAGGCTGCACCTCGTTCGGCGTCGACTACGACAGCACGGTCAGCGAAGGTCCGCTGGAAGGCTCGTTCCGGCCGGCCGGCAGCGTCGCTCTGACCGGCAGCGGCCAGTGGAAGACCGCGCACTTCGCGCTGCCCGAGTGCCGGTTCGCAGGCCGCTGCAATGGCGTGGACCTTCGCCTGGTCGCTACCGGCGGCGACATGGAACTGGCCGTCCGCCGCGTCGAGATCGCCAAACCGTAGGACGAGCGTTCCTGCTCCCTCAGACTTCGTGTGGCAGCCTCAAGCGCCAGCTTGGGGATGGCGGACTTGACCGCGGAAGCGACAGCAGAAGGACGCCCATGCCCAGAACCATCCCCAAGCTCTTCGAGCTGGAGGCTGCCACCGGGGTTTTGGTGTTGACTTCGGCATCCGAAAGGAGTAGGTTCGGTGCGGTCATATCTTACGTACACGTACCAGTTGCGGGGGTCGCGATGGCGAGCGGTCACGAAACGTGAAACTCGAAGCACAAAACACGAACTTCGAAACAAACTCGAATGACGCAAGTTCGAATGTCCCAAACTCCCGGCCGCAGGCCGCTTTCGAATTTCGGGTTTTGGGCTTTCGTGCTTGTCTCGGATTTCGAGATACGGATTTCGGATTTGGCCTGCTTCGCCGGTGCGCCAGCGCCTGCTCGCCCTGTTCACTCCCGAGGAAGCCGACCTCCTGATGAGTTTCCTCGCGCGCATTTCCGAGGCCATGTCCGAAGAGAACAGCTCTACGCCGACCACCGAGACAGAACAAGTGCTGAAAGGAGAAAGACGATGAACCGACTGAAAACCACCGTCGTCGCAACCGTCGCCGTAACATTGGCCGTGTGCGTATTGACCTTCACGCCGTCCGCCCAGGCGCAGCCCGGGCGGGGCGGACAGCGCGGTCCGCGCGTGACGTCGCCGGAGGTCGCCGCCGACCGGCACGTGACGTTCCGCATCCTGGCGCCAAAGGCCGAGGCGGTGCGGCTGTCCGGCGGCGACATCCCCGGCGTCGGGCAGGGAGCGGAGATGACGAAGGACCCGAACGGCGTCTGGGAAGTGACGCTCGGCCCGATCGGCGCGGGCGCGTACCGCTACAACTTCAACGTGGACGGCGTCTCGGTGATCGACCCGCGCAACCCGGCCACCAGCGAATCCAACGCGAACACGTGGAGCCTCGTGTGCGTTCCGGGCTCGGAGTTCATGGACACCCGGCAGGTGCCGCACGGCGCCGTCGCGGAGGTCACGTACTGGTCGGCGTCGCTCGGGCGGTTTCGCCGTATGCACGTGTACACCCCGCCGGGTTATGAGTCGGGCCAGGCCAAGTACCCGGTCTTCTACCTGCTGCATGGGGCCTCCGACAGCGACGATTCGTGGACGTCGGTCGGCCGGGCGGGCTTCATCCTCGACAATCTGATCGCGGCCGGCAAGGCCAAGCCGATGGTGGTGGTGATGCCTGCCGGACATACCGGACCCTTCACGTTCGGCCGGCGGTCCGGCGTCGATGAATTCACGAAGGACTTCATCGGCGACATCATGCCGCACGTGGAGAAGAACTATCGCGTCTACACCGACAAGGCCCACCGCGCCATCGCGGGCCTGTCGATGGGCGGCGCGCAGACGCTCAATCTCGCGATCCCCTACCCCGACAAGTTCGCGTACGTGGGCGTGTTCAGCTCGGGCATCTTCGGCATCGCCGGCGGCGGGCCCGGCGGCGCGCCCCAGGGGCCTTCGTGGGAAGACCAACACAAGGACAAGCTCGACGGCGCTGCGCTGAAAGACGGGCTCAGGCTCGTCTGGTTCGCTACAGGCAAGGACGACTTCCTCGTCCAGACGTCGCGCGCATCGGTCGAGATGCTCAAGAAGCACGGACTGGACGTCGTCTACAAGGAGACGGACGGCGCGCACACGTGGATCAACTGGCGCGACTATCTCAACGAGTTCGCGCCGCAGTTGTTCCAGTAGGTCGTCCGGGGGGAACGCCGGAGGGCAATGTCATCTGGCGCCGCAGGTGTTGAACAGGCTGTAGAAGGTGTAGGTGTCGCCGTACTTCGGGGCGAGCCGGTCGAAGACGGCCTGGTTGTTGCCCTGCGCACCCCTGACGACGGTGGTGATCTCGCGGAACTGATTGTACACGTCGGGCTCGATTGTCCAGCCTTGCGCATCCGGGGTGGTCTTAGTCTCCAGCGCATGCACCAGCACCGCCTCGGCCCAGTGGCGAGGAAGCCGCGTGTAGCCCAGCGGCCCCAGCAGAGGCAGACAGCGCACCAACTCGGCCCGCTGATGCGTCAGGAGAAGATGCGCCATGAGATATTCAAACGCCAGGCGATGATCGGGGTGGTCCTGCAACAGCCTCTTGAGCAGGGGTTCGAAGGAAATCCCTCCGACCGCATGGTTCGTCGTCGCCTGCGTCCGGCGCCAGGCGCCGATCAGCGGATCGCTGTCGGCCCTGGCGGGATCGGCGATCGCATCTTCCCACCGGCGCGCCATCGCCCGGCCGCCGGCGTAGTTCTCCAACGCCTCGAAGACGATCCGGGCGGACTGGCGCTGTCCCTTGGCCAGATGGATGCGGACCAGCGCCTCCAGCACGTGCGGTGACGGGCCTTCGTTATCCAACAATTCGTAGGCGTTCTTCTCGGCGGCGTTCGGGCAACCCAGGTCGAGGTACAGCTCGAGCAGCTTGGCGTGCTGAAAACGCCCGGTCATGTCGTCAAAGCTCAGGAACAGCGTCTTGGTCTCGTCCTGGGGATAGGCGCACAACTCGTCGCCCGAGCGGCCCAGGTGCGCCAGAGCGCGGTTGACATCGAAGACGCCGGAACGCGTGAAGGCACGTTTGCCGCGCATGCGATGCGCCAGCGCGATGACGCGATCCCACTGGCGTTGCTGGGCATAGCAGTGCAGCGCTCGCTCGTCGCGGAGATGATTCCGTGAAAGCGCCAGACACAGGGCCGCCAGTAGAATCACCGCGAGCATACGCACGACGATCCACGGGCGATGCGATACGCGTTCTCGCACGACAAGGCCTTGCCCACAAGATGTGACCAGAATCAGAACCGGGACAAAGGCATACAGAACAAGCGTCAGGGAACGGGAGAGGAAGACCAATTCAAGACTGCGGCCGGAATCCCAGAGTGTGCTAATCGTGAAGATCTCACGGAGTCCGAGGCCGAAGATGAATCGACCCAGGACGAAGGAGACACCGGCGGCCAGAAGAGCTGCAACAACTGCGACGACGATTCGCCGATGCAGCAGGGCCTCGATCAGGCAGATGACGCCGGCAAAGACGAAGGCCGATGCGCCGGCCAGGTAATATGCCATCGCAAACAGGACCGCAAACACGCCCGCCCGCGTCGGCAGGGTCTTCGTCGGAATCGACTCGTACAGGACCGCCATCCAGACCGACAGCAGAATCGCAAGCAGCGCCGCGAGTGGATCGTCGTAGCGGCTGTAGATCATCAGAGCGACGATCACCGGGACCCAGGCCAGGTCCCTCGCCCAACTCGCCCGCATCGCGCGCAGCAGGCGCTGCACGCCGACAAACAGCAGGACCAGCACCGCGATGATGACAAGGGCTCCCAACCAGGGGCTACGATACGTCTGCGCCAGCAGTGCGGCCAGCGCGTTGAGCGGACCGCCGGGCGCGTCAAACGCGGTTCGCAGAAACGGGGCTTCCCAGGAGAAGACCGGACAAGCCGCAAACACGCCGAAGCCGTGATACAGCAGTTGAGGTTGAACCCCCCTCCACACATATACGAACAGGCCCAGGAACAGACCTCCCTGCCACCAGAGCTCCAGCCTTCTACGGTCCATTCCGCCCTTATAGTGCATCGGGGCCGAAGCCGACAAGAAAAACGTTGGTTCCTGTGGCGACGGCAGTAAGATGGGCACGTGCATCTGAGCATCCCGACAACAATGTCGCCGATCGGACAGGCACGCCGCTGGCATGACGCAAGAACGTGCAGAACCAGAGGATTCCATCCGCAGGCGGGTCCGGGAGGCCCTGCGATGAGATCGCGCAGACTCCCGGCGGCGCCTCTTGTCTTGTGCGCGATGGCAGCGGCTTTCTTCGTCGGCTCGTGCGAAGACGAGCGACCGCAATCGCCTGCGGTCGTGGGCAAGACGCCGCGGGTCACGCCGAATTATGCGGGGATCGTCCTTCCGCCCAACATCGCCCCGTTGAACTTCCGGATCGACGAGCCGGGCCGCCGATACGCCGCCAGGATCCATTCGGACGCGGGAGAAGAGATCGAAATTCTCAGCCGAACGGGCGAGATTCTCCTTCCGCAGGCAAAATGGATGGCCCTGCTCAGCGCGAATGTCGGCAAGGAAATCGCCGTCGACGTGTACGTGCAGACCGAGGACGGCAGGTGGAATCAGTACGAGCCCATCCGCAACAGAATCGCAGACGAACCGATCGATTCGCATCTGGTCTACCGTTTCATGATGCCCTCGTCATATTTCCCCAAGCCGATGCAGATCTGTCAGCGGAATCTGGAGACGTTCGACGAAGAGGTCCTGCTCGACACCCGTAACTTCGGGAACGGCTGCGCCAACTGCCACAGCTTCGTGGGCACCAATCCCGACAAGATGCTCCTGGGGATTCGCAGCACGTCCTTTCCCAGCGCGACCCTCTACGCTCGCGAAGGCCGCATCGAAAGGATCGGCGCCAAGTTCGGATACACCTCGTGGCATCCGAGCGGCAGGATCGTGACATATTCGATCAACGACGTGCGGCAGTTCTTCCACACGGCGCAGCAGGAAATCCACGACGTGGTCGACCTCGATTCGATCATCGTCTACTACGACGTCGAAAGAAAGGAGATCCGCACGGCGCCGGCCCTGTCCGACAAGACGCGTCTGGAGACCTATCCCGCCTGGACGCCTGACGGCAAGTACCTGTACTTTTGCAGCGCCCCGCTGCTGTGGACGGACATGCAGACGGTGCCGCCCAGGCGATATGCCGAAGTCCAGTACGATCTGATGCGAATCCCTTACGACCTCGCAACGGACACCTGGGGCGCGGCGGAGACGGTGCTGAGCGCCAAGGACACCGGCCGCAGCATCTTGTTGCCTCGCGTCTCGCCCGACGGCCGCTTCCTGCTGTTCTGCATGAGCCGATACGGGTGTTTCCCCGTCTACCAGCCGACCAGCGACCTGTACATGATGGACCTGACGACCGGCGCGTACCGCGAGGTCGCGATCAACAGCGAACACAGCGAGTCATGGCACAGTTGGTCGAGCAACAGCCGTTGGATCATATTCAGCAGCAAGAGACAGGGAGGCCTGTACACCCGACCGTACATCAGCTACGTGGACGCCGAGGGCCGGACGCACAAGCCGTTCGTGCTGCCGCAACGGCGTCCGTCCTTCTATGATTCCTGCTATCGTCTCTACAGCGTGCCGGAACTGGTCGACGCAGCCGTGACTGTGAACGGCCGGTCGCTGGTCGATGCGATCTCGGGTCCCGCCCAGATCAGCGTCAATTCGATCACCGGCGCGACCCCCAGCAGCACCGAGGCCTATCCCAAGGGCCGCCCCAGTGTGCAGTGACCGGAAGAAGCCGATGAACCGGCGGGCGCTGCGGTCACTTCGATCTCCACGGGGTTGCTCACCACGGTGATATCCTCCAGATCGAACGCCACCTGGATCGTATGCCGGCCGGGTCCCAGCGGCAGCCCCATTTCCGTGGGCACAGTCAACATCAGGTCGGCCAATTCCCCGCCGGGAGCCAGCGGATACATCTTCGCCCGGGCCGCCTCGTCCCGGCGCCGCTGGTACCACCGCCCGTCCAGCCAAACGCGATCGGGACAGATGGGTTCATGGACATCGAAGGCGAACAACCGCCGGCTCTGATTGCGGAGGTCCAGTCTGAAGGTCGGCGTCTCGGCGCTCTGCCAGAGGCGTTTCGTCGGGCGTAATCGGCACTGCAACCCTTCGGCTTGTGGTCCCCAGTCGGACGTCGTCCGCACGATACGATCTGTCCGCCCTGCAAGCACCCTGTCCTCTCGCGAGCAACCCCCGGACAGGAGACTGCCAAGCAGCATGATGACCACGGCTCGCATTGCTGTCTTCGCCATAGGTTCTCTCTGCCACATCACGGTTTCGCCGGATCGACGCTGGACCATTATACGCGCGTCCGGCCGTGATGCCAGAGAACCCTTGCCACGAAGTGCCGGTGTGCACTGCCCGAGGCCTTTTTCGAACTGGAAAAGCCGCTCTCGGGAGACTTTTCTACGGTTTATCCACCTTAAGGCGCGCCGGTCGGACAAACTCTCCAGGTCCGAGAAATAGCCAACAAGCTTGGGGCTTTGGGTAAGAGAAAGTATCCCCGACTTCGCGAGGGGGAAATCATCAACTCATAAGCTACTGAAAACGCAAGCGTTATGCGATATCAGAAAGTCGGCCTCTTCACTGCGACCTCAAATGCCTTCCAGGCGGGCACGCCGGTTGCAGCATTCCGCCGGATGTAGACAGGCTATGACCCACTCGTCGCCAACTTGTCCACACGTTATCCACAATTGCGTCGACCCAGGGACGCGACCGCGACATACACGACCATCGGCCGTCTCCAAGCTTTCCGGTTGACGATTGCAGATCTCGGATTCGGATTGGCCTCGGCGCGCAGATCCGCAATCCGCAACCCCAATCCACCAGCGTGTGGGGTCTTGGGAAAATCCGGCGGTCGCCCGATAATTGCCGGCCCATTCGTGCTGCGCACGGGCATCTGTTCTCAAAGTGGACCCCGGCGGCCCGATTCGGCCTAATTCTCTTGACATTGGGTCGGAAATTGGGTAGACTGATCCTCGTAGATCGTTCCACGGAGCGATCCACTCGAAATGGGGGGTGCTCATCGCTTACCTTCATGGGCACTCAGTAAGGCAGGTTTGGCAGTTTCGTTCGATGGCCCGGATTCATCCTTGCGGTGATTCCACAGGCTGTCTGCGACCGGGGGGTTGCAGGACTCATGCGACAGACGCAAGTCCAACACGCACTGTCGATGCTGTGGGCCTATTCAGACCGCAACCGAAGGGGCGCCTGTAGCGCCCAGGCATCCATCGTTTCGGTCGTCTTAGTCCTTTCGGTCCCTTAGGACCAAGAGGACCGGAAGGACCGAAGGGATCCACTCGTGACGGCCATCGCGGGCCGCCGACCGTGCCGGCACTTGGGAGTGTGGTGACATGATACGGGCAAACACATCACGACAGCTTTCGGCGATCCTTGGATTCGCCCTGCTGCTCTCTGCCGTGCCGTCGCTTCAGGCCGACACCGTGGACGCTGTGCACGATGGCTTCGGGGCCTACGACAGCATCACCTTCTGGAGCGCAGGATACGCCGGAGACATCGTGGGGGCCGGCGTCTACATGCTCGACAAGACCAACAGCACTGGAATCGGCGACACGTGGTCGAACGGCCTGATCCCCGGATTCTGCATCGAGCTGCACGAACCGGCGCCCGACGTCACTGTGACATACGACGTGCAAATGCCCGACGACGTCTACAACAGCTACACGGGCGAGGTGCTCGGCACCACGAAGGCCAACTACCTCCGCGAGCTGTGGGCCACGCATTACGACTCGGCCTGGGCCAGCGGCGGCTCCTATACCGACCAGCAGAACAGCATGGCAGCGGTTTTCGCGGCGGCGATCTGGGAAATCATCTACGAGAAACTCCCGGCAACGCCGGCCGGCTGGGATGTCACCGTCGACGGGACGCCCGGCTACGGCGGCTTCCGCGCGACCAACCTCGACATCGAGACCGCCAACAAATGGCTGCACGAGCTGACCGGCGGCGGCGCCAAGGCGGACCTGCTCGTCATCTCGCACAACGGCATGCAGGACTACCTCGTGGCGGTCCCCGAGCCGGCGACCCTGATGCTGCTCGGACTGGGCGGGGCGCTCGGTCTTCTTGGACGCAGACGAAGAGCGATGGTGCGACAACGCTTCGATATCAGGAGCGAACGGTGCATCGGCGCCTGAGCGCGACGACACTCAAGGAAAACGGATGAAAGCCTCGTTGACAGCAATTGCGATAGTCGTGACAGTCGTATCCGCCGGCGCATCTGCCGAGACGGTCCCGCCGCAACAGGTGCTGGAATTCAGCCCGGCGCCGGCCGCTGCCGGCGACTGGTCGTACAACGGCGCAGGCGTCCTGAGCTTCGATCAGGACATCATCATCAGTTCCGGCCTGGGCAGCAACTATGACGCCCTGGTCGGCGCGCACGTCTATCTGCCGACGTTTCAGGTCGCAGGCATTCCCGATGCTCCGTACGTACTGACCCCGTTGGGCAGCGCGCAGATCGTCATCAAGAGCGCCGACAACAGCGTGACCTACCTGACCGGCGCGCTGGGCAGCGGCGATCTGTCCACCATCGGAACGGTGGCCGGCGGGTTCACACAGTTCCAGATGGACATCACCGACCTGTTCATCACGCATGAAGGCTCAGCGCTCGGATCGGCGGCACTGGCCCTACTCGAAAACCTCAGACTACCCTCGCTCGATTTCGAGCTTTCTCTTCAAGGTGGAAGCGGCCCGGGCTATTACAGCTTCGCCCAGATGCTCGACGGCGGCCACAGCGGCAGCGGCGGGTTCAGTGGGGCCATGTCGGTCCCCGAACCGACGACCATCGCCCTGCTCGCTCTCGGCAGCCTGGCCTTGGCGCGAAAGCGCCGTAACGAATAAAGTGACCCCCCCTACCTTGGAAGGACGGGCCGTGGCCCCGGCACACCGGGACCGCGGCCCGCGATTTTTCCGGATCGCCGAATCCGCAAGGCTTGCATTCTCTGCGCGCCGATGGCAGCATGGTAGCCGTGAGGGTCGCCTGCGTAACCAAGCGGGCGGGTGCGCTGTCTTTCGCAAGCAAGGGTTACGAGTGCGGAAATGGAAATACGCAGATCCACAATCGCCATCGTTCTTGCCGTCGCGACTCTGACACCGCCAATCGGAATCGCGCCGGCGGCCGAGCGGTATGAACCGACGTGGGAGTCGCTGGACGCACGGCCGACGCCGCAGTGGTTCAGGGACGCGAAGTTCGGGGTCTTTGTGTGTTGGGGCCTGTATTCGGTACCCGCCTGGACGCCGAAGGGCCACTACGCGGAATGGTACCAGTACTGGCTCCAGGAGAAGGCCTTCGACGGTCAGGTGGCCGAGTTTCACGCGCGGACCTACGGCGCCGATTTCCAGTTCCGGGATTTTGCGCCGATGTTCAAGGCCGAGCTGTGGGACCCGAACGCCTGGGCCGATTTGTTTGCGAGGGCCGGCGCCAGGTACATCGTGCTGACCACCAAGCACCACTCCGGCTACACGCTCTGGCCCAGCGCCGAGGCCGAGCGGACCTACGGAGCGAACTACAATCCCGTCAAGGTCGGGCCCAAGCGTGATCTCGTCGGCGACCTGGCAACAGCGGTGCGGAAGAGAAACATCAGGGTCGGGCTGTACTATTCGCTGTACGAGTGGTATCACCCGCTCTGGAAGAGCGACAAGGCGCAATTCGTCGAGGAGCATCTGTTTGGGCAGTTCAAGGACCTCGTGACGCGCTATCAGCCGGATGTGGTCTGGGCGGACGGGGAATGGGATCTGCCCTGGGAGCAGTGGCGAAGCCCCGTATTGCTGGCCTGGCTGTTCAACCACGCGGCGAACGCGAACGACGTCGTCGTCAACGACCGGTGGGGCAAAGGGGCCCGGCACAAACACGGCGGATTCTACACGACCGAATACGGTTCCGGCCTGGACGATGACAGCCACCCCTGGGAAGAGAACCGGGGGATGGGACACTCGTACGGCTACAACCGCGCCGAGAACGCGGAGGACTATCGGTCCGCGCAGGAGCTGATCCTGATGATGGTCGATGTCGTAAGCCGGGGCGGCAACCTGTGCCTGGACATCGGGCCGCGAGCCGACGGCACGATCCCGGTGATCATGCAGGAGCGATTGCTCCAGATCGGCGCGTGGCTCGCCACCAACGGCGAAGCCATCTACGGCACGCGCATGTGGAAAGCGCCCTGCCAATGGAGCGCGGGGGACATTCCACAACTCAAGCGGGGCGAGTACATGACGCAGTTCAACATCCTGGAGCAGACGGTCGCCCCGCCGCCTGGGCAAGCGCGCAAAGAAGTGCTGTTCACCTTCAAGGACGGGAATCTATACGCGATCGCGCCCAAGTGGCCGGGCAAGGAGTTGCGACTGAGAGACGTCCAGGCCGGCAGCAACACCACGGTGACGTTCCTGGCCACGCGTGCGACGCTGCCCTGGCGAACCGAAGGCAGCGACCTGATCGTCACACTGCCTGAGTTCGATCCGAACACATCGACGAGCCAGCGACCCTGTGCGTTCCGAGTCAGTGGTGTTACGAGATGATGTGGGGAGAGCGGAAATGAATGCTGGATGGGTAGGCGGTATCGGCGGAGGC
>Ga0116141_10001793_pt1 | contig 18555 bp, 20 predicted proteins | sample AD_UKC097_MetaG_FD_89744 | JGI IMG/M metagenome (GOLD analysis project Ga0116141, IMG submission 89744) | Active sludge microbial communities of municipal wastewater-treating anaerobic digesters from USA - AD_UKC097_MetaG | ecosystem: Engineered > Bioreactor > Anaerobic > Digestate | place: USA...
CAGGGGAAGAAAAACCTGATGGCTTTCCAGCAGGGATGCATCGAGGAGATCGATCAGCTCATCCTGAGCGAGGTGATCGACCGCCTCGTGATCGCGTACAACTTCCGGGCCGGCGGTCCCCGGATCGTGAGTCCGCTCGATCGGGCGCTCAAGGGGGGCAAGGTCGTGATCGAAGAGATGACGAACCACACCCTGCTGTCGATGATGAAGGCCGGTGCGATGGGGTACCCCTTCCTGCCGGTCCTGCCGGGCATCAAGGTGACCGATGTGGTCCGGAGGCGGGGCTTTCTGGGGGATCAGCGCTTCGCCGAAATCCGCGATCCCTTCACGGGGGCCGAGATGCTCGTGGTCAAGGGCTACAACCCCGATTTCGCGCTGATGCACGTGCAGCGGGCGGACCGGGCCGGCAACGGACAGCTCTGGGGGGCCATGATCAACAGCAAGTGGGCGGCGCTGGCCGCGAAGAAGGTCATCCTGTCGTGCGAGGAGATCGTGGAGACCGAGGTGATCATGTCCTCGCCGCATCTGACGATCGTCCCGGCGCACAAGGTCTGCGCCGTCGTGGAGTGTCCCTGGGGCGCGCACCCCTCGGAGGTGCTCGGCCACTATGACTACGACTTTCCCTTTCGGGCCCTTTTTGTCGGCTCCTGCGCCAACCCCGACGGCGCCCGGGCATGGATCGACGAGTGGATCCGGGGTCCGGCCGACCGGCAGGCGTATATTGATCAATACTGCCGGCGCTTCGGGAAGAAAACCCTTGACGCCTTCCGGGCCAAGCCCTTCAAGAGCGTTCCCGCCGACTACGGGTCCACCTTTTCCCTCGACTGGGACGAGGAGGGCCGTTCGCGGACCATGGGTCTGACCATGGCGGAATTCATCGCCATGCTGGGGGAGAAAGGAGCGCTGATCGATGGGAACTAAATACACGATTCAGGAACTGATCGTTGCCCGCGCCGCCAAGGAGCTTCATGACCGGGAATTCGTCGTCATCGGCCAGGGCATCGCCATGGCCGCCGGGGTGCTTGCCCGTAAGACCCACGCGCCGAACGCGGTGATCCTCACCGAGGCCGGCCTTCTGGGGATCGACCCGTTCAAGGTGCCTCTGCACATCGCCGATCCCACCTGCACCCGCGGTTTCACGTATTCCTGCGACATGATCGACATCTTCACCACGGTCCTCAACCAGGGCTATGTGGACGCGACCTTTCTCGGCGTCGGCCAGATCGACCGCTACGGCAACATGAACAGCAGCTATCTGGGCGATCCGGACGCCTTTTCGATCCGCATGACCGGCGCGGGCGGCGCCCCGGAATTCGTTGGCTACGCCGGGCGCGCCATCCTCACGATGAGCGGCGGGACTTTCGTGGAGAAGCTGGACTACTTCACCTCCCCCGGTTACCTGACCGGAGGGAACACCCGCTACGAGGCGGGCATGCCCGCCGGATCGGGGCCGAGCGTGCTGATCACGACCCGGGGCGTCTTCAAGTTCGACGCCGTCACGAAGGAGATGTACCTGGCCGAACTCCACCCCGGGGCGACTCTCGATGCGGTCCGCGCCGAGGTTCCCTGGGATCTGAAGGTCGCCGACACCCTGAAAACCACGCCGGCGCCGACCGGGGAAGAGATCGCGATTCTCCGCAGCTTTGCCCCGGATGTCGTCATGGGCCGCAAGCTGCAGCTGGAGGTCGTCATGCAGCAGGTGATCAACCTGCTGACCCAAAACGCCGGATAACGGGGAGGCGAATGCCATGACGAATGCATGCAAAATCATCGATGCCCTGTGTTACGTGCCCACGGAAGAGGTTGTCGTCGATCTGGCGGTGTCCCTGCCGCCGCAGATGGCCCGCTATCTCAAGGACATCTTCGGCCCTCGGGTCGCCCCGTCGATGGGACTGACCGCGGAGGAACTCTACCGGATGAAGGTCAGCCTGAGCGAAAACGACTTTCGCGAGGCGCTGACGCCCCGGATGAAACCCCTGTCCACCCCACTGGAGGTCTTTGTCAGGCAACTCGACGAGATGGGGGTGGAGAAGGCGGTCATCTTCAACCTGGACGAGGAGACGCCGAGCGGACTCAAGGGCCTGCCCAACGACTACTACGCGGACATAGTCCGCCGGTACCCGGACAAGTTCATCGGTATGGCGGGGATCGACCCCCTGAAGGGCATGGACGCCGTGCGCGAGATCCGGCGCAGCTACGATCTGGGGCTGCGCGGCATCGGGGTGCGGCCGTTCATGTTCGGTCTCCCGCCCCATCACGCCAAGTTTTATCCCCTCTACACGACCTGCGTGGAACTGGACATTCCGATCTGGTTCCACATGGGAATCAACTACTCCACCCTGAACATGGAGGTGGAGCGGCCGATCCATCTTGACATCGTGGCCCAGGATTTTCCCGAGCTCAAGATCATCGCCGGGCACGGCGGCTGGCCCTGGATCCCGGAGATGCTGGCCGTGGTGCGGCGCAATGCCAACGTCTACATCGACATCGCGTCGGTCGAGCCCCGTTACCTCGCCATGCCCGGCTCAGGCTGGGAGACCCTGATGAACCTGGGCAACTCCATCCTTCAGGATAAAATCCTGTTTGCGTCCACATGGCTCTTCATGGGGCGGACGATCAAGCAGTTGGCCGACGGCGTGATGGACCTGCCGTTGAAGGAAACGGTGAAGCGCAAGTGGCTGTACGACAACGCCGCGCGCCTCTTCGGCCTGGCCTAACGGAACGACCGCCCGGGTCGCGGGAAGACCCGGGCGCTGAACATCGAGGGGGAACAGAAATGCGAGACAAGCTCATGACGGCGGCCGAGGCGGCCCGGTGGGTAAGAGACGGGATGCACCTGGGCGTCGGGGCCGGGATGGACATGAATCCCATGCCCGTGATCCGGGAGATCATCCGCAACGGGGTCCGGGGGCTCACCCTGACGCCGGTGCTGACGGGCGGCTATGTCGCGGACCTGCTGATCGGCGCGGGCTGCGTGGAGACGCTCCGGTTTCCCCAGGTCGTGCTCGATGAATTCGGCCTGGCGCCGCATTTCCGTAAGTGGGCCGAGGCCGGCCGTCTCAAGCTCCTGGAAACGATGTGACCGGCCCTACTTTTGGGGCTCCAGGCTGGGGCCCACAACCTGCCGTTCATCCCGGTCCTCGGTTTGCTGGGGACGGACTACATGACAATCCGCGACGACCTGAAGACCGTCAAGGATCCCTATTCGGGGGAGGATTATGTCGTCGTCCCGCCGATCGTCCCGGACGTAGCGGTCATCCACGGCCTGAAGGGCGACCGTTTCGGCGGCGTGACCGTTCTCGGTGCCCGGAACGACCGACTCCTGGCGACGGCGGCCCGAAAGACCATCGCCGTCGTCGAGGCGCTGGTGGAACCGGACGAGGTGCTGCCGGGGCTTCAGGAGGTCTACGTGGCGCCGCTCCACATCGATGCCGTCGTCGTCGCCCCCGGCGGGGCGCATCCGACGGCGTGCCCCGGCCGCTACGAGGCGGACGCCACCCACCTGTCGGCCTACGTCGCCGCCGCGAAGGACGCCGCGGCCTTTCGCGCCTATCTCGACACCTACATCTTCGGTCCCGCCGACCATGACGCCTATCTCGATGCGGTCGGATTCGCCCGGCCCTGAGGGGCGCGACGCGGGACGCAAGAACGGTCGCCGCCGCTGCCGGCGGGGCCGGCCCGACAAGGAGCCCAGCATGGAAGACAAACCGGTTCACCCCTATGAACGGATGATCGGGGCCATTGCCCTTCTGCTCAACGACGGCGAGTTCGCCGCCACGGGGACGCTCTCCCCGATCCCGGCGGCGGGCTGCCTCCTCGCGCAGCACACCCACGCCCCCCACCTCGCCCCCATGATCTACGGCGATCCGGCCAACCGGATCTCGGAGGGGCTCCACGAGTTCTTCGGGTTCGCCCAGCGGGGGGGCATCGACGTCTTCTTCCTCTCCGGCATCCAGATCGATCAGCGGGGCAGCATCAACCTGTCCGTGATCGGCGACTACGGGAAACCCAAATTGCGGCTTCCCGGCGGGGCGGGCTCGGCCATGCTCTATTCCCTGAGCCGCCGGACGATCCTCTTCACGATGACCCACACGAAGAAGCTCTTCGTGCCGAAGGTCGATTTCGTCAACGCCACCGCTTTCGACGGCGACGTCCGCACCCCCTGGCGGCGCGGTGGCCTGTCGCATGTGGTCACGCCCCTGGGGGTCATGAAATTCGACCGGGAGAAAAAGCGCCTCGCGTTGGATTACGTTTTCACGGGGGGAACGGTCGCGCAGGTTGTGGACAATACGGGGTTCGACTTGGACGTGGCGGGCCGGGAGATCCCGGTCGTCGATCCGCTGGATGGCGAATCCCTGCGGGTCCTGAGGGGACCGGTTCTCGACAAGCTGCGGACGATCTATCCGCTCGTCTGCCGGATGGTCTGGGGATAGACCGGGAACACGGCGGGCCGGTCGGCGCCCCCCCCCGCAACGACGTTCGACGCCGACCGCCGGTCCGACCGCGACGTGGAACAGGTTTGAGAAGCGGCGCGCCTCAGTCCTTCAGGACGAACAGGGCGTCGACCACAACCGGCTTCGCGCCGGCGAGAATGACGGGGTTCAGGTCGATCTCCGCGATCTCCGGGTGGAGCAGGGCGATGAAGCCGAGCGTCTGCACGACGGCGGCGAGCGCCGTCCGGTCCGCCGCCGGCATCCCGCGGAATTCCGCGAGCAGGGCCTTCCCCCGGATGTCGTCCAACATCTCCTCCGCGTCGGCGTCGCTCAGGGGTGCCAGCCGCAGCGTGTTGTCCTTCAGAGCCTCCGTGAAAACGCCGCCCAGGCCGAACAGGATGCAGGGGTCGAACCCCGGGAAGCGGGTCATTCCGACCACCAGTTCCCGGCCGCCCGAGAGCATCTCCTGGACGAGAACGGGGATATCGAGTCCGGCCGCCCGGCGAATCGCGGCGAAGGCGGCCCGCACCTCCTCCTCCGTCCGTACGTTGAGCGCGATCAACCCCTTGCCGGATTTGTGCATGATCTCCCAGGCGCAGGCCTTGAGCGCGACCGGATAGCCGAGGGCGGTGGCGGCCGCGGCAGCTTCATCGGAGTCGGCGGCGAGTTTCTCCCGGGTGACGGGGATGCCGTAGTGGGCGAGCAGGCGCTTGGCCTGGGCCTCGTCGAGAGCCTTCTGACCCCCGGCGACGGCGTCTTTCAGGATCCGCTCCGCCTCCCGGGACTTCGGCGGAGCGGCCGGCGGCACGAAGGACCTGCGTTGCCGGATCTGTTTGTGCCGGAGAAGGGAGAGCATCGCCCGGGCCGACTTTTCCGGGGCGTCGAATACGGGGATGTTGTTGTCCTCGTAGGCTTCCGTGTAGTTGTCGCTCCGGTCCAGGAAGGAGCACAGGATCATCGGCATGTTGTATTTCCAGGGCAGAACCATCGCCGGCGTGAGGTCTTTCTGGAACTGGGCCATGAAATCCTCCAGGGGCAGGTCGTCGAACAGCATCGACAGATGGGGATAGATTTCCTTCATCCAGCCCGTCGTCATGGGACCGTGGACGAGAAGTCCGTCGATCTCTCCGCTCTTCAGCAGGATCTCGGGAATCAGGACCGTCATCCGGTCCGTATCCATGTTGAAGGTCAGATCGACGGGGTTCGCGCTGGAGGCGTGGGGCGGGATCAGCGGTCGGATCTGGCTCTGGACCGCTTCGGACAACGTGGGAATCGCAAGCCCCCCCTGATCGGCGATGTTCGACATGGCGGTGCCCGGCCCGCCGGAATGGGTAACAACGGCGATCCGGTTCCCCCGGAGCGGGGGTTGGGTGGCGGCCGTCCAGCCGTGGGCGTAGAGATCCTCGATGGAATGGACGCGGATGATGCCGGCCTGCTTGAAGATCCCCTCGTACAGGAAGTCCGGTCCGGCCATGGCTCCCGTGTGGCTTCGGCTGGCCCGGGCCCCGGCGGCGGACCCGCTGACATATTGCGCGAAGATCGGCTTGTGCGGGGAGATCTTCCGGGCCGTCTCGACGAACCGCCGGCCGTCTCGGATCGCCTCGATGTACAGGATGATCGCCCGGCTCTGCTCGTCCTCGCCCAGATATTCCAACGCCTCGATCAGGTCGATGTTGGCCTCGTTGCCGGTGCTGATGGCCTTGCTCAGGCGGATGCCGCGTTTGCGCAGGTAGGACAGGGTCTGGGTGACGTAGGTCCCGCTTTGGGAGGCGAGCCCCAACATTCCCGGGCGGCCGTCGAAGCGCATGACTGTCAGGTTGAGCGAGATCTCTGAATTGAGGATCCCCATGCAGTTAGGGCCGACGAAGCGGATCCCCCAGCGCGCGGCGGTCTCGTTGAGCTGCTGTTCCAGGCGCCGTCCGTCCGTACCCACCTCCTTGAATCCCGCCGTGCAGACGATGATCCGCTTCGTTCCGATCCGGCCGAAGGCCTCCAGCAGGGGGAAGACGTGTTCGACCGGGATGACGATCAGACCGAGATCGGGCGTCTCGGGCAGCTCCTCCGGTGAGGTGTAGGCCTTGAGGCCGACGACGGTCTTCTCCGTGGGATGGATGGGGTAGAGGGGCCCCTGGAAGCCGTCCTTGACGACGCTTAAGGCCTGCATCGTGCCCATCTTCATGGCATTGTTGCTCGCGCCGGCGATGGCGATCGATTTCGGATTCATCAGGGCGTGCAAGGGGTTCTCGGGCATGGCGCTTTTCCTCCTCTGGGCAACATCGGGATGTAGAAATGGAATGTTGCCGAACCATAGGCCAGGCACGCGACCCTGTCAAGAAGAAACGAGCGCTCGCTCTAATCGTTGTTTGCCCTCTGCCCTCAGGGGGTTTGTTCCGGTCCCTGGGGCTCCGGGGCGTCGGCGATCGCACGGGGCGCCGGGGCAGGCGCTTTCTTTCGGCTGTCCTCGACCGGACAGGCAGGTCTCATTCAGGTCGAGACGCCCATCCGGGGCAGCAGCCAGGCCTGCAGAAAAATCCACGCGGCAACGATGCCCAAGACGATCCACAGTTCTTTCATGACGTCCTCCAATCGTGTCGATCCGATGTTTCACGTCCAGCGGGAAGCGGAAAATGGGTTGGCCTCCCCGCCGTCCTTATGCTATGATAACAGCAAAGTTAAACATTACGACCGTTTCGCCGTGTCCGTCATTGATCTGGATCAACGGGGGGATAGATGCAGACGGAGTTCGTTGCGTGGATGGAGGGGATCCCGCTCTTTCAGGGCGTTTCCCGGGAGGGCCTGCGGTCCCTGGCCGCGCGGGCCCGGCTGCGAACCTTCCGGTCCGGCGAGGCGATTCTCGGCGAGACGGATCCCGTCCGCGCCTTTTTCGTCGTCATCGACGGCCGCGTCAAGCTCTACAAAAGCTCGTCCGAGGGCAAGGAACAGACCCTCTGCCTCCTCGGGGTGGGGGAACCCTTCGGGCTCTGCACGGCCTTCGCCACTCCGGCCTTCCCGGCCAACGTGTCCGCCCTGGAGGACAGCGCCGTCGTCGTCATCCCGGGACCGGAACTCGAGGCCGCGGCGCGGCAGGAACCCGTCCTGCTGCTCAACGTGATCCGAATTCTCTCCCGCCGTCTGAAGGAATCCATGGCCCTTGTCGAGTCCCTGTCCCTGTACGAGATTCCCCAGCGGTTGTCCGCCTTTCTACTCCAAAGTCCGAACGGGCGAAGGAAGGGCGCCCCCGGCCTGGTCCGCCTCGCCACGACCCACCGCGAGCTGGCCAAGATTCTCGGGGCGACGCCCGAAGCCCTCTCGCGGGCATTGAAGAGAATGACCGCGGACGGAATCCTCCGGGTCGAGGGTCGGGACATCTCCATCCTGGACCGGGCGGCGCTGGAGGCCGTCGCCGCCGGGGAATGACGGATCTTGATTTACATCAATGCCGTCGCGGTCGTAAACTGTTAGGGGGACTGCGAAGAGACGACAACGGGCGTTTCCGGCCTCCTGACGTTTCTTTAGATTTCATCCCGTAGGAGAGGACCATGACGAACCCAAGACGGATCATCGTGATCGGCGGATCGGCCGCCGGTCCCAAAGCGGCGGCCAAAGCCCGCCGGATCGACAACGATGCCGAGGTCATCATTTTGCAGAAAGAAGCGGATCTTTCGATGGCTTCCCGCGGCTACCCGTATTACGTGGGCGGTTTCTTCGACGACCGCAACCAGCTTTTGTGCACGCCGGCGGGTGTGGTGCGAAACCCCATGTTCTATTTGAACGCCAAGGACATCGAGGCGCGGGTGAATACGGAAGTCACGGCCATCGACCGGAAGCATAAAACCCTATCGTTTAAGAACCTGGCCGACGGTGAGGCCGGGACCCTGCCTTACGACAAACTGGTGATTGCGACCGGCGCGGTGCCCCGCATGCCGCCGGTGCCGGGTGCGGATCTGGACGGCATCTCTACGCTGCAATCGATGAAAGACGCGGATTTTCTGCGCAACGTGCGCGACGAAGGCAAGATCAAAAAAGCCGTCGTGATCGGCGGCGGGCTGATCGGCATCGAGACCTGTGAGGCGCTGCAACTGGCGGGCATTGAAATCACCGTCATCGAACTTCTGCCCCAACTTCTGACTTTTCTGGATTGGGAACTGGCCAAACTGGTTGAAAACCATGTCAAAAGCAAAGGGGCCAACGTGATCACCGACAACGGCATTGCCGCCTTTCTGGGTGAAAACGGGAAGCTCACCGCCGTCAAATTGGAAAATGGAACGGAACTCCCCTGCGAACTCGCGGTGGTGGCCATCGGCGTGCGTCCCAATGTAAAACTGGCCAAAGAGGCAGGTTTGAAAATCGGCGAACTGGGCGGGATCGACGTCAATGAATACATGCAGACCTCCGACCCCGATATTTATGCGGTCGGCGACTGCGTGGAGAGCGTCAATCGCATCACCGGCAAAAAAGTGCACGCACCTTACGGGGACCTGGCCAATCTTCAGGGCCGCGTGGCGGGCGAGAACGCCGCATCCGAAAACTACGTGACCTTTCCCGGAACCATTCAAACCGGTATCTGCAAGGTGTTCGATTACGCGGCCGGCTCCACGGGGCTGTCCGAGACGGCGGCCAGAAAGTTGGGATATACCGACATCGTCACCGTTGTGAACGCCAGTCCCGATAAGCCGGGATTTATGGAGGGAAAGCTCCTGGTCACGAAACTGACCGCCGATGCCAAAAGCGGCCGGATTCTGGGCGCGCAGTGTATCGGTCCGGGCAATGTCGCCAAACAGATCGCCCAGTGGGCGATGGCTATCCAGGGCAAACTGACCGTTGAGGACTTGATCAACGCCGATTTGCCCTACGCGCCGCCGTTTTCTCTGGCCATCGATCATTTCATCGCCACGGCGCATCTGCTACAAAACAAAATGAAAGGACGGCTCAAGGGGATCAGTTGCCACCAGGTGTATCTGAAGATTCTGGCCGGCGAAAAGCCTTTTCTGATTGATACGCGCGGACCGGAAGAGTTTGAAGAAATACGCCTGGGCATCAGCGAGACACTGATTCCGCTGGGGGCCATCCGCAAACGCCTCAAGGAACTGCCGCAAGATAAAAACCGCGAAATCATCTGCTACTGCAAAATTTCGCTGCGCGGCTACGAAGCGGCACTCGCCCTGGGGGCCAACGGCTGGAAGAATGTCAAGGTCATGGAAGGCGGGATCATGGCGTGGCCATATCCGCGCGACAAATAACCCCGTATTGAGAAAGGAGGTCGACCCGATGGCAAAGGAATTCAAGGCCGGGTGCGCCAGGCCCACCGGCGGCCCGGTCGGGGAGAAATTGGAAAAGCCCCAGGGAACCCCTCAGCAGACACCGCACAAGGAGGTCAAGAAGATGATTACCGTCGGCCAGAAGGCGCCGGACTTCACGGCGCCCGCGTACCACAAGGGCAAGTTCGTTTCCGTTCAGCTATCGGAATTTCTCGGCAAATGGGTGGTTTTGTGCTTCTACCCCGGGGACTTCACCTTCGTCTGAGCGACGGAGATTTCGGCGGTCGCCGAAACCTACCCTGAATTCAAGAAGCTGGGCGTGGAAGTGCTGTCCATGAGCGTGGACAGCGTTTTCGTCCACAAGATGTGGAATGACCACGAGTTGTCCAAGATGGTCAAGGGCGGGGTTCCCTTCCCGATGCTGTCCGACGGCGGCGGCAAGGTCGGCTCCGTTTACGGCGTTTATCTGGAGGATGCGGGCGTGGAGGCCCGGGGGCGTTTCCTGATCGATCCCGACGGGATCATCCAGGGCTTCGAGGTCCTCACGCCGCCGGTGGGTCGCAACGTGCGGGAGACGATCCGGCAGATCCAGGCCTTCCAGCACGTGCGCAAGAGCAAGGGCTCGGAGGCGACGCCCTCGGGTTGGAAGCCGGGGAAACCCTCGCTGAAGCCCGGACCGGGCCTGGTCGGCAAGGTCTGGGAGGTCTGGAACACCAAGATGGCGTTCGATTGAGGAAGCGGGAACCGTCGCGGCGGGCGGCCCGAGGAAGGCCGCCCGCCGACAGGCGCGACCGCCGGAAAGGGGCTTCGCGATGGCCTTGATTACGGCAAGCGGCGTATCCAAGGAATACCGGACGGAAGAGGTGACCGTTCACGCCCTCCGGGAACTCCACTTTGAAATCGAACCGGCCTCGTTCGTGTCCTTCGTGGGGCCCTCCGGCAGCGGCAAGACGACGCTCCTGAATCTGCTCGGCTGCCTGGATAAGCCCACGGCGGGGACCCTGTCGGTGGCGGGAACGGAGGTCGCCGCGCTGAACCGAAAGGAAAGCGCGGCGTTCCGGGGAAAGCACCTGGGGTTTATCTTCCAGGATTTCAACATGATTTCGGTTCTCACCGTCTATGAAAACATCGAGTACCCCCTGATCATGGTTCAGAATGTCGCCCCGCGGGAGCGGCGGGAACGAATCGCCCGCATGCTCGCGGCGGTCGGCATGGCGGACCAGGGCGGCAAATACCCCCACCAGATCTCAGGCGGCCAGAAACAGCGGGTGGCAATTGCCCGGGCGCTCGTGACTAACCCGGCGCTGGTACTGGCCGATGAGCCCACAGCCAACCTGGATTCCCAGACCGCCTACGCCGTAATCGGGCTGATGAAAAAAATGCGCGATGAAATGGGGACCACCTTTATCTTTTCCACGCATGACACGAAGATTGTGGGCGAGGCGGAAGTTCTTTTCCGTCTGGTGGACGGCCGCTTGGCTGAAAAAGAGGTGAAGGGGGGGACGACGCATGCGTAATCTGTTTAAGATCGCCATCCGCAACCTGATCCGCTATCAGCGCCGGACCCTGTTGACGGCCTCCCTCATCACGATCGGTGTGGTTTTCGTCCTTGTGTTCGTTTCCATCAGCGGGTCCTTCAAATCTCTGATGATCGGCCAGATCACCGATTCGATGATGGGACACCTCCAACTGCACCGGAAGGGTTACGTCGCCTCCATCGACAACCTGCCGCTCAACCTGAACATGAAGCCCGAGACCTATCGGAAAATCGAGGAAATGCTCGCATCCGATCAGGACGTGGCGGCCTTTTCTCCGCGGCTCAAGTTTGGGGGTATGTTCAGCAATTTCATCGAGACGACCAACATCCGCTTAAACGGCATCGACCCGGAAGCCGAGTTTCGAACCGTTCCGCTCCTGTCCGCCCGGGTTATCGAGGGCCGGCCGACGCTGGGCAGAGGCGAAATCCTGGTTCCAGCGCTGCTGGCGAAGGGCATGAAGCTGCGTCCCGGCGATCCGGTCGTGGTGGTGGCCACCAACGCCGACGGCTCGGTCAACGGCATGCAGTTTATCGTCTCCGGCATTCTGGAGAGCGCGACCGGACCCGGCGGGCGCGACGGCTACGTTCACATCGGCGATGCGGCCGAAGTGCTGCGCATGACCGAGGTGGAGGTCAGTGAAATCGCCGTCCGCATCGAGGATTTCAGTGGCCTGCCCGAGGTCATGACGCGGCTGAGGCAGAACATCCGAGACGACGGTCCTCAGCAGAAGGGACAGGCGGCGCTCGAGGTCCATTCCTGGGAGGATTTATCTCCTTTCTTCAACATCGCCCGTATGATCGACGTCATGACCCTCTTCATCCGGATCATGCTCATCGCCATCGTGCTCATCAGCATCATGAACGTCATGGTGATGGCCGTCTACGAGCGCATCCGCGAAATCGGCACGATTGCCGCCATCGGCACCCCGCCGGGGAAAATCCGTTCCATGTTCATTCTGGAGGGATTCTGCATGGGGGTGTTCGGAGCGGCAGCCGGTGTCGGGATCGGGGCCGCGGTCATCGCCCTTGTCAACCTGATCGGCATCCGCTTTAACTTCGGCCAGCAAAAAGGCCTGCTTCTCAAGGCCGTGCTCGACCCGCTGGATCTGATGGTCGTGTCGGCGATCGTCGTGGCCGTCGCCGTGCTGGCAAGTCTCCAGCCGGCCGTTAAGGCCTCCCGGATGGAACCCATCGACGCGCTCAGACATGTATAGGGGGAAGGTTATGAAAAAAAGGCTTCTGTCGGGCTTTCTGTGGGTCCTGATGTTGATCGTGTCAGGCACAAACCTCTGGGCGGACAATACCAGAATAGCGGTGGTCTCCCAGGGAAATACGCCGGATGCCGTGGTCAGTCCCGTTGCGGCGCGGGGTCTTTATTTTCTCATCTTTGACGTCCAGGGGACCTTCATCGAAGCCTTGAAAAATCCCTATCGGGATGCCGGCCGGAACGCCAGCGAACAGGTTGTTGCCGATCTGTCGAATCGAGGCGTTACGACCCTCATCGCCGGCAATTTCGGAAATAAAATGACGGCCGCCATGACGGCCAGGCGCATTCGCTATGTTGAATTTCAGGGGACCGCCGCCGATGCCGTCCGGAAAGCGGTTCCATAGGAGGACCAGCGATGCTTAAGATCGTTCATTTCGTTCTGGCCGTGATCCTTGTCTTTCCGGTGCATGCCCTGGCCTTGGATGGAGCGAAATTGCTGCGGGAGATGGACCGCAACCTTTCCCCCGAATCCTATGAGTCCTACCGAAAGCTCATCAATATCGAACCGAACGGCCGGAAGAAGGAATTCACACTGTTCACGGTCAAGAAGGGTTTGGACAAGGTGGCCTCCGTCTTTCTGGCGCCCGCCAGTGAAAAAGGCCGGAGCACGCTTCGCCTGGGAGAAAACATGTGGCTGAACATTCCCAATGTCGGCAAACCCATCCGCATCACCAGCCTGCAATCGGTGGTGGGTGGCGTGTTCAACAACGCCGACATTCTCCAACTGGACTATGCTGTGGAATACGACGTGACCGGGGTCCGGGAAGAGAAAGGCGAACTGCTGCTTCACCTCAAGGCCAAAACGAAAAACGTGGCCTACGACCGATTGAAAATCAGGCTCGACAGGAACAGAACGCTGCCCACAAGCATCGAATGCCTCACCGAAGCGAACATGGTCATTAAAACCCTTTACTTCAAAAATGTCCGGGATTTCGGCGGGGGCATCGTCCGTCCGGAGGTGATTGAAACGGACAGCCCGCTTTACAAGGGCTACAAGTCCGTCATGATCATGGCCAAAATCAAGAAGCGCACCTTCAAGGACGAGGTCTTCACGCTGACCTTCATGCCGAACCTGGCGTCCCTGCGTTAGATGAGTCGATCCGGATGGATCATCGGGGTTCTGCTGCTCTGTCTCCTCCCGTCTCCGGCGGCGGCCGAGGAAAGCTACGTCTTCGACCTCTCCGAAATCGAAAAAAAGCCGTACCATTTCTCGGGCTATCTCGAAGCCAAGCCCGTCGTCTACGGCCTGGACGACCGGGCCGCGTTCTATCAGCTGCGCTTCTTTAACGACTCCCATCGTCGGACCGTGTGGGAGGCCAACGGCCGTGTACGCCTGGAGGGGGGCTACGAAAAAGGTCCTGCCCGGATCTTCGCCCGACTCAATACCGACTTGCAGTACAACGACAAAATCCACGCATCGGAAAAGACGACCTTCTACGAAGCTTACGCGTCGGTCAAACCCCTCCCGTCACTGAAGATCGACGCGGGCAAGAAGACGATGAAATGGGGCAAGGGCTATGCCTGGAATCCCGTGGCCTTTCTCGACCGGCCCAAGAATCCGGACGATCCGGAACAGGCGATGGAAGGCTACATCGTCGCGACGGCGGACGTGATCCGCAGTTTCGATGGACCGCTCAAAACCGTTTCCTTCACGCCGGCGTTCTTGCCCGTCTGCAATCACGTCAACACGGATTTCGGCAACGCCGACAAGCTAAACTTTTCGGCCCGTCTGTACTTCCTCCTCTTCGACACGGATGTGGATTTCATGTTCATGACCGGCGGCAGCAGACCGGATCGCTACGGCGTCGATTTTTCCCGCAACGTCGGCAGCAATTTCGAAATCCACGGGGAATACGCCTGGCTGAAAAGCAGCCGCAAAATTGTTTTGGACCCATCCGGGACGGCACGTCGGGTCGAAACGGACGCCCACCGGTTTCTCATCGGCCTGCGTTATCTCGCCTCCTTCGAACTCACGACGATCGTCGAATTTTATCATGCCGGCGATGGTTTCACCTCCGACGAAATGGAGAGCTTCTTCCACCTGATTCACCGGGGATATGGTGCCTATCGGGCGACAGGAAATCCGGCGGGACTGGGACGAGCGGCGCAGCTCGCCGAATCCGGCTATGCCCGTCCCAACCCCATGCGCAATTACCTGTACGTTCGCCTCATCCAGAAGGATCCTTTCGACATCCTCTATTTCTCCCCTTCCCTGACCTGCATGATCAATACCGACGATCTCAGCGTCAGCGTCATGCCGGAGCTGCTCTATACCGGCATCGCCAACATGGAACTCCGGTTGCGGGCATCTGTCCTTGCGGGGGCGCGGGACACCGACTTCGGAGAAAAGCAAAACGACTATCGGATCGAACTGCGGGCGGGCATTTACTTTTAGGATCGAAACTGCGTAAGTCTTCGGGAAATTTCCCACGAATTCCGTTGACATCCCTCGCCCCTTTTCCTATACTGCCCGCCGTATCTCAGCGGGGGCGGGTCTGCCTCGACCGAACCGAACGGCGCCGTGAGGGCGCCTCTCAGGAGTGCATCGACATGGACAAGCCAGGAATACCAGAACAGGTTGAAGACATCCTCATCGTCGGCGGCGGGCCGGCGGGATACACGGCGGGGCTCTACGCCGCCCGGGCCAGGATGAAGACCCTGATGGTCGAGGGGGAATCCACCGTCAGCCAGATCACGGTGACGGATCTGATCGAGAACTATCCGGGCCTCCCGGAGGGTGTCAACGGGTTCGATTTGCGGGAGCGTTTCCGCGCCCAGGCCGAGTCCTTCGGGATGAGGCGGGCAACCGGAGACGTGACCGCCATCGCGCCCGTCTCCTGGGGCGGGACGTCCGGCTGGCGGGTGACGGCCGGTGAAACGACCTACGACACCCTGGCCGTGATCGTCGCGGCGGGGGCGAACTGGCGGCGCTTGGGCGTCCCGGGGGAGGAGGAATTCATCGGCCGGGGCGTTTCTTACTGCGCGACCTGCGACGGCCCCTTCTACCGCAATCGCGACGTGGTGGTGGTCGGCGGCGGGAACACGGCGGTTCAGGAGGCGCTCTATCTGACCCGCTTCGCGAGCCGGGTGATTCTCGTCCACCGGCGGGATCGCCTGCGGGCGGCGGGCGTCTTGGCCGAGCGTGCCTCTGCCCATCCGAAGATCGCCTTCGCCTGGAACAGCGTCGTCCAGGCGGTCGAGGGGAAGGATTTCGTGGAGGGGATCCGCATCCAGAACGTCCGGAACCCCGCGGAGGTCCGCGTCATTCCGGCGGAAGGGGTCTTCGTCTTCATCGGGCTTACGCCGAATACGGACCTCCTGGTCGGCATCGCGGACCGCGATGCGAACGGGTATGTTCGGGTCGATCCGGACATGCGGACCTCCGCCCCGGGAATCTTCGCCTGCGGCGATTGCATTCAAAAACTGCTCCGGCAGGTGATCACGGCCTGCGGCGACGGCGCCACGGCCGCCTACGCCGCCCAGTTGTACGTCGAGGATCTCAAGGGAGAGGCCTATTGAGCATGGCGAATCTCCTCGAATCCTGGCGGTACCTCCCCTACCATCTCAGTCCGAACCTCCTGGAGATCGGCAGCTTTCAGCTGAGGTACTACAGCCTGATGTACCTGGTGGCCTTCGGCGTGACGTACCTCCTGGTCCGCTACCGCATCGGTCGGGAGGGGTATTCGTACCGCGTCGAGCAGGTGCAGGACTACTTCGTCTGGGCGATCTTCGGCCTCATCCTGGGGGCGCGCCTGGGCTATGTCCTGTTCTACAATTTCAGCTACTACCTCGGGCACCCCCTGGAGATTCTCCTGCCGTTCGAATTTACGAACGGCATCCGCTTCGTCGGGATCAGCGGGATGTCCTACCACGGCGGGGCGATCGGCGTGATCGTCGCGACGGTGCTCTTCTGCCGGAGGCAGGGCGCGGATTTCTGGAACTGGACGGACCTGTTCGCCCCGGCGATCCCGCTGGGCTACACCTTCGGCCGCATCGGAAATTTCATCAACGGGGAACTCTACGGCCGGGCGACGGACGTCCCCTGGGGCATGATCTTCCCCCTCGACGCCGACCATCTCGTCCGCCATCCCTCGCAGCTCTACGAGGCCTTGGGCGAGGGGGTTCTCCTGTTCCTCCTCCTGTGGGCAATCCGCCGGAGGAGCCCGTTCGACGGGTTCCTCTTCGGTCTGTACGTGATCGGCTACGGGACGGCACGTTTCGTGATCGAATATTTCCGAGAGCCGGACGCGCAACTCGGCCTGTTCCTGGGGATGTTCAGCATGGGTCAGCTTCTGTGCCTGCTCATGATCGCCGCGGGGGGCCTGATCCTGGCCGTCCGGAAGCCGCAAGCGGCGATATAGATCGACGGGCCGGGCAGACCGGCGGGACCGCCCGCCGGACCGTCAACATCCACAAACCCAATGGAGGTGCAAGATGGGGAAGCGGGTCGTCATTGTCGGTGGGGGCGCGGCCGGTCCATCCGTGGCCGCGGAGGCCAAACGGAACGATCCCTCGCTGGAGATCACGATGATCGAACAGGGGGCGTTCGTATCCTATGCCGCCTGACCGATGCCCTATTACATCGGCGATGTAATCAGGGACGAAGGAACGCTGATAGCGCGCACGCCCGAGAAATTCCGGGAAGCGGGTATCGAGGTGCGCCTGGAGTCGACGGTGACCGCGATTGATGTCACCCAGGGCCGTGTGCGGCTGACCAACGGGGAGTTGCTGCCTTACGACGTTCTGGTCTTGGCGACCGGCGCCGAGTCCCGGCTTCCGGCGTGGCCGGGATTCGACCTGCCGGGGGTGTTCCTGCTGAAGAACCTGGCGGACGCCATCCGGATCAAGGCGCATCTGAACCGGAGCGCCTGCCGCAAGGCCGTGGTCATCGGCGCGGGGTTCATCGGCATGGAGATGTGCGAGGCCCTCCGCGAGCGTGGGATGGAGACGACGGTGATCCACCGCGGCGAACGGCCGGTCGCGCGCTGGGATGCCGAGTTCGCCCGGGAGATCGTCGCCGCCCTGGAGCGGAACGGCGTGGCCTTTCTCGCGGGTACGGAGCTGCGCGGGATCGAGGCGGGAACGTCCTGTCCGCTCAAGGTGATGACGAGCCGGGGACCGATCGAGGCGGACCTGGTCCTCGTGGCCGTCGGCATCGCCCCGAACGTGTTGTTGGCCCGGGATATGGGGCTCCGGATCGGCGCGACGGGTGCGATCGGCGTCGACGCGCAACAGCGGACATCGGCCCCGAACGTTTACGCCGTTGGCGATTGCTGCGAGGTGTACCACCGGGTGAGCAGCCGGTGGGCCTATCTGCCCCTGGGTGACACGGCCAACAAGCAGGGCCGCCTGGCGGGACGGATCATCGGCGGCCGCCCCGCCGCGCACCCGGGCGTCGTCGGGGCCCAGTCCTTCAAGATCTTCGAGCTCGAAACGGCGGCAACGGGCCTGAACGAGGCGGAGGCGCTGCAGGCGGGGTTCGATCCCATCGGCGACGTCTACTGGGGCAACGCGATCGCCGGTTACTTTGGGAAGCGGAAACTCGGCCTGAAACTTTTGGCGGACCGGGCGTCCGGCAAACTTCTGGGCGCACAGGCCATCGGGGAAACGGGGGCGGTCGGTCGCATCAACACTCTTTCGGCGGCGTTGTGGTCCGAATTGACCCTGGACGAGATCGGCTGGCTCGATCTCGCGTACGCCCCGCCCTTCGGCGGGGCCTGGGACGTGATCCATCGCGCCGCCCAGAGATTGCAGAGGAAGCGTTAAACAATGTCGGAACAGATGGTGTATTGGGGAATTTTCATCGCCTTTGTGATCGTCATGCTCGTCCTGGACCTGGGCGTCTTCAACCGTAAGGCCCATGTAATCAAGGTTCGGGAAGCCCTGATGTGGACGGGGTTCTGGGTCAGCCTCGCCCTGCTGTTCTGCCTGGGGGTTTATTGGGTCAAGGGGTCGGAGAAGGCCCTGGCCTTCCTCGCCGGCTACCTCATCGAGGAATCCCTGAGCGTCGACAACCTCTTCGTCTTTCTCATGATCTTTTCGTACTTCGGGATCCCGCCG
>Ga0116141_10001796_pt1 | contig 18547 bp, 14 predicted proteins | sample AD_UKC097_MetaG_FD_89744 | JGI IMG/M metagenome (GOLD analysis project Ga0116141, IMG submission 89744) | Active sludge microbial communities of municipal wastewater-treating anaerobic digesters from USA - AD_UKC097_MetaG | ecosystem: Engineered > Bioreactor > Anaerobic > Digestate | place: USA...
CCTGAGGCCGCCATTCAGCGTTGCGGGGCTCTCGCCAATGCTCACATATGCTTGAATATGCTGCGCTTGTCGTATCGCCGCGCGCCTTGCCTGACGGCCTGATTCTTGTTTTTCAACACCCTGCTAGAGGCCGTTTTTTGAAGAACCTCGCGGCTGGCTGCATGGAATCTTCGACCGAAAGGACTTTTTATCTAATTTTTGATCCGCTAACCCCGAGGCTTGCCGGGGGAAATGCGCTCGCGGAACGTACCAATACAATTCAGGAGTCAGAAAGTTTTCATCGACAAGTTTCGAATCAAGCGGGATGGGTTGTTTCCCCCTATTTCCGGTCCAGTTCCTTCCGGATAGCGAGACCGATATTCTCGAGAATGTATGGTTTTCTGACAAACGCCCCCGCACCCATTTCCTGGGTCTTTCGGACCCGGTCACTCTCGGAAAAGCCGCTGACGATAATCGCCTTTTGGCCGGGGTTAATTTCCAGTATTCTCCGGTAGGTCTCCATCCCATCGATTCCGGGCTCCATGATCATATCCAGAATCATCAGATCGACTTTTTTGTTTTTGAGATACTCAACCGCCTCTTCCCCTCCGGCAACCGCTTCCACCCGATACCCGAGCCTTCCTAACATGCTGATCGCCAACTCTCGCTGCCCCTCCACATCATCGATCACCAGGATGGATTCGCCCTTGCTCATGGGGAAAACCGAAGAGACGACCTTTTCCACTTTTTCGGGTTCCTCTCTGGTCACCGGAAAATAGAGCGTAAAAACACTTCCTTTGCCTACCTCAGTATGCACGTCAATGTATCCATGATGATCTTTCACGGTTCCCCAGACAACCGCCAGACCCAGGCCGGTTCCGCTTCTTCCCATCACTTTCTTGGTATAAAAGGGCTCGAAGATTTTACCCAGGTCATTCGAGGAAATGCCGATGCCCGTGTCGGAAACCGTCAGTACCACATAATCTCCTTCCCGCATCTCATCATATCCCTGTATGGGATGATCGAGGTAACGATTTTCCGTTCGGATGGTCACTTCTCCCCGGCCGGAGATGGACTCCATGGCATTCATTACCAGATTCATGATCGTCTTTCCCAGATGGACGGGCGATCCTTTGATGTTCAAGAGCCCATCTTGAAGATCCGTGGAGATATTCACGCCCGGGTTATAAGATTTCAGTTTTTCAAACTCCGGCGTTCGGAGATAATTGAAAACCAACCGGTTCAGATCGACGATTTCCGAAACGCTCACACCTCTCCTGGCCAGCGTCAAAAGATCCTGAATGATGGCGGCGCCCCGGATACTGGATTGATAAATGTTGTCGACAAACTTTCTTAATGGATTGCTCTCCGGCAGTTCTTCCATAAGGAGCTCCGAGTATCCGACCATTACTCCCAGAACATTGTTGAGATCATGGGCGACTCCGCCGGCCAGGGTTCCCAAGGCTTCCATTTTTTCCGCTCGCTGGAGGCGTTCTTCGAGTTTGCGATGTTCTTCTTCCGCCTGCTTGCGTTCCGTGATGTCCTCTATGGTGGCCATGGTGCGAACCGGCTGACCGTAAGGGTCGCGGATCATATTCATATTCACGTTCACCCATGCGATACGGCCGTCCTTAAGGATGTAACGCTTCTCCATCCGGAAATCCGGCGCTTCGCCTCGAAGGACGCGCTGGAAGGCATTCTGATTTTTCTCGCGATCTCCCGGGTGAGTGATATCCGGAACACACATCGCGAGCATTTCATCGGAAGAGTATCCCGTGATATCGCACATCTTCCGGTTCACGCGAAGCCACCGGCCGGTTTGCACATCGGTCTGGGCCATTCCAATGGAAGCCAGCTCAAACATCGCCCGAAACTGTTCTCGCTTTCCCGCAGCGCTTCTTCCGCCTGTTTGCGCTCCGTGATAAAACGCGCCTGCTGAACGTTCTGGTAGGCGAAGTTGGATAGCTGATTGGCGAGTGTGAAGAGCGCATGCGCCACATGCTGAAACCGCTCGCGCGACATGACGGGCACCTCCCGAAACGCCTCGACCACGGCCTCCTCGTCGGCTCCGATCTCCCTGGCGTATCGGCGCATATTTTCCTCGGTCTGGGTCTCGTCGCGCACCTGGCCGATCAGCCAGTTGGCGATGTGCCTCCCGCCGACCGAAATGCCGGCGCCGGCGTCCCAAAGGCCGCCGCTCAGGCACGGCTCAATGGTTGGTCCATAGGTGGAAGCTCGTCCAATCACCGAATCATTCCTGTAACAATTCGCGAGACCTTTTTCGGTTTTACGAATAATGTCGCCGCACAGACGGCAGAAATTGCTCGGAGAGGTAATCGGCGTTCCATCCGTGCGTATGATAAGGGATCCGACACCGGTTGCCCGGGCGAACTCATCCTGCAGGCGCTGAATGTCGTCGAGGTTGAACAGTTCTTCAAAAGCGATGCCGTCGGCGTCATCCAAGGGGCGGGTCAGCGCCAGGATGCGTTTTTCCAGAGCCTCTTCCGTACGCTTGCGTTCCGTGATGTCCATGGAATTCATAAGCACGGCCGGCTTTCCCTCGTAGTCAAACGGTGTATTGGTCTCCATAATCCATCGGATATCCCCGTTCTTGCAGACGATACGGAACTCATACGGTGAAGAGAGATTTCCCTTGATCATCCGTACGGCGTTTTTTCCGGCACTTTCACGGTCATCGGGATGAATCAGGGAGACAGGATCCTTACCGATTAATTCCTTTTCTTCATAACCCGTATAGACGGTTACATAGGGATTGACAAAACGAAGGCGCCCTTCCTGGACGATGAAGATTGCCGACTGGGCGTTTCTGGCCAGCGTCCGGTATAGATACTCCGCCCTTTCCCGCTCCGCTTCCACCCGTTTGCGATCGGTGATGTTGCGGATAAAGCCGCCAACGCCTTTCCTGTTGTTTCCCAAGTCTACAGGAAACTTGAGGGTTTCATACACCTGATCACCGACAATCTCTTCCGAAGTGACCAACGACATTTTTTCCAGGGCCGCCAGGTCGGTCTCCCGGCATTTTTCCGCGGCCGCTTGCGGCATCAACTCAAAATCGCTTTTCCCAACAACGTGTTCTTCGGATTTGCCGAAAAATGAGGCCAACGATTGATTGATCACGATATTTCGTAATCGCTCGTCCTTCAGAAACACCATATCATAGGTGGCGTTTATAAAGGTTCGATAAAGCTTCTCACTCTCCATCAGTTTTATTTCCGTCCGTTTGCGATCGGTGATGTTGCGGATGATGGCGATGATCTGATCTTCGAGAAACGGCAACAGCCTGGCTTCATAGAATTGCTCCTGACCGTGCACGGTCAGTGAATACTCCACGCCGACCATGGTTTTTTCCGCCTGTAAACAATCGATGGCAGTCTGAAACCGATCGCCGATGGACTTCATTGGAATTTCCTGTATCCGCTTCCCGATCATCTTTTTCGGTTCGGCAATGAAATCCATTTTTGCCCCGGCCTTGCAGTCCAGGATCGTTCCACTGCCGTCGAGCCGGAAGAGTATATCCGGGATCGCCTGAAAGATGGCGCGCATTTCCGCGTTTGCCTCAAGCAGTTCGCTCGAACTCAGATCAAGGGAGCGTTCCAGCATCCGGCGGTCCAGATCCATCTGCCGGTAGGCTTCGTTGACGGCATTCATGAATACTTCCCATGCCCGGGGAATCGGCTCCGAATCCAGATAACGCTTTATCTGTCGCTTCAACAGGCTGTGCATGCGTTCCATGGTTATTCCTCCGAAAAGGCCGTAATCGTCATTGTCTGATTGTGCAATTCGCAAACCGCCCCCGGGGCGGCCGGAGATATCTCTCCGTAAGAATAGAATCCGGCCAGAACCGTCTGTTGCCCGAAAACGTCTTGGATGCCTTCCAGTTCTTCCTCCACCCTCTGCCGGAGAATGAGTTTCCTTCCCACGCAGCTGATCAAAATCGCCAAGTCCGGCGGACCGCCAAGGATGGTGAGGCTTGTCTTTGCGGCTTCCACCGCGCCGTCGATCAGGCGGTCAAAATTGGCTTTCATCAGGCGCGCATAGGCGCCTTCCGGTACATCGCCGGCAAAGGTCATGCTCTGATCTTCTTCATTGACCGCCAGAATGGTGCGAACAACGCCTCGATCCGTTTCTTTCAAACGAACATTCAGAGGAAAAAGAAGGGCTGTGGACGGCAGGCCTTCCGCATGATCTCCCAAGTATTTCTTGTAAAGCGCAAGGGCCGATTTGTCGTCAAACTCGTAGAGAACGTTTCCGCGGGAATGCGTAATCAGCCGTTCCGGTCCGAACGGATCCCATCCTCCCAGGGAAGCGTAGCCTGTCTTCAGCCGGTTGCCGTAGAACCCCAGTGCCGCGACGGCGTCCCTGTCCGGATCACCGTCACACAGCACGACCGTTTCCCTGAAAAAGTCCCCATCCGCGGACAGTCCCCCCGTGACCGGCACATGCCCGGGGAGATTCTCGATCAGGCCTTTCACCAACTCGCTTCCGTTGACCTTTAAACCGTCTGAAAGAACGAAGACATGTGTCAGGCCTTTCCGATCGAGGGATCGAGCGAGCTGCCGACCCACGGCAAAGCTGTTTTCCATCCGGTCTATTTTGACTTTTTCGCCTTGGATTTGCGTGTGTTCGAAATGGACGGCCGTTACCGCAAGCGAATCATCGAACACCCGCGCCCCGCAAATTTCACCGGCGGTGGAACATCCGAAAAGATGGGCTCTCGGATACATGCGCCGGACTTCGCTCAGGCGATCTCTATCCTGCAGTTGCGTTACGCTCCCAAAGAGAAGAACCAGTTGCGCGGCATCCCCGATCCCGATCCCGCTGTTTCCAACAGGCGTCCATCCTCTCCCTTCCGCCCATCTCTTCTGTTCCAGTTTCATTCCGTTCCCTCTTGATCAATCATTCAACCGTATATTGCGCAAAAAAATAGCAAAATCTCCTATCAATCAATTGGCTGGATTAAAATAAAAAAAAGGTTTTGTCATAAAAATTTGTACCACAAAAGTTATAGAGTTACCAATGTGTAAAGTTCGTAAAATGGTTGGAGGGACGGATTTATTCGGCCCGGACGGGCCCGGTGTTACCGCTTATGCGGTCAGAGCCCCGCGCTTTCCAGCAGATAGAACAGCAGCAGAATCAGCGCGCTCATCGGTACGATAATCGCCCAGTCGTTCACCTTGAAGAGCTGTGGAAGCGTCAACTTGCCAAAGTCCCCCTGTTTCCAGATCCCGGCTCGGAGTCGGGGATAGGCAGCGGCCAGCAGTCCGGAACCGAGCACAACGCCGGTCAGTCCACCGACCGCCGCATCCAGGTAACCGTTGCCGATAGCACCCGCGATCGTGCCCGGGCAGTAACCGAGCACGGCGAAACCGATGCCGAAGATGAGCCCGCCGACGGCATTCCTCCCCCAGGAACCCGCCTTGGGACTGGGCTGCGCCCAACCCAGGCTCTGGAACAGGCGAAGCCCGACCGCGCCGACAAGAACCGCTGTCAGCATGATTTTCAGGACGGTAAAGTCCTCCAGCAGGAGTTGCCCGACGATCACGTCATATTTGGTCACCCCGCCCTTCTGAAGGAGGAAACCGAACAGAATTCCGAATATCAGACCCCGAAGGAGTTGTTCTTTCCTTTTGTTCATCGAGCTGTCCTCCTATGCGATCCGTCCGTAGAGCAAATAAGCCGCGACGATTCCACCGATAAAGAAGCAGATCGCCGAGATCCAGCTCGAGACCGCGAGCAGCATGGTTCCGCTGATACCGTGACCGCTGGTGCAACCATCGGCCCACCGCGAACCGAAGCCCAGGAGCACGCCGCCCAGAAAGGCGGCAATGAATCTCGTTCCAACCCCGCTACCGAAGGCTGTTTCCCAGCGCGACGGAATCCAGACCAGCTCAAAGTCCCCTGAAAGAAGGGAAGACAGGAAGGAGCCGATTACCATCCCCAGAACCAGCATCCACTGCCAGTCCACCTCGGGTTTCACCTCCTGATAGTAAGGCTTGAGTGCTGCCTGCTCGCCCCACACCATCTTCTCGATCATGCCCGCGGACCGTGCGAAGGACGTTGAACAACCGAGCGGCTTGCCGGATATCAGCCAGGTAAGCCAGCTGAGAACGCCGATACCGATGCCTACGGCATACGGTGACCATCGTACGGATGTTAGCCAAGTCATCGTGTTATCCTCCTGTCGGGTATCTTACGTGAATGTCCTCCGTCATTCGGGAACCGCCCGCACAAGGCTGCGGTAGAAACCATTAAAACCGGAAGAATTGAGTTTTAAAAAGAACGCGAACCATGAGGATTCTCACAGACGGCACATTCCTTTGCGAATCCGGATGCGCTGTAGCCCGTCATCCCGCCGGCGAGATTATACACTTCTTTGAAGCCATGCTGTTTGAGGATGCTTCCCGCCAGGCTCGATCGGTTCCCCGAGCTGCAAATGAGGATCGTGGGCTTTTCCGGATCAAGTTCCTTGTAACGGGTGCGCATATCCGGTGCCGGAATGTTCACCGCGCCTTCGATGTGGCTGTCCTTGAACTCGTGGGAAGCGCGGACGTCAACCAGAACGATGGGATCCGTTCCAATGACCATATCGTGCAGATCTTCGGCCGAGATCGCTCGGATGTCACCGATTTTCCGCCCGGAGAAGCCCCACGCGTACATGCCGCCGCTCAGGTAGCCGACGATGCGGTCCATGCCCACGCGACGGGCCAACACGTTCGCCTGGAAGGCATCCCGGTAGTCGTCGCTCACCAGGAGAATGCGCTTGTCGGGCGGCAATACCCATCCGGCAAAGATCGGAAAATTGCCGGCCATATCGATATTCCAGGCCCCCGGCACATGCATCCCGGCAAATGCGGCATAGCTTCGGATATCCACCACAATGGTATCCGGGGATCTCAACTGTTCCTGAAACTGAGGTGCTCTCATCTCTTCCAATACCGGAAGGTCCTCGATCCGGGCCGGACCCCGGCGGTTGATGTCGCTGCATCGGCTGAAATGATCCGGCGCCGGCGGCATATCCGAGGTAAGGGAATGGATGAAGGCCGCCTTGTCCCGGATCTGAAGCGCCGGATTATAACGTCGCTCGTAGCCGATGGTGGTCAGATACTTGGCGGCCATCGAGCGCCCGCAAAGCGACCCGGCACCGTGAGCGGGATAGACCTCGCAGTAATCCGGCAATCGGAGCAGTTTGTCGTGAAGGCTATGGTAAAGCTTGTCCGCCAGTTCCTCGGCCCGGTTGGGGAACAGGTCCGGCCTGCCGACGTCCCCGACGAAGAGCACGTCGCCCACGAAGACGCCGATCGGCGTCTCGCCGCGGGCGGTGTCCGTCAGGACGTAGCTGATGTGTTCCGGGGTGTGCCCCGGTGTCTCCAGAACGTCCAGACGCATATCCTCAAGCAGGATCGAGTCACCTTCGACCAACGCGACGTGGTCAAAAGCGCATTGCGCCGACTTTGGCGCATAGATCCGGGCGCCGGTTTTCTCGGCCAGGTCCAGGTGCCCCGAGATGAAGTCGGCGTGCAGGTGCGTCTCGATGATGTGGCTGATGACTACGCCCAACTCACGTGCCGCATGGATATAAACGTCCACATCACGCTGGGGATCGATCACCTCGCAGGCCTTTTTTCCCGCCAGAATGTAAGCACTGTGTGCGATCTTTTCCACGAAAAAGTGTTTCAACAACATGTCGCTTCCTTGTTTTGATAGCCGAAAAGAATTCTTCCACAAAATCCGCCCGACACTTTTCAAGGCTCCCGGTACCGGCTACTCCACACCCCGGTATCATCATCGCGATCAAGGCGTTGCCGGAGAAGTCCGAAAGAGATTCCATCGGAGACTGGAAACCCGTCCACGCCGGGACAAGCATGCCGACGATATCCATGCGGAGCAGATCCCGTGCAAGCAAGAATCAAGGTGATCATGAGGATGGTAAGGACAATGATAACCTCGGTCGTCATATGCCTTTTCAATGTCCCCCCGCGGCAGAGTCAACCCGGGGATTCAGGATAGTATCGCGGTTGCGCTGCTTCGAGGTTCACGAACTTTCCAACAATTGGTTTATCGTGCATCCAATTCATTGTCGAATCGAATCACGGGAGAACCGAATCTTACTTAGTTTCTGCTGGTAATGGACCGGATTCCCGGAAAATGGGAGACAGACACACGGGACGAGGTGCCCCGAACAAAACATCCGTTTCGGTTTTGCGGTTCATCATCGTGTTTGGCGGCAAAATTACGCACGATTGCATTGTGGTTTCCAAACCTCAACGGAAAGACAGGTCGTTCAATGATCACTTTTTCCCTTAAAGTATAGGTGCTTTTCGGCATGCTGTCAAACAGTGGTTTAGCAGGGTGTTGAAAAACAAGAATCAGGCCGTCAGGCAAGGCGCGGATGGGACAAGCGCAGCATATTCAAGCTTATGTGAGCATTGGAGAGAGCCGTGCAACGCTGAATGGCGGCCTCAGGCGCAGTTTTTCAACACCCTGCTAAAGAACATCCCAAACAGGATGAACAATATTTCCACTGATCCGTCGAAACAAGGAAAATTTTGCCGCCGAGATACCCCATTTCATTTCTTAGAAGTACCCGACAAATCGGCAACCGGTTGAATTTATGATTGTTTTTGGATAACAAACGCTGCGGTATGCTTGTTGCTTCTTGATGTTTATCCACTTTCACCCCAGGAGGGCCAGTCATGGTTCATGCGATCAAACCTGCCGGATGCACGCAGATATTCAGCGTTGCGCAACCGAATATTTCTCATTCAAACATAGATCCATCTTCTTCCGGCCATAAAACCGCAGACGACAAGGTCAATATTTCCGATGAAGCGAAATTCTCGTTACAATCAAGCCGCCTTCTCTCTTCCATCGAAACTACGATATCCATAGGTGATATTGAGGAAGCGTTTACGACTGCAAGCGCCTATGTTGAAAAACGTTTGCAATCATTATATCGGCAATTTGGAATATCTTTCGATTCTCGGATGGAAATCAGCGTCGGTCGCGATGGAAGCATTTTGGTCAAGGGCCAAAGCCCGGAATCGGATGCCCTTGCGAAAGCAATTCACGCAGACGATGAATTGGCCAATACAATTCGAAAAATGTCTGCTGATGCATCGTTATTGGAAGCAGTTAAAAAACATCAGGAATTTGCCGCGGCTTATCAAAAAGACCCGGCAGCCGCCGTCAAAGCCTACGGCTTCCTGCTTGAAGATGGTCATGAATATCGTGTTTCATTTTCAATGGCAAACGGTCACATCGATACAAAAGTAGAATACGTTTAACTTCAATCGATCATAGACAAATCGTACCATTGATTACCCCGGACGATTCGATCACGGCGTGAAAGGAATGTCGGAGAATTTCCCGACCTGCGCGGCCCGGTCCCGCCCGTATCATGGACTGCCGGATAATGCATCCAATTATTTATCGGTCGGTTCCAACAGGAAAAAGTCGGATATCGAAAAGACCACTTCGCTGTTTTGATCGGGCAGGAACTTCTTTTTCAAATGAGCAGCCAAATTACCGATATCCGTTTCAATGTTTTTTTTAAGCTCGGAAAAGTCGCTTAAAGCAAGTTCCGTTTGCTCCAATATCCTTTGCAGTGCAATGCCTCGTGACTCGACCAATAATCGATCGACCAGTTTTTCATATTCATCTGATTTGTAGATCTTGCTGTCTTGCGGCTTTCGCAGGAATTGGATCGTCACGACAAGATTATATATGCCCTTTTCTTTGATCTGCACCGCTGCTACGACCGTACCCGCTTCCCTGCTATAACCGGATGAGTAAAAACCCGCCGCCGCGCTTGATGAACACAAAATCAGCAAAATCGATGAGATAATGAATTTACGAATCATTTTCGTATTCCTTATTTTTGAGATTTGAAAGAGAGAAGATGACGCTATTTTACAATTTCATTTTCTAACAGGGTGTTGAAAAACAAGAATCAGGCCGTCAGGCAAGGCGTGCGGCGATACGACAAGCGCAGCATATTCAAGCATATGTGAGCATTGGCGAGAGCCCCGCAACGCTGAATGGCGGCCTCAGGCGCAGTTTTTCAACACCCTGCTAAATTTTTTTTGACACAGAGAATACAGGATGTCCCATCTTTACTGACAGATTAAAAAGACACATACGGTAGAAATTGAAGAACCCCTCGGCAAGCCGCGGGGAATGCACTCGCTGTCGCGGTTCAAATCGATAGGGCGCATATCGACTGCTAGTGCCGGATCTGAGATCTTATTCGGCTTTCAATCTCCGAAGTTATCATTCTTCTGCCTTCTTTCCGATTAAAGCCCAGGTAATCTCTGCCGTACACGGGATCCAGAACTTTCATGCCGATACAGAACGGCACCGGGATGGTTGCTCCTTTGGGAAGAGATTTCTCGGCTCCGGACAGATAAACAGGATAGATTGGTATATTCGGAAAGTCGATGGCAATTTGACCTATGCCCGCCTTGAATTCATCCATTATTCCCGGATGTCCTCTTGTCCCTTCGGGGAAAATAATCATCGAGTACCCCTTCTCAAGTTCGTTCTTTAATATTTCGAATGTCTTTCTTGCCGATACTCCCCTATCCACCAAAACCGAATTGAACAAAATTCTGGCTATGTATCCCCTGAGTCCTGTTCCGAAATAATCCTTTGCGGCAATCGTTTTGACACGGTTGACTCTGGAGATATCCAACAGGCGAAAAAGAATCATGATATCTATATGAGAATTGTGATTGGCCGCGATGATGCACTGCATATCCTTTATTCGGGGGGGATTCTCCACGCCAAGAAAAATCGAAACCAGAGCTCTTCCCAACGCATGCAGAAACTGTTTCACCATTTAAAAATACATCCAATAAATGAGATGAAAGGTAACCGGTATTGTAAAAACGAGGCTGTCAACGCGATCTATTATTCCGCCGTGGCCCGGCAGAATCGTTCCCGAATCCTTGGTTTTCAAATCTCTCTTGACCATAGAAAAAACAAGATCTCCGAAGAGGCCTAAAACCCCGATGAGAAAACCTAGGATAAGAGAATAGCCATAGGTCAATCTTCCGTTCGGAAATTGCGGCATCAGCGGGACGAAAGCCAGTGAAAGCAAGGCCACAATAACAGCCGAAACAATGCCGGTCGCCCATGTTTTTTTAGGGCTGATGTCCCCGGCGACGCGATAGTCCAAGAGGTTTTTCATGAACCCCCCGGATCGATTTTCTGTGAGGGAAGCAAGAAATTTCCCTACCCAGTATGACAACAGATCCCTCACCTCCGTCAGGACAAAACAATACATGAGCAAAATCGGCCCGATGTTTATCATAAACAGGCAGTGCCCGAAATTATGCGCAAAGAACATGAGGCCGATTGTTATGATTCCCAACGATTTGATGCTGCCTTCCGTTCGGTTCTGGAGCACAAAAAGAATCGGCACCAACAAGAAAATATAGACGGGAATAGTGATTACGAACAGCTCATACCACTTAATATAGGCAAGAAAGATCATCAAAGGCACGGAGATGTAGCTGACCAGAATGGAAGGGCGGTCTCTGAAAGACAGGGTTTTTGATTCGGAAATCTCGGACATCGGGAGAAGAGAAAAATATTCCCTCAAGGCCGCGAAACACAAAAATCCCAAGAAAACAAAAGACACGATCCTGTTGAAAGCCAATGCCAGCATGAAAACCGCAACCATCCACCACCAGGTTATGGTACGCTTCTTGATTTCATCAGCCAAAGGAAATTTCTTGCTCTCCAGTAACCTCCACACGACCGAAAAGACAATCAAAAGCCCAACGATAGCGGTCATGACATAAAGCATCGCCGTATCATCCCTCTTAAGCAGCAGATAGAAGGAAGCCGAGATGATGGTCGCGAGAAATACGTTTCTATAGAAGCTCATTCTATCTCCCGATCCAGGTGTAGGACTCGTAATTCTGTCCTTCGGACTCGGACACAATCTTTCGGATGCGGATGACAATGGTCATAAGGACAAAAAAAGATACTCCAAACAAATAGTATCCCATAAATTCGATGAATCCCGGCCTAAAAAATAAGACGATGGCCATAAGACCCATCCATACCGCTCTGTCAGGTTTCCCTCCCAGAAATGTTTCATGTCTTCGCACGCCGTGGGGCATACTTTTGCCGAGAACACCAAAAAATTCCGCGGCCCAGGACAATAGCATGAAAAACACCAGAGGGGCTTCAGGAAAGGCAGGCACAAACAACAGTATGCCGTAACAGATATTGTCTCCGATGATATCCAGGCCTTCGTTCCATATTTCTCCGGCGACGGAACCTGTACCGTATTCCCTCGCGAGCATTCCATCAAGCGCGTTCATCATCATGCGCATGATTAAAAAAAGCGGTACAAGCAGTAGAAACCATCTCAATTTATCGCTCGTTAACCCGACGTAAAATGACAAAGAAACGAGAACGATAAAAATACACCCGAATAGCGTCGCCTGATTGGCGGACATCCATTTTCCCGCAATCCAGCGCGACAGTTTTTGAAAATTCCCTTTTTGGAGATATAGCATGTCCAACCTTTCACGACTTTGTCAGGGCAAACGGATAGGTTCGGTATAAGAGCGCACCCGAGAAGAATAAAAAAAATCTTATTTCAAACATTATTGCCCGGATCAGAAAAGTTCCTTTGCAATGATTTGATATTGCCCCTTATTTACAGGCTTTTTGATACGGTTAAAGATTCGGCTCGACAGGTTTTTCTTGTTTCATGCGCGCCGACTTTCCGCCTATCGATCCGTATTGCTCGTCATCCGGTTTTTCAAAAAAAAATTGACGTGCTCCCTGTTTCCGTTCAAAAAGAGTAAGCTGTTTGTGCGATGATCGTTTTTTATGAATTTTAAATCGGCAATCGATGGAAGGAAGTTGAGATGGGCGGGACTTGCATTCAATTTTCGGAAGTTATTCGGAAAACGTCGGTTGCGGGATGATAACGGTTTGCGCGGATTAATTGATAAAAAAATACACTGAAAGCTCTTCCAGGCGAATCCTCCGGAACACGCATCTTTATTTGGGGTCGAAGCAGGCTAACTTGCCGATATGCCATTGTTTGCCCCTCACGCCACTCTGTGGTACGCACTTTATCAATATAAAGGAGATACCTATGCGTATAGTAGAACTTCGGACATCGGACATGGCACCCGCGGCACGCACTCACATTCCCCTTTCCGCTCCCTGATTTCTCCGGAATTACTGTGACCGCCGAACGGGTCTTAATCTGGTCGTTTGCCATTGGAATGGACGTCGCTATTGCCGAGCAGCCCCGTGCCCGGATGTCACAGCGTGTCCAAAGGACTGACGATGCCCATGGGCCCCCTATTGAGCACGTGGGTGTAGACCATCGTGGTACTCACGTCCGCATGGCCAAGAAGCTCCTGCACCGTGCGAATGTCCTGGCCGGCCTCCAGCAAATGGGTAGCAAAGCAATGGCGCAGGGTGTGCGGGGTAACGCGGGCTGTGATGTCGGCATCGGCCGCTGCCCGTTTCACGGCGCGTTGCACCCGAACCTCGTGCAGATGGTGCCGGCGCCTGGTGCCGCTGCGCGGATCGGCGGAGTAATTGGGGGCGGCAAAAACGAATTGCCATTTCCACTCATAGGGCGCCTTGGGATACTTCTGGGACAAGGCGCCAGGCACCTCTACTTCATGCAACCCCTGATTCCGGTCCTCTTCGTACTGGTATCGCCGGCCGTCCAGATGCTGGTACAGTTCGGCCTTGAGCGACGCCGGAAAAGGTACACGCCGGTCCTTGTCGCCTTTTCCGGCCCGTACCGTGATCTCGTTGCGCTCGAACGCCAAATCCTGGACCCGGAGGCGCAACGCTTCAGACACCCGCATGCCGGTACCATAGAGCAACCTGGTAAGCAAGCCTTCGACACCGTCCACTCTCGACAAGAGGGCCTGCACCTCCAGGCGGCTGAGTACAACAGGCAGTCGCTTGGGACGGCGCGCCCGGGGAAAGTCGCTGAAGTCTCCCACCTCCTTTTTCACCACCTTGCGATAGAGAAAAACAATGGCATTGAGTGCCTGGTTCTGAGTGCTGGCAGCCACCCGCTTGCTCAGTGCCAGGTGACTCAGGAATTGGTGGATTTCAGCGGCGCCCATCAGGGAGGGGCGTCTGCCGTGGTGATACCCGATAAATCGCCGGATCCAGTGGAGGTAGGATCTCTCGGTCTTCAAGGCATAGTGCTCCGTGCGCAAAGCTGTAAAGGTTGCCTTTTCAAGAGCGTCCATGTCCGCTTTTGTACCGGACCTCGATCCCTCCGGTTCCGGAACGACCGGGGATTGCTCAATACCACGAGGATCCGAAATGCGCGCGTCCACCTGTTTTCGTGGCGCGATGCCACCTGTCCCCACGGGTTCGAGAGGGATGCCCCGATACTTTTCGTAATAGACTTCCACAGCGTCCCTGGCCTGGGCGATCTGCCAGTCCGCCACGCCGGCCTGAGCGCTCAGAAATTCCAGGAATGCCTCGATTTCCATTCGACCCAAGTCTCGCCGCCGTTTGCCATTTTGGCAACGCTTGAAGAACTGCCGCACCCAGGACGCATAGAACGGTCAGCGTCGCTCTTCCACTCCCAACTTTTCGAGCACCTCGAAATACCCCTCGGGCCACCTCGGGTTGGGGTTGTACGGCGCGACCTCCCTCAGCTTGGAATGGTGCTTGTAATTCAAGAACCTGACCTCCGTGTCGTTTATTGCCAATATCCAACACGGACAATAACACGCAACACCAGCTTGATTCAACAGGATTTTTTGATCTTTTTGTGTTGTATTTTCTATCACAATGTCCTAAACTCGCCGGCAAATCTGTCGGATAATATTATGTTGGGCTAATATAATGTAGCAAGGATCTTTAAACATTTGGAAGACAGGATGATCGACAAATCAAATGGTGACCTTGACCAGCCGGTATCTCTGAAACAGTTGGCCGATGAATTAGGATTTCATTCATCATCAATTCGTAAAATTGTTCTTCGACGTGGATTTACACCCTTTAGGTTATCAGAGGGAAAAAACAAACCTCTGTACTTAAAGGCCACAGATGCTGAGTCATTCAAACAGCAAATCTCTAACGAGCAAAATAATAAAATAGTCCTAAAAACAGAGGCTTCATCTTCAAAAATCAGCGGTGTTTATTTTATTGAAGTACCATCATATGAAGGAAAAAATCGAATTAAGATAGGATGGAGTGACAATCTTTCTGACCGTCTTTCTGCTTACCGTACAATTATTCCTGACCTGCGAGTGAAAGCTGTTTGGCAAACCACAGACGCATGGTGTGAGAGGGCAGCTTTGAAGTGTGCTGAAAGATTAGGACGGCGTGTTCACCAAGAATTGTTTGAATTTGAAGACATTAGTTCTGCCTTGTCTGAAATATCTGATCTTTTTTCTAAAATGGGAATAAAAAATAAGTATCAAAAATTGAAGGACAAAGCCCAACAATTAAATCCAGCGGACGCAAAAAACCGCGCCGCTGATTAAGCCGTTCCCGCGACGCTTGCGCGTCGCGGGAATGCGGCGGTGACCTGCTGTTCCACTGACTTGCCCGCTCCGCGCAAGCGCTGCGCGAACAAGCCAGTGGACCTGACAGGGTCCGGCCTCCGCTGACCGGACTCGGGAGCAAGCGCCCAGCCGCCCAGCTCCGCCAGACCGCCGCAGGTCACCGCCGTATTAGACGCAAAGACGAAGTTACATGAACGGCGCGACAAACCCTAGGAAGAGAAAACAACAGGTGAATTACGAGATCAAGAAAGACAAAACATGGCTTGTCCGCGAAGAAGAACGGGTCTACGAAGCTAGGAGCCAAGGCGTTCTTGGCAGGAAACGCAAGCGGTTCCGGCTGATCGATGTGTTCGCTGGCGCTGGAGGGATGACACTCGGTTTCTCGAAATTGTGCGGGCACGCATTCGAATCTGTTTGGGCCAACGACTTTAGCGACACCTGTGTACGTACGTACCGCAGGAACTTCGGAAACCACTGTGTATCAGGCGACATCGTGGATATTCTCAACGATGCTAAAACGGAGATTCCTCCCGCTGACGTCGTTATTGGCGGGCCACCATGCCAAGGGTTCAGCCTTCTGAATAAAAACCGCGAGGGTGATCCGCGAAAGCAATTGTGGCGTCCTTTTCTTGAGATTGTCGAGCGTTCCGGATCTCAAGTATTCGTCATGGAGAATGTACCCCAGTTACTGGGTTCTTTCGAGCATGGTGAAATCATGGGCACGGCTGAAGCTCTGGGCTTTAAATGCTGGGGAGAAGTTCTCTGCGCAGCAGACTATGGCGTTCCGCAGACGCGCCGTCGGGCGTTCATTGTTGGGTGCAAGTTTTTCGACCCGTCACAGGTTTTTCCACCGCGAAAGACACACTTCGACCCGCGAAAAGGGGGCGCGCAGACTTCCTTTTTGCAGGCCGATAGCAATGGGTATCTGCCTAGCGCCGTGAAGTGGCGCACTGTGCGCGATGCGATTGCGGATCTTCCGGCACCGAAGGGAACAGAGATCCGTGAAGAGGCCCCGCCGCTTGATCTCCACTTCGGACGGTCTCCTACCCCAATGAGCATAGCCCGATACAAGGCGATTCCTGAAGAGGGCATGAACCGTTTCGACCTACAGAAGCGTGCACCCGATCTGACTCCCGGCTGCTGGATTCGCAAGAAGAGCGGCGGTACGGATCTTTTCGGCAGGCTGTGGTGGGACCGTCCTGCGTTCACGATTCGGACGGAGTTCTTCAAACCGGAGAAGGGCTGGTATCTGCACCCGAAGCAGCACAGGCCGATAACGCACCGAGAAGCGGCGCGTTTACAGTCCTTCCCCGATGAGTTCGTATTTTCAGGATCGAAAGTCGAGATTGCACGGCAGATCGGGAACGCCGTTCCGCCGAGTCTAGCGGCACGCGTGGCCGACGTGGTATACCTCCTCCTGACGATGAACAACCGGTGACATGACAGACGTATTCTCCAAAGAGAAGCGAAGCTGGATCATGAGTCGCGTCAAGGGGCGCGACACCAAGCCGGAGATGCTGGTACGTTCTTTTGTTCACCGGATGGGGTTTCGATTTCGGGTTCATAGGCGTGACCTACCAGGTAACCCGGATATCGTGCTACCGCGACACGGCAAACTGATCTTCGTTCATGGATGTTTTTGGCACGGGCACAAGCAGTGTCCGCGGTCGAAGCGGCCAGCAACGAATAAAAACTTCTGGGACAAGAAGCTCGATGCAAACATCAAGCGAGATAAGCACATCCAAAATGAGCTACGCCGTATGGGTTGGAAGTTGTTGGTACTATGGCAATGCGAGACCCACAATCCGGAAAAGCTGTTGAGGAAGCTGGAGAGGTTTCTGCATGACGAATAAACGAAGGAAGGTGACGTCAAGTAACCCGGAAGCCGTAAGGCAGAAGGTAGCAAAACTCATCGCGAACTTTGAAGCAGAGCTTCAGTCGGGCGAGCTTCGCCCGAAGGTTCTTGCCCTGATCCCGATCTTCCACGGACTCCGCGACATTGGTAAGGCACTGATACCGGCGGAGTACGCTTCGGCCGCGAGAGACCGGATCCTGTATTACTTCCGGCAGTATCCTGCGACTATTATCAACGGCGACGAGCTGCTTGTCGTCTCAGGGATTCAGGAGTACGCACGGCGCTTGCGCGAACTACGTGTGCAGTTCGGTTGGGCAATTGTGAGCGGCGTCACAATCAAGGAAATGATCGAGGACGAAGCAGATGAAGTGCCGGATGAACTAAAGGCCATGAGGCCGAATGAGTACGTTCTTTTGAGTGCAGTGGAAGATCGCGACGCTGCGCATCGCTGGCACGTCGCCAACACGATCCGCAAGGAGCGTGGATCGGTGCGCGGCAAGATACTAAAATTCCTTAGGGAAAACGTTGGGCGTGGTGTGACGAACGAGGAATTACGCTACGTAGCCGGAGACAAGACGGAGTGGGCACGACGCGTGCGCGAGCTGCGGACGGAGCATGGTTGGCCAATTGCGACGAAGACCACCGGACGCCCGGATTTGGGTATCGGGATCTATGTCTTGCAGGCAGACCGGCAAAGCCCCGAACATGACCGCAGCATTCCGGATGATGTTCGTCGAGAGGTGCTGCGACGTGACGGGTATAAGTGCAAGGCGTGCGGATGGACTCATGACGAATGGAATCCATCCGATCCTCGGCACTTGGAGTTGCACCACATCAAGCATCATGCAAAGGGTGGAGAGAACGTTGAAGGGAATTTGAAGACACTCTGCAACGTATGCCACGACAAGGTGCACCGCGAGGAGAAGGGGAATTGATGTTGGCAATCTTGATTTCAAGCCGTTTAGGTTAGAAATACGAGGCATGATGACGAAGGTGAACGTCTAACAACGGGTTGCAGCCGACGTTGCTCCGCTGCGCTCCGCAACGCGGCTGAACCCGAGCGTTGAGCCTGTCGAAAAAGTATATGGTTGAATTTTTAATAAAGCAATTCATGCGGATTTATGATACATGGGGGTTTAACAGCATAACGACGTATCCGATGGAGAACCCC
>Ga0116141_10001803_pt1 | contig 18503 bp, 20 predicted proteins | sample AD_UKC097_MetaG_FD_89744 | JGI IMG/M metagenome (GOLD analysis project Ga0116141, IMG submission 89744) | Active sludge microbial communities of municipal wastewater-treating anaerobic digesters from USA - AD_UKC097_MetaG | ecosystem: Engineered > Bioreactor > Anaerobic > Digestate | place: USA...
GAGGTTTTCACGTCTTAATCCCTTTGAAAACAGGGCGGGGTTCAAACTGCCGCACGGATCGAAGCCGAACGGATCGAAGGTCTTAATCCCTTTGAAAACAGGGCGGGGTTCAAACGCAATGCCTTGTTAGTCTTCTACCGAAGCGTCCGGTCTTAATCCCTTTGAAAACAGGGCGGGGTTCAAACCAGTTCGTCAACGCACTGCGCAGCAAAACCTAGTCTTAATCCCTTTGAAAACAGGGCGGGGTTCAAACAGTCAGTAGCGGGCAAACCGTTACTGATTTTCGTCTTAATCCCTTTGAAAACAGGGCGGGGTTCAAACGCAACTGACTGGCGGCGTCTATCGCCCGTGGTTGCGTCTTAATCCCTTTGAAAACAGGGCGGGGTTCAAACCTGATTTTCGGGGCGAAAAAGCAATCCTCGAAGGGTCTTAATCCCTTTGAAAACAGGGCGGGGTTCAAACCAAACTACTATCTATGAACTGGCAAACGCCAAGTTCGTCTTAATCCCTTTGAAAACAGGGCGGGGTTCAAACCGCAGGCGCCGAAATCGCTTGCACTGACAACAGCTTGCGTGGGCATCTGACAATGTTCGGGGCGTTCATGAAGGCCAACCGGGGACGGTGCCTCAGGGATCGATCCACAGGTCCTGGGGGAGTATCGCAGACCCCAGCATGGCGCTCCAGCCTTTGGCAGGCAGGCAGTAGGCGCGCACGTCGTCGGCATGCGCGTCGATCATCGTCCCTGTTTGCGCCATCAAGGCGCCCATCTGCGCGGCGCTGGCGCGCACCAGAAACACGCTGTATTGAACGGGCACGCCGTGTTTCTTCATCAGCCGATGCACCCGGCCCAGGCGGCGCTTGTCGGCGATGTCGTAGGTCACGAGCCAGCGGGACGGGGCGGCGGCGCTCATTCGTGCAAGGCCTTCAATGCCAACCGCTCCAGCGCGTGCAGGTGGCCCAGCACCGTGGCGCCGTTGCAGCCCGCCCAACGCTCGAACAATTCGGCGAGCGGGCGTTCGCCTTCGCCGGTGTCGGCCAGGTTGCCGGCGCACAGGTTCATGTGGGCCCATGCGAGCAGGCACAGGTCTTCGTCGAGGTCGATGCGCCGCGCCTCGGCGTCCCACCACACAGCGGGCATGCCCTGGCGCTGCAGCATGCCGGCCACGAAGCCCAAGCACAGCGGGCGCAGCGCGGCGGGCAGGTGCTGGTGGAACTCGCCGGCGTAGACCCATTGCCGCTTGCGGGCCTCCCAGGTGTGGGGGGTCACGCCGCCCGGCTCGGCGGCGGCCCACTGCTTGAGGATGGCCATGCGGCAACGCCGGTGCCAGTTGTCGTACCGTGCGCGGCCCCAGGATGATTCGAGCATCAGTTCCAACGCGGTGGCGGTGCTGATGTTGCCGCGGTGGCGGGGGTGGCACACGCCCAGCGATTCACCCCGGGCGTCGGTCCAGACGATGCTGATGCCCCTGCACATGCACAGGCTCAATGCCGCGCCGCTCCAGTCCACCGCCGCGCTGCTGACCACCCGGGCCACCCTCGCCACGGGGTAGCGCCAGGTTTGCGCCCGGGCGTTGGTCACCACCAGCGCCTGCTCGGTGCAGGTCACCTGCTTGCGCGCGCCCGCGCCCAGGTACAGCGCACGTGCGCCGGCCTGCGGCGAGGACGCGGTTCGGCTTGCGCTCAGCATGGTTCGTCGGTCTCGTCGGCGCGCTCCAGCCAGGGCTCACCTTCGCTGCGCAATGCGGCGGCAAGCTGGCGGGCGTGCGCGCGCAGCCAGCGCTGCCACGGCGGGGCGGCAGACTCCCACGCGGCGTAGAAGATGCTCCGGCCAGCCTTGCCGAGCAGGCAGGCGCCTTTGTCCAGCGTGAAATGCTCATCGCGCAGCGTTCGGGCGCGCAGCAGCTCCCACAACCACAGGTCGATGGCGGGGCGCAGGGTTTCGATGAGGTCGCTGGCCAGGCTTTCGCGGCCGAACGCCGGGCGATGGTAGAAGCCCAGCAGCGGGTCGAGCCCGGCGGCGGCACAGGCCTGCACGGCCTGGGCGTGCAGCAGGGTGTAGCCCAGCGAGAGGCCGGCGTTGACGGGGTCGCGCGGGGGGCGGCGGTTGCGGCCGGTGAACTGCAGCGCTGGCGGCATGACGGCCGCCAGGCCGGCGAAGTAGGCACGCGCGGCGGCGCCTTCGGTGCCGCGCAGGGTGGCGATGGCCGCTGCGCCGGGCTGGTGGGCGCTCTGTGCCGGTGTCGATCTCAGGCCTGCCAGGGCTCTCTGGAGCTGTTGCTCGGCGTCGAACAGCGGCTTGCGCGCGTCGGGCCGATGGGCCTGCAGGGTGCGCAAGGCGCGTGCCTGGCGCCGTAGCTTGGCACCCACGATGGCGGCGGCCCAGCGCGCCGACCATGCCGGGTCCATCACCCGGGCGGCCTGGGCCAGGCGCACGGCCGCGTCGTTGTGCCACGGGCCGAGCACGATGGCCACGCGGCGGCTCTGGCGCGGGCTCATCAGCACGGTGGTGGCGCCCGTTTCGGCCAGCTTCATGAGCACACCGGTGTCCAGCCGGGTGCGCGCGCCGTGGATGACGCAGCGGTCCACCAGCTTCACGGGCACGGTGCCCCGGCGCTGGCCGGCCTCGTACAACGCCAGCGCCTCGCCTTCGGTCCGGATGTCGAGTTCAGCTCGGTCCAGCAGCAGATTGGCCATGTTTTTCGGTTCTTCCCAGCGTGGATTGGTCGTGAGCTGCTATGTTCTTGAAAGTCTGGTCAGGGCCGTCGCCGCCGATGAGCGGCGCCTGGAGCCTGGTGCTAGGTCATGATCCTGATGGTCAGAAACAGCGCGAGAAGCACTGCGGCGATCACCAGGATCCTCGCCAGGACAACGAAGACGACCGCGAAGACCATGAGGTAAAGGAAGACTTTCATGCTGCTGGTTCCTGCGGTTTGCGTCTAGAAACGATGCCAGCCCGACCCGGCGCACTTGTGGCAGGTCACCTCGAATTCCCCGCTGCCGCCGCATCGGTTGCACGTCGCGGAAAAGTGACCTGTCCCGCCACACTTGCGGCAGGGGGTCGTCTGCGCCGGTTTGAAGACGCCGGTGCCCGCGCATCGACGGCAGCTGACGCCACGGACGCTGCCGGAGCCGTCGCACGTGAAGCACGGCTTGGCCGGGTAGCTGAAGCTGCCCGTTCCCGCGCAGGTCCGGCAGTCACCGCTGAACGCCCCCGTTCCATCACACGGTCGACAATCGAGCGTTTTGGCACCCGACCCATGGCAGCTGAAGCAGGTGCCGTAAGTGTTGACCGGACTGATGAGGTTCTTCAGCACCGTGCCGGGCATCCATTGGTCGCGCCGGGCGCGATGGCGGTGGCCGGAACCGAAAAGGGTTGTGAAAAGTCCCACGGCGAAAGTTGTCCTGATGTTGGTGTGGTTTGAACCGGGCGCCCCGACTAGCCTTGTTGATGGTGTGCTGACAGTCGAGAGTGTCTGCCGCCGCGCTCATGCAAACCTGTTGCGGCAAGCTTGCCGGCCTCATCCGACATAGAAGTAGTCGGGATCGGCCGGCGCGGCGGCCTTGCCCAGCGTGTGCACGCGGCTGCGCGGGTCCAGCCGCAGGAGCAGAAAACGGTCGGCGTGGCCATCGACGAGCGCAACCATGTCGGCCAGCAGGCCGTCGCGCTCGGCGGGGGTCAGAAACAGCTCGTGTGCGGACTTCTGCCCGCCGGTGGCGTAGGTGCGGGCCAGCTTGAGGGCGGCGGCCAGGCGGCGCGGTTCGGCGATGTCGTAGCAGGCGAGGTGCAGAAAGCGGGTGGTCATGCCCGCCAGTGTGGGCGCACGACGCGGTGGCGTCAGCTTCGGCAGGCTTGCCGTGCTCAGGCGGGGGGGGCCAGGGTGTAGCCGCCCAGGCCCATGGTGGCGTTCTTGCCAATGTGCAGCCATTGGCCCAGGCGCAGCCAGGGCAGCAGGCCGGCGAGCGTTTCGGCGTCACCCTGAAGTACCCAGCGACCCAGCACGCCGCCAAGCGTCATCTCCTGCTGCTGGCGGCTGGAGTAGCGCACCCAGTCGAACCATCGCAGCTCTCGCTGGTCTTGCAGGCTGGTGGCCGCCTGGGTGGCTGCGCGTGCGGCATCACCCCAGGTGACGTGGCCGTTCGGCGCCGTCGTGCCGGGCGCATGGAAGTCCATCAGCAGCGCGGTGCGCCGCGCCAGCGCGCTGACGAGCGCCCGCGGCGTGAGCTGGGCGGGCCGCAGCGGCTGACCCTGGCTTTGCAGGCGCAGCGGGGTGTGGAAATGCAGGGTGACACCGGCGTCTGCCTCTGCGGCCCCGTCATAGGCACCAGACAACCACGGCACGTTGGCGACATGGTCGGCCAGGGCGGTTGCGTGCTCCCGCCAGATGGGGTGTGGCTGGTCGTGCTCGTCCAGCCATTCCACCAGCTGCAACACAAGTGGCACGCGGTGGTGGCCCAGGCCGCGCTCCAGGGCGCGCTTGAAGGCGAACAGAACCAGCGGCAGTTGTTCGACCGCCTGGCCGATGAGCACGAGGTTGAACGCCAGCGCCTCGCCCGTCGCGATGTGCCGCTCCTGCGGCCGCTGGCCCCAGTGCGGCGCGGGCGGCTCGATGACGTAGGGGTTGGGGATCTGGCTGAAGTCCTGCAGCGCATGGCTGCCTTTGGGCGGCGCGGGCGCTTCAAAGATGCGGGTGTAGGGACAGGTGGCCACCAGGGGGCAGCCCCCGCACATCGGCTGGCGTGTCATGCAGGCCACCTGGCGCAGTGCGGCGCCAAACTGCCCGCGCAGCAACGAACCGGCATACGGCGGCAACTGCAGCGGCGCCTGGGCGAAGGCAGTGAAGCGGTAGCGGGCGACGGGGACGGTCATTGGCCTTTGATCCAGTTGCGCAGGTAGTCGTTGAGGGTGGCGAGTTCCTCGCCAGCGAGGACATCGACGCCGTATTCACGCGCCCGGTTGCGATCTGCATCGGATACCGCGATCGCGCTGACATAAAGGCCGCGCGACATGAGTCCGCCCACCTGTCGCACGATCTGGCCCAGTTTGTAGATGGCTGCCTGCGCGTCGTCCTGCTTCTTTGCCTTGCACTCGATGATCAGGCTGCGGTTGTGTTTGACGAGGATGGCGTCTATTTCGTTTTCAGTCTTGGTATGGACCTGCGCTATGCGCACATTCATCGCGTACTGGCCAGGGCGTGAGATCCCTGTCAGCTTCAGAAAGACGTATTCCTCGACCCAGCCACCCGAGAAGTACGTGGCCGCTTCCGTGCTGGCGAACGTCACGGTGCTCAGTGCCTCGTTGACCGTCAAGAGGCCTTGCGTGTCCGCCTTGACGAGGAGTTTTCCGCCGTCTCCGCCCGGGAGGTAGTTGAACTCCTGCATCAGCTCTGTGCCAAGAGCAGCTTTGCGACCGTGGAAGTTCAATGCGCCAAAGAAGCCTTTCAGTTTCGCGGCGTGGTCGCCCATGAAGCGGGTGATATCGGCACGCGCGGCCGCCCGCTGCTGGTCTTTGGCGGGGCGGGTGTCGTTCGTCGTACGATAGCCACGCACCTGCAACAGTTCCTCCAGCCGGAGCACGTCTGCCATGGGCTCCGCGCTGGCTCCAGTGCCCAGCCAGTCCAGCATCTGGCGCTGCGTATCGGCATACAAGAGACGGTATCTCCCGCTGCCCGATTCCAGGTTGACCAGTTGCTGATGGATAGCCAGAACCATCAGCTTGGTGCCCCCTGTGACGTGAAACACCACGTCGCGGCCGTCCAGTTGCGCTGAGGCCAGCTGGAGAGCCGCCTCTTGCATGGCCGTGGGCGTGCTGTCGTCGAAAGGCAAGACTCGAACGTGGGGCACGCTGTCAAGTGCCTTGAGCGCGGTCGACAAGGACCTGGCGCTGTGCTGCTTCTTCATGTCCGGCGTTTCAAGAATCCAGACTTCCGTCGCGCGCAGCTGCTTGAGTGGGATGAAATTGGCGGCGTTCTGCCCGGTGGCGATGCAGAGATGAATGGTGTTCACAGTTCTTCCTCGATGCAAATTGGACGAACGTCGAAGGGCCGCACGCGGGCACCCAGTTCGGCGAGCTGCTCCGCACTCAACTCCACGCCCCGAAGGTTTGCCGGCAGCTCCAGGCTGATGTGCCGATACCGGGCCCCGGCCTCACACACCTGTGCGGCCAGGTTCACGGGCAGGCTGCCGATGACGGTGTCGCCCGCGCGGATGCGGGCGGGGTCCAGGTGGGTAAGGTATTCGTCCACTCGCAGGCCCTGCTGGCGCGCCCATTCGATGGCGCCGGGATGGCGGGAGATGAACCAGGTGGTCATGCGGTGATCGTATGCGCGGGTTGCAGGAACGGGAGCGCCGGCAAGCTTGCGGCCGAGTGGCTTATGAATGGCCCTTGAGCGCCGACAGCTTGAGTTTCTTGCGCTGTTCCTTGGCATCCCAGGGACCAATCACCAGGGGCATCCATTGCTCCAGCATTTCAGCCAGGGCGTGTTTGTCGGCGGCAGACCAATCGGGGGACTCCAGGGCACGCTTGACCAGCGTGTTGGCCTCCTGGTAGAGGCCGGCCTTCCCAGGTTCAGGGGGCTGTTTCTTGAAATTGCCGCCCGTGATGCGCGCCGCAAGTTCCTCGCATTTCAGGCGAAGCTGTTCAATCTCCCTCGCCTGACCGGACAGGGACGCCAAGGCTTCGGCACGCGCGGCGGCGGCGGCGATTTCGGCGGCTTTGGCAGCCTCGCGCGTGGCGGCTTGCTGACGCATCGCTTCTTTGTGCGATTCAGCCGCGCGACGCTCGTCTTCCAGGCGCTGGCGCAGGCGAGCCATGTCAGGGCGGCCCGCCGCTTGCTGGGTGCACCAGGCTTGCAGTTCGGGCGCGTCGGACTGTGGATCGATTTCGACCACGGCCCAACCGAAAGGCAGCAATCCCTTCTGGTCGTGTTCGTGCTCGGCAGCGAGCCAGACGGTCTTGGTGCTGCTTTGAAAAGTGGGTGGCTGGCCTTTGCCCCCCATGATCTTGATGCTTGCGACGCCCTCGCCCGACAGGGTCTTGCTCTCGGCGCCGCCGTAGCGCCCCAGCCGGACCAGAAAGGCATCGCCCTCATCCAAACGCTTCTTCAGCGGGCCGGCCAGCAGCCGCTCCACCGCCGATTTCCAGCCGGGGTCCACAAAGCCGCGCTGGTCGAGTACCCGCATCTCACCTTCGAAGCGAGCCAGGTGGTAGGCGTTGCACTGGCGCGCGATCTGCCGCAGGTCGGCGGGCCGCATGGCGGGATCGGGTGTTTCCTTGGCGTTTTCCTGGCCGTTCAACATCTGGAGCACGGCCTCACCGGTGAAAGCGCGGTACTGGGCATGCAGGATGCATTCCTTGCGGGCCGCGATGCCTTTGGGTTGCATTTCGCGCCCGTCCTTGATGACCTGCCGCTTCTTGAGGTTGACGGCGTACAGCACGCGCCGGGCAGGCCCTTCGGATGAGGCGGGCATCAGGTCCGACGGTTTGATGAGCCGCAACGGACTGGTGGCGAAATCACCTTTGAACAGGCGCTTTTCAAGACGGGTGGCATCGACGCCGCCACGACGGTCTTTGTCTTCCGGGCTCGCGACCCCACCCTGGTTGATCGCGTCCAGCATGGCCGTGCGCAGGCAACCCTTGAAGCTGCTGCCAGGGATGAACGGCAGGCGCCGGGCGCCCGTATGGCTGGTGCGCTCAATGGCAAGGTTGTTGACCACCGAATTGCCACTGGCTTCGAGATTGGCCGCTCGGCCAATTCGTTGCTCGTATTGCTGGGCCACGCCGGCACTGACCGGGATCAACACGTCGGCGTGGGGCCTGAAGGCGCTGGCGTTGTCCCGGAAGAATCGCTGGATCGCCAGCAGGGCGGCTTTGTTGGCCGCATCGAGCAGCTTGCCTTTTTGCAGATCGGTCAATGCGGCACGGCTGGGGTCGAACCCGTAAAGCACGCTGTCGTCAATGACGTACTGCGTCGGCTCGAAGTCTTCGCCGCAACCGATGTGGATGGGCGACAAGGGGGTGAGCACCAGTCTGTGGGTCTTCAGGAAGGGGCTCATGTCAGGGCCTCCTCGGGGCAACGGATGACGATGACCGGGGCATAGCCTTGATGAACCGTCTCAGGCATGGTGCTGGATACCGGCTGGTTCGCGCCCCCCAGGCCCTGCCCGATGAACCGGCGGCTGGCATCGACCGTCTGCGGCCAGAACACGCCGGCCGCACGCGCCATCAGCACGGGTCGCTTGAACGGGTTGCCCGACTGCACCGCCAGGTCTCCATGGCGGCCAAACCGGGTGAGCACCTGGTAGGTGCTGCGGTGCGGGCAGAACCCCTGCCCCTGTGGCGCGCACGGGCCGAGTGTGAGGTAGCTGTTGCCACCGGCAACCGGGCGATCGTCAACCACGGCTGGCTCAGTGGTGCGCTGGTACTTGCCCAGCCCGATGCTGGCGTCACGCCCGTAGCCCGTCGAGCCGATGGCGTCGATGGCTGCGGTGAGCTCGGCGAGGCTAAGACGGGTTTCGTCAAGAACCACATGGACATCCAGTCGCATGGCCTGGTCAAACCAGATTTGCGGCATGGTGTAGGGTGCAAATGCACCTTCGCCCGTCGTGCCGGTCTGCCGGTTGATGGTGTTGTGCGGCTGGTCGCGCAGACGGGTCCCCGCATGCGCGCATCCCTGCGCCAGGGCGGCTTCGGCATCGCTTCGGGCGAGGGACTGCCACTGCGAAAAATCGGCAGTAAACGCATCCAGCGGCAGCCACCGCTTCTTCTTGAGGGCCTTGCGGTCCGCAACCGAATCGTCCGAACCCTGCTGCCATAGGCGCGACGGGACCACGGGCAAGGGGATGTGTCCGCTGGGCATGGCGTCGGAGACAACAGCGAAAGGGTTGCCGGCGGCATAGCCCTGCAGCAGCTGCACAAGCCGTTCATTGCCCAGTTGATGGCGCAAGGTCCAGCACAACTGGCCAAAGAGCGTGTCACCGGACAAGGGGGTGCCGAACGCCGTGAGCGGCGCCAGGGTGAGGCGGTATCTTCGCATTCAGGTCATCCGATTGAGGGTCTGGCACAGCTGCTGCACGCAATGCGCACGCGTGGTTTCGTCGACCCGCCCCATGACTTTGGCGACCAACGTCTGGCGCAGGGTGATGACTTTGTCAGTGCGTATCCAGCTGTCGGCGACCAGCGACCCTCCGCGCGGCAATGGGCCGCGCGCGATGGCCACTGCATGGGCGCTTTGCGGCCTGGAAGTCAGCGCCATGGCTATGAAGTCTCCGCGATCGTCGCTGTCTGTCAGCAGAAGGACCGGGCGCCGTTTGGATGCTGTCAGATCGGTGTACGGGAAGGGCACCAGCACGATGGAGCCGGCATCAAGCGTCATTCCACACCTCGTCTTCGTCGTTGTCCCAAAGATCGGCGAGCGCAGAGAGCTGCGCGTTCTGCAGGTCTTGCCATTCACCGGCACGATGCCGCTGGGCCACAAATGCGGCGAAGTCAAGGACCTCCCGGGCTTGTTCGTCAGGCAGTTGGTTGACCGCTTCCAGGATTTGCCGGGCCAGCAGCGCATTGCTCATGGCTTACCTCGCGAAAGGTTGAATGGCGTCAAACCGGGTCTGGCAGCTTTCGCCGTTGATGGTGAGATCCTGGAACCGCACCTTGCCGTAACCGCGCGAGCCGGAGCCACCAACGCTGTCGAGCTCCAGAAGCTTCAATCCCTGCAACACGGTGTGCAGCAGCTCGTCGCCATCGCCCATGAGTTTCTTGACGGACAGGCGGAAATCGAACTGCGCGCCGGCCGGGACGCGCTCGGTCTGGCGGGGATGTTCGGCGACGCCTGAGATGCGGTTGATGCGGTTCTCGCTCTTGACTTCAGTCAGCGCGAAGTTGTCGTCGCGGACCCGCTGCTCCCAGTCGGGCTTGAGCTTACAGTCCCAGAACGACACCCGCGTGGGGCCGATGACGCCCATCTGCTCTTCGCCGAGCTTGGCGTCGCCGCTGATACCGAACAGTTGCAGGATGTGCGTGACCTCCGGACGGACCGATTCGGATGCGCTTTCGTAGTCTTTCCAGCCCAGCGCCTCCTGCTTGACCGCCCCGCTGCGCCACTCCAGCAGGCTGCGCATCTTCCCCTTGAGACTGGACCCGGGGATATAGGGCGCCTGGGTGTGCGGGTGTTTGATGACGGTGTTGTCGACGCCGCCAATCTGCATTTCACTGTCGCCAGCGCCGATGCGCAGGCCGGTGACCAGTTCGAGAGTGGCCTCGATGGTCGTGATGCCGATGAGTTTGGGCATGGACTATTTCTCCTGTGCTTTGTAGAAGCCCATGAAGGCTTCCATGAACAGCTTGGCGTGTTTGAGACTGTCGGGGTCGGAAATCTGCCGGACGAGGTGCGAGAACATTTGTTCGAAGCACGCATCCACATGATTGCGGCCCCGGGCATAGGCCACCTTGGCGTTCATCATCTTGATGAACGGGGCCAGTTCGGTGTATTTGGCCGCGCGGGCCTCAGTTGATTGCTCCCGATGAACCTTGTCGGTCCACATCACCAGCTCGTCATAGAACTTTCGCAGCTGCGTCGCCTTGTTCTGGTCCCGGCCACGCGATTCGTGAATGCGCTGCGCCTTTTCCGCCGCGATGTCGGAAAACAGGGTCTCCGGAATCGGCTTCGCGAGCTTGATGTCGCTGACGGTTATCGTGATCTGGGGCGCATAGTCTCTGGCGCCACTTCCCGAAACGGCGTGGCGTTGATGGCTGTAACTCGTCGCCATGTGCGGAACCTCCTTATCGTTGACTGTAGAAATGGTTGAAAAGCGGTATGCGGAACCGCGTGCCCAGCTGGGCGATTCCCTTTTCGCCGAGCTGCTCGGCCAGGTCCTGCTGGGCTGACGCCCTCACCCCACGGTCCAGTTTGTCGACCACGTACCGCCGGGTGCGATACGCGAAGCGGCTTCGCCACATGGCATGCTCGGGATCTCGGGTGTCCGCAGCCAGATCAATGAGGTGGAGCAGACCGTAAACGTAACCGGTGGAAAGGCTGTACGTGCTCTGCAGGCGTTCCAGCTGTGACGCAGCCGATTCGAGCATGTGCCAGTCGCCCCAGCGAACACGTTCGCCAAACACCACTGCAGCGTTCTTATCCGCACCTTTGGCCGTTTCCAAGGCCTCTTCGGCCTGAGTGCCGAGTGTGTGCATGGGAAGACCCGGCTTGGTCATGACCATGCCCGCCGAGAAAGTGATCTGGGGATTTCCGGCTACATAGGTCCGGAAGTCCCGGGCCATCCGCGCCGCAAGTTGCTGGGTGCTGTGCCAAGGGCCTATCAAGAAGAAATCATCGCCTCCGGCAAAGACCGTGTAGATGTTGGGGAACTCGGTCTTGCACACGGCAGGGAGCCAGATCGCAAAGAACGCGTTCATCTGCCGCGACAGGGAAGCCATCTTGGCGAACGTGGGCTCGGCCAGGCCCTGCTGAAAGAGGCTCCCCAGGTTGTCGACGTCACCTTTGAGTGTCATTAACGCGACCTGCCCTTGCCACTGACCAGCCGCAGTGGGGCAGGTTCGGTCTTCACAGGCAATGTGGTTGAGGGTCTTGCCACTGCCCAGGCGCAGATCCTCGGAGTCGATGTCTGCATCCTGTGTGAGGTATTTGTCGCTGGTCTGAATGTCGATGTCCGTGAAGCGCGGAACGTACGCATTCACGTAGCGGCGGGCGTAGCCATGCCACAGAGTTGTGGCGGCGTCCTGCGGCAGACTGAAATCCCAGCAGCGGACGAGCCGCCCTTGCTCCACCAGCGTGCCGAACTTGCCAGAGGCCTCTTCAGAGGCTGTGAATGCGATGCCATAGCCGAAGATGGGAACTTCCAACTTCTTCAGGTTCGCGCCTTTCAAATCGTCTGGGCTGGTCGTGACCAGGATGCGGTCCTCGCGCGTCAGTGCCGAACCCAGGACGATCTGGTCACGCGATAACGCCGAAGAATCTCCCGCGGCTCGATCTGCCGGCAGCTGGGTGTTGTACTGGCAGACACCGCCGCTGTATTCGACTTCAAATACAGGCGACCCGTCGGACGTCAGATTGAATCGCTGCAACTTGGATTGCTCAAGGTCTGCAAACAGGCTGGCCATGAGCTGCTTGAAATTTCCTTTGAGAAACTGATTGCACGACGCCGGCTTGCCGACCAGGCCGAGCCCCGCCAGCCCAAAGCTGTGCCTCAGAAACCATTCGTTGATTTCTGCCTTGACCCCTTCGAGCCGGCGATGCGCGACAGGGGTGTTGGGCGCGACGATCAGAAACTTGCCGGCTGCGTTGGTGATCTGGCTGGTCGGCGGCAGACAAAGGGCCTCCAGCACTTTCAGCGCGGCAAGTTCGGTAAACAGGGAAACCTGAAAGGAACGACCGCGCAACAATTTGGCTGCGTTCTTACGGGTTTGGCTGCCTTCAGCGAAGATGAAATCCTGGATGCCGAAGAAATCGCCCTGGATCAGCAGGAATTTTTCGTCGTTCCAGTCGGAGCGCTCCTTCATTGCGCGCGCAGCATCAACGCCGGTTTTACCTGCGTCCTCATGCCAGCGCCAAAGTGCCGTTGCCAAAGCCGCGGTCGTCTTACTGTGGTCGTACAGGGACACATCGGGCTTGGTTCCGAACGCGGTGGCAGACGGTATAGCATGGGTGAACGTCAGCCATGCCGTGTCGAAGTGGTCCAGCCAGAGCGCCCAACTGTTTCGATGCGAGGGCGCAATCGCTTCGAGCGCCGTCTGGAACGCTTCCCACAATGCCGCGTATTCGGCGCGAGCAGGCGCATCGTCGGCAGGTTCGTAGCCGTCCCGCTCGACCGGGAAAATGCTGCTGGGCGAAAGCGCCTGGAGGGGATAGCGGTATAGATAGGACGCTGCCGAATCCGCGCCTTGGCGCCCTATCTGTTCGAACAGCGTGAGCTGGCGGGCCTGGTAGTGGTTGCGCCCTGTTTGTTCGTTCTTGTCCTGCGCCTGGTTGTACTGATCGAATTCGTCGCGTTCGAATCCGCTGGCCACCCGGTCTGCCGTGGCGATGATCCATTGCAGGAACGTGTCGGGGCGGTGGTGCGAGGCCGCAGCGTTGACCAGAGAATCGGTGATTTCTTTTCCGCCAGCGCGCCCGGCAAACGGGCTCATCCCTCCACGAATCAGATCCGGAGCTGTCCTTTCGATGGCATCGAAAGCCAAGCCCGTGTAGGCCGCGTGCTTGTGGGTGTGGTAACCCCGCTTGCCACTCGCGTCCGTTGAATGAAACGGGCAGTACTGCGTGATGTGCGCATCCAGGGCATCGATGGCGACTTCATAGCCGGCTCGCTCCGCGAACTTGCCCAGATCATGCAGGTACGCAGCCAGTGCCACCCGGCACGATGCAGCGAGCATCTGCTCATTCGTCATTTCCATCATTCCTCCCCTCGTTTTGAGACGCCAGTCGCCCAAACCTCAAAGCGTACGGCCTCGGGCAACAGGCCAAGCTGGTATTTGCCCGCAGTCTTGGTTCCAACATTCCGGACGGTGTAGGCCGCTGCCGCGGGTCCCAAGGCATCAGCCAGGCGCCTGTGCAATTTGGATTTTCGGGTGGAGAAGTATTCGCCGTCCATTCCGTTTCTCAGTGCCCTCTCCGTGGCGTCGGTGTCAGCCAGCGCGCCAACAATCGCGCGGTATTCGTTCAGGTAGCGTTTCGCCCAGTGCGGCTCAGCCACACCTTTTGCGGGTGCCGGCAACGGAGGCCTGCGTTCGGACGCGTTGCGCGCGAATGTTGCCAGCAGCGCCAGCTCTGCTGGAGGTAGCGCAATTGTCTTGCCGGCAGCAACGATCTGCCGCTGCCTAAGATCAATCACCAGAGACGGAGGCGCCAGCGCTGCCTGAGCTGCCGCCACCGTGTCACTGAAGCTGGCGTGACCGCTTAGCAGGGCTTGCGGAAGCCCATGCCGCAAACTGACAAACGGGATTTCAGCGAGCGTGACCTCTGCCATGGCGGTGTCAGCGAGCCGGCCATCCCTAGTTTGCAGCACCCGGCTGTAAGGTGTTGGATAGAAGAAATCCATGCTGTTCTCAAAAGGTTCGCTGACCAGTACATGGCTCAGGCGATCCTGCGCACGTCCATAGAGTGAGAGCGCGTAGCCCAGGTAATACCCCATGGTCTTACGCCCCCCGGCGATGGAGACATGCAGCGCGCAGTCAGGGTCGCCGGTGAACTCGCGCACGCGGCTGGTGATGAAGTCCGCCGCGGCCTGGTTGTCGGCCACACTGCGGATGTCGTCCATACCCCGCTCGTGCGCGTCACGCACGATGTGTATGTGCTGGCGCGTGAACGCGATGGGCGGCAAATGGTAGTCCGCGCAGAGTCGGTGGAACCAGCCGAGGTCGTCACTCAGCAGAGAAAGCTCGGCGCGCTGCGCCCCTTCGCGGGTGGTGATGAGGTGGACTTCGGTCGAAACAAAGGGCGTGGGCGACTGGGCCGCCAAGGCGTAGATCGTTTCCGTCACGATCTGGGGCGACAACCCGCTGACCGCCAGCAAGATGCGGCGGGGATGCGCGCCCGGCTCCCGGGCAGGTAGTGCAGATGTGGCCAGCTGTTCGCGAGGTGGTTGTGCGCGGGTCATGGCGGCCAGTGTAGAAGCATGCTTGTATTCCGCCAAAGACGGCAAGCTTGCGGCGCGAATTGACCAACGTCCCGATGCAGTCTGGATTCAATAGCAATGAAGTACCACCTGCTGCCGGAAATGGGCGACTTCTATCCAGAATTCCTGTGGCGACGCCTTGGAAGCAACCCTCACCCACCTGCAGCGAGCCGCTGCAGCATGCGCTTGAGCGTGTCGACCTCGCTGGCCGACCAGTGCGCCAGGTGCGTGGACTCGCGGGTGCGCGCTTCGGCGATCAGCGCGCCCGCCACGCGCCCGCCGGCCGCCGTGGGCGCGACCAGCGTGCGGCGCTGGTCCTGCGGGTCGGCGCACAGGCGCACCAGGCCGTCGTCGGCCATGCGTTGCACCAGTTTGGTCACGGTGGGTTGTTTGGCCAGCACGTCGCGCGCGAGCTGGCCGACGGGGATGGCGCCGCCCTCGCCCACGTCGTGCAGCAGCGCCAGCACCCGCCACGCAATGTGGGTCAGGCCCTGGGCGGCCACGGCGGCTTCGAAATCGCGGTAGACGGCGTGGCTGGCCTGGCCCAGCAGGTAACCCAGGTAGCTGCCGACGAATCGCGCGTCCGCCGGTTGCGGCGCGGAGGGGTCGGCCTGCAGCGGGTGCTCGGTGTAGAAGCGCCCGCCGTGAAACAGCAGCGGCGAGGCGCCGGCCCGGTGCTGGCAGCGCTCGACCTCGCCGACGAAGATGACGTGGTCGCCCTCTTCGTAGCGGCTGCGGTTGAAGCATTCGAACGTGGCCGCCGCGCCGGTGAGCAGCGGCGCGCCTCCGGCGCCGTCGGTGAAGGCCACGCCGCTCCAGCGGTCGGCGCCGCGGGTGGCGAAGCGCTCGGCCAGCGCGCGCTGGTCGGCCGCCAGGATGTTGATCGCGTAGTGCGAGCCGGTGCTGAACACCGGCAGCGAGCCCGCCGTGCGGGCCAGGCTCCACAGCACCAGCGGCGGCTCCATCGAGACCGAGTTGAAGGAGTTGGCCGTGAGCCCCACCAGATCACCCGACGCGGTGCGCGCGGTGACGATGGTGACCCCGGTGGCAAACATGCCCAGGCTGGACCGGAACTCGCGGGGCGAAAACGCGGGCGGCGTGGCTTTACGGGCGGGGGACATCACGGGTTGGAATTTATATGAATTTTCATGAATAATGCGGCCAAACCGGCTTCCCCGCAATGCCCGCGAGGGCCGCGCGGTTATCTGAAAGGCGAATCATGTTGCAGGAAATCATCGAACCCGGCTGGCTGGACGCCTTCGAGCAGGTGCTGCGCCGCTGCGCGCTGCAAAAAGGCGACACGGTCGCCATTCTGGCCGAGACGCAAAGCCGCCCGGTGCTGCCGCTGCTCGCCCGGCTGGCGGCGCAGCGCCTGGGCGCGCAGGTGTTCACGCTCACGCTGCCCAGCGTGGTGGGGCGGGCCGGGCCACCGGCGCGCTCCACGGGCGCCTCCGACGCCATTCAGCAGATCAAGCCGGTGATCCACGCGCTGGCCGCGAGCACGCTGGTGGTGGACTGCACGGTCGAGGGCCTGATGCACGCGCCCGAGCTGCCGGCCATCCTGAAGGGCGGCGCGCGGGTCATCTACATCAGCAACGAGCACCCCGAGGCGCTGGTGCGGCTGATGCCCGACGACGCCACCGAGGCGCGCGTGAAGGACCACATCAAGCGCCTGCGCGCTGCCCGGGCGATGACGGTGACCTCGCCCGTGGGCACCGAGCTGCGCATCTCGCTCGAAGGCGCGGTGGCCGGCGGCAACTGGGGTTTCACCACGCGGCCCGGCACCCTCACCCACTGGCCCGGCGGCATCGCGCTGGCCTTTCCCGCGGCCGGCAGCGTGAACGGCACGCTGGTGCTGGCCCCCGGTGACGTGAACCTGACCTTCAAGCGCTACATCGAGACGCCCATCACGCTGACGATCGAGAACGACTACGTCACCGCGATCGACGGCGCCGGGCTCGACGCGCAGCTGATGCGCAGCTACATCGAGGCGTGGGGGGACCGCGAGGCTTACGCCGTTTCACACGTCGGCTACGGCCTGTGCGACGCCGCCCGCTGGGACAGCATGGCGCTGTACGACAAGCGCGACTTCAACGGCACCGAGCTGCGCGCCTTTGCCGGCAATTTCCTCTACAGCACCGGCGCCAACGAGGTGGCGGCACGCTACACGCTGGGCCATTTCGACCTGCCGATGCGCCACTGCACGGTGCAGCTCGACGGCGTCACCGTGGTCGACAGCGGCCAGGTGGTGGATTGATGAGCGCCGCACGGCCGCCCGAAGGCGCGAAGGCCCCCTTGGGGCTGAGGGCTGCGGCTCCGGGCCTGCCCGCGCAGGCCGGGACAGCACGAAGAGGCGTCGACTCCGGCGACGCCGCGGCCTGCAAGGCCAGCGACGTACACGCCGTGACGAGCGTGGGGGCAACATGACCGCGGTCCCGCACTTCATGGCGCTCGGCGACGGCCCCACCGTGCTGATGCTGCACGGCGTCGGCGGCGGGCACCTGGCCTTTGCGCCGCAGGTGGAGAGTTTTGCGTCGGCGGGCTATCGCGCGGTGTCGTGGGACATGCCGGGCTACGGCAGCAGCGCGCCCATCGAGCCTTACACCTTCAAGGGCCTGGCCGAAAGCGCGATTGCGCTGATCGAGGCATTGGCCGGGCCCGATCGCGAAGGCACACCGCCGGTGATCCTGATCGGCCACAGCATGGGCGGCATGGTGGCGCAGGAAGTGCTGGCGCGCCGGCCCGGGCTGGTGAAACGGCTGGTGCTGTGCGGCACCTCGCCCGCGTTCGGCAAACCCGACGGCGACTGGCAGCGCGAATTCGTCGCCAGCCGCACCGCGCCACTGGACGCCGGCCAGAGCATGGCGGAGCTGGCCGCCGCCCTGGTGCCGCAGATGACCGGCCCCGGCGCGTTGCCCGAGGGCCTGAAGCTGGCCGAGCACTGCATGGGCCTGGTGCCGGCCGCCACCTACCGTCGCGCGGTGGAATGCCTGGTGGGTTTCGACCGCCGGGCCAACCTGCCCGCCATTCGCGTGCCCACGCTGCTGGTGGCCGGTGAATTTGACCGCAACGCACCGCCGGAGGTGATGCGAAAGATGGCCGACAAGATCACCGGTGCCGAGTTCACGCAGTTGGCGGGCATGGGCCACCTGATGAATCTGGAGGCGCCCGAGGCCTTCGACGCAGCGGTGCTCGATTTTCTGGCCCGGCATCACCACCACATCCCGCCGCGCGACCACTGACGCGGATTTTTCCCACGACCCGGAGACACCCATGAGCGCACTCGATTTCACCCCCGCCGTCGGCGACACGCCGATGACCGACAAACAGGCCCGACTGGTGGCACTGGCGCACCAGCTGGGCCGCGACCGCTTTGCCGCCCGCGCCGACCAGTGGGACCGCGAGGCGAGTTTTCCGTTCGCCAACTACGACGACCTGCGCGAAGCCGGCCTGCTGCGCCTGTGCGTGCCCGAGGCCGACGGCGGCCTGGGCGCCGACTACGCCACCTACATGTTCGTGGCCGCCGAGCTGGGGCGCTTCTGCGGCACCACGGCGCTGACCTACAACATGCACATCTGCTCCACCATGTGGACCGGCGTGTTGGCCGACGGCATTCCGATGAGCGACGAAGAGCGCAGCGAGCACCTGCGCCGCCGCCAGATCCACTTTGCCCGCGTCGTGAAGGACGGCGCGGTCTACGCCCAGCCCTTCAGCGAGGGCAGCGCCGCCGCCGCCGGCCGCGCGCCTTTCGGCACCACGGCGAAGAAGGTGGAGGGCGGCTGGCGCATCAACGGACGCAAGATCTTCGCGTCCCTTGCCGGTGCGGCCAACTACTACGGCGTGCTGTGCACCGAGGACAAGGGCGACGACAAGCCCGACGC
>Ga0116141_10001806_pt1 | contig 18493 bp, 21 predicted proteins | sample AD_UKC097_MetaG_FD_89744 | JGI IMG/M metagenome (GOLD analysis project Ga0116141, IMG submission 89744) | Active sludge microbial communities of municipal wastewater-treating anaerobic digesters from USA - AD_UKC097_MetaG | ecosystem: Engineered > Bioreactor > Anaerobic > Digestate | place: USA...
CTCCCCATAGATATATACGGATCCATAGGCCAGAGTCTTTAGCCCTGGGTAGTGGAAGAAGCTCCGTTAGTCCCAGGGTATTTACCTTTTTCTCTGGGAAACTCCCAGGGTTATCTGGCTTGTTAGAAGCTCGATATAGCTCCCTTATAAACGTGTCATTTATAGCCCCATTAACACGTATTAAGGCCTGGTCTAGAGCTGGGTTCCTAAAAGTATTAAAACCTAGATCCCAAGGCTCCCTAAACCTATAAGTGTAGTCCCCTCTGTTATTTTCTAACAGGTTGGGTATATTAGGTGGTCTCCAGCTGGTCATTAGTGGGGTTCAAGGATAAGTGGGTTAGCTGACCCCACCATTGCCGGCCCCAGTAACTCTAACCATTGAGATGGGTCTTGGCTTTGAAGGATTTCAGTTACCCGGTTCATATCAATTTTTCTATCTGATAATAACCTTTCAAGGTTGGTACTTATTTTAGATACTACATCCACTACCTTGTAGTTTGCTATTAAAGCATAATACTCGGATGAAGTAGCCTTTGAATTGGCATCGATTATAGCCTCGGTGTTTTTATCAACAGCCTGGGTATTATTGGATAGCTTATCCACTAACCATGGGATAGCGAAGGATGCAGCCATCAATGCGATACCCCAAGGCCAACCCACTAACCTCATTAGACCCCTACCTGCTATGGATAAGCCCCTAAGCATCCCACCCCCTATCCTGGAGGTAGCTCCAACCATGGGCAATACTCCAACGCTAGAAACAAACCTACCGGTATTGAGGGACCTGTACTTAGCTCCTAAAGCAGCATTGGTGGGGGATACTGCTCCTACTACTGGGGAGAAGAACATTGGGGCTCTCCTACCTATAGCTTGAGTGGTAGCGTAGCCCGGGGTTTTCTGCATGGCCTTCATAGTATTGGGAACACCCATTATCCCAGCCACTAACCCATAAGCTGAAGCCCTTCCAGTCATAGCGTATACAACCTTAGAAACGGATGAAGCCATGGCCGAAGTAGTAACAGTAAGGGTCCTGAAAGTATAAGCTAGGGCTGCTAAAGCTGCCCTCAAGGACATAGTTAGAGTTACAGCCACTGTTAACCCAGTTATAGCCATAGCTGTAAATTTCCCAAACGGGGTCCTAAAAAACTTTTCTAAAATCCCTAAGCCTTTGGATAATCCAAATAACCAGGCTTTAAGTGGACCCTCAATGGCAGAAGTGAACATAACTATCACGCCTTCCCAACCGGATCTTACACGGTCAATGGCTCCTTTTAGGGAGTCCATCATGGTTTCCATTTTCTTCTGGGCAGTACCAGCAGTAGATGGGTCTTGTAATTTTCGTATAAAACCTACAGCCTCATCCAAGTTGTTAATAAGAGTAGCCGCAGCCCTAAGACCACGAACTCCAAAAATATCCCTGATAATATTTTGCTGTTCAACAGAACCCATAGTGGAGATACGGGATTTTATCATACCCAGGATCTCGTACACGGGTTTTAAGTTTCCAACGGAATCAGTAAGCTGGCTCTTATCTATACCCATTGAAGCCCAGGCGGATTGTGCCCTTTTAGTTGGGAACTTGGATAGAGACATGGCTAAATACCTATACATGTTCTCTGTAGCAACACCAGCCATGGAAGCCTGGATACCCGCATTACCCAATGACATTAGGAACCCAGTAGTCTCCTCCACTGGAATCCTTAGGTTACGAGAGGTAGCTGCAACATACCGGATGGAGTTACCCAAGTCGGTTAGAGTAACGTTAGCTGAGTTAGCAGCCATGGTTAGAATATCGGCCATTTGACCAGAGCGGGCGTCCTCCCACCCAAAAGCTTTTAAAGCATTGGTTAGGATATCCGCTGCTCCCATCTTTCCTTCAAGGTGAGTTAGGGTAGCACCCGCAAGGTTAGAAGCAGCTCCAATAGTATTCCTAATAGTCTCCGCTTTTTGACCAGCCATAGCCATAAACCTCATACCACCCGCAATATCTTTTGGGTCAAAAATAGTTTCACGGCCTACTTCAACAGCCTTATTCCTAAGAGCCTCCATCTGATTAACGGAGGCTTCTGTTATAGCTTCAACGCTACGGAGAAGGAACAAGAATTCTGCTCCTTCATTAACTGCCGTAGCAAGCCCATAAGTAGCAGCCATCCCCATAGCTGCTCCAGCGGAGTAAAAAGATCGGGCAGCTCGGAGGTTATCCTGAAATGAGTTAAACTCCTTCTTTAAATCACCAATACCAGCTTTCATCCTCTCAACGGGGCCTGAAAACTGGTCTTGAAGAAAGAAGCGAATACCCAAATCTATGGATCCAGCAGAACTGTTTGTAGCACCGGAAGTAGCGGATAATAGCATTACTGGGAAATAGCTTTAATATACTCTAAGGAATAGTCAATGAACCTTTTACGTTCTGATATGGGTAAAGATTTAAACTCAATCCAGGTGATGTTAAATTTACCAAGGCTTACTGTGTGAAAATCTCTTACAAGATCTTCACTGGAAAGAAAAAATCCTGGATCGACAGTAAAGGTACTTTAACCAACTCCCTTGATAATGGGTGTTCGATTTCTGCTAAGCCCTCGACTGGTGGATCCATTTCGTCCATTAGCTTACGGATATAAGCCATGTCCCTGGAAGATAAGTTGGAAAAGTTTTCAACCTTCATCCATAGGTTATTGGAAAAAACTTCCAGGTTCCTAGCTTTAAGTTTAAGGTTGATAGTTCTCCCAGAGTCTGGAACCTTAAGCATCATAGCTTCCCCATCACCATTTAAGAAGGTCATCCTGAAGGATAATCCACTTGGGGTTGTACCCTCGAATGGGAGCTTGGGATCTTGTGGGTATGGGGCAATCCTTTGGTCTGAGTAACCCACCTCACCGAAAGATGGTATGGGGCCGGTGGTGTAGTCCCAGATAAACTCCCTGAGATCTATAGCATACTCCACTTTACCAACCTCGGGCCCCCAGTCTTGGGTGAATATTAAAGACTCCCCCAAGGATAGGATACGGGATTTTATAAGGATATAGTACTTGTCCCTAATACCCAGGCTTTGAATGGTTTTACTGGTAATTCTTTTTTCATCGTCCAGGGATAATACTATCCCGGCCAAGTACTTAGCTATTTGAATAGACGGATCTCCAACGGCGGAGATAATGTCATCATCTGAGCCGTTGGTTTCCCTAATAGTACAAGTTATCCCAGAGGGGATAATAAAGGATTCTGTTCTCATATTTGTCTGGTTTTAAGATTAAGGTGTATCGTGGCCGGGGAAGAAGTAGTCAACCTTTAGGTCAACATTTTCTACTAAGTTTTCTGATTGGCCCAGTTTATACTCCCTGCCGTTAATCATTTGTGGCCAGCATCCCACCGCAGAATATACAGATATAACTATGGGTTCTTCAGAACCATTTACTCCAAAGCCACTGGGAGCAATCTCCTTAATAACTACGGTAAATTTGTAGTCATCTGGGTCTCCCCCCGACTGAGCTCTACCATCCTGGACCAACTGCTGCCAAAGGTAAAAGCCTTCACTTTCTTTATTAGCAATGGAATCAGCTCCAAGACTTATGATGCGGGAGATTTTAAGGGTACCGGGCTTAATAAGTCCCCCGGTATGTAGAACGGTATTTCCAAACCCATGTTCAACGTCCTCTACCTCCGAATCGGGGAGGGTTACGCTTTGGGCCCCAAATACTGGCATAAAGGATAATCCTTTAATTTCTACCAGGAAGTTAAAAGTCTTCCGTGGATTTTTTACTACTCTTACTGCCATTGTTTTAAAGATTAGGAAGTTTGAACTGAGGTATTGTCAATGATAAAGTTAAGCGTGATTTCAACCATTGGGACTACCAAACTGGCTGTTAGCTGGATCTTGTATTTCCCTTGGAGTACATCCACTGAGTTATTATAACTAAGGGTGTTTACGTTAGGAGCGAATTGGTCTCCAACCCAAGAGTAGGAGTTAAAGGCTTTACCCAAAAGACCGTCCAGGAACTTCTTAGCTCCATGGTACATGGAACTCCATGTTGTGGGTACGTTGGGCTCTCCCAAGAAACTTTCAAGGTAAGGAACCAAAGTCCTCTTGAGATAGATTTTGGTAAACACCACCGTGAGGAATTTCTCGGGGGTTGAATCGCTGCCCCTTGAATAAAAGTCCCAAAGCATATTAACCCCATGACGGTTAATAACCATGTTTACTCCCAGGTTAGCAAGCTGGTTAAGTTCGCTTAAACGGTTGGGGGATCCGAAGTTATTAACTACCCCAACCGGGGTTGGAAGTTTACCACGGAGTTGATTTGTTGGCGATACCCAATACCCATAATTAGCGAGGCTCTTGGCAATTATCCCCAATACTTCTCCCAGGTTTTGTTTTGTAACTACTTTTTTGTTGGTTGTATCGGTATAATATGCTCCACCCCCGATAACCCCCATATAAGAGTGGGTTACTCCAAGAGTACCCACCTCGGTGGTGATAGTACTTACTGTTGAATGGCCATTATCCAAATGCTGGAAATAAACCAGATCCTGACGACCATTAGCATAAGCTCCCCCTACTGAAGCTAGGCCATCGAGAGAGGTTTCGTCCTCCCCAGGAGCAGCTATCATGTAGGAGTCAGTGTAGTCATCAAAGGCATAAAACCCAGTCTTGGACCCCTGTACTCCTGTGAAGTCTGCTAATTCTGCTGGGTCATCAGCTCCACCGGTCATGGTGTAGGTGTTATTAGCTGGGCGAGGTTGAGAAGCAATTCCGGATATATCTGAGTAAATGGGCTTAACCATCCTTGAGTAATCCGTTACTTGTTTCAGATAATTGTATGGAGCTACTGAGCCATACTGAGATACAATCAGATTCTGGTAAGTTTCTTTTTCACCAGTGATTGTATCTTCAATCTCCAGGTCAAAGTAGTTAGCTGATCCCGAAGAAGCAGCCTTAACCGTTACTTCAATATCGTTGGTGTAATCTCCTTTTTCCTTGGATTCAAATTTAAAGAGTCCAACAGCCCCTGATGTTGCAATAACAGCAGTGGATGAGACATCTGCGCTAGATCCTACTACCCGGCATACCCTCAGAGAAGCGCCAGCACGAATGGCTTTCATGCATTGTGTCGGGAAGTCATGGTTGGGGTCTTCATCCCCGAAGATTGATACAAACTGTGGTACAGATGTGATCAAGTCTTTGGGATCGTTGTCCGGGCCTCTTAAAGTCCTCCCTATAACGAATACCGTGTTAGTGGTTTCCCCAGTAACAGGGTAAGCTAGGGTCAGAGCATTGAAGGCTACTTGAGCGGTGTTCTTTGACATGACTATATTTATTAAAAGTTAATTCCTAAGTGGTTTATAATCTCCAGGTCTATTTCACTTACAGCCGAGACCTTAGTACCAGTCTTTACCACTGAGAATAAGATATCTGGGATCTCAAAGGTGTATACCCACTCTTTAATCTTATCCGATGTAGAAGTAGAGTTTATGGAGTTCTGCAACTCTATTAAAAACCCTTCACTACTATCATTGTAGTAAGGGATATAACTCCTAGAGGTTAAAGCCTCTATAACTATCTGGTTTAATAACCTATGCTGAGGAGTGGTCTCAAAGGTTAATAAGATATTGACTACCCCTATGTAAGTATTGGTATCTCCGGAAGTGGGAGTGAATTCTCCCTCCCCGTCGGGTTCGAAGGTTACAGCTTGGGATAAACTATAGTCCCCTGGGAAAAACCCAGACCATTCTATACTTATCCTTGGTACCCTTTTCTGGCCCTTACCATCTATTGATGACGACCCAAATATTTCCAAAGCATAGCCCTTTGAATTGGCTATGGTATTAAGGGCTGTTTTGTAAAGCTCAAACCCAGCTGGGGTATTAGCAAAAGTGGTAATATCGGGGGTATATCCCAAGGCTACAGCTTTTAACCTTAACCTTTCATATATGGATCTCTCTATTACTTCCTGTTGATTCATCCGGTTATGGCTTTTATTCTCTTTCCTACTGACCCTATTAAGTATTGTTGGGCTTTAGCGGATCCCCCGATCTTGTTAAAAGTGGGTATCCATATAGGTCTAGCCGGTTGGTAATTACCACCATACTCAAATAACCAAGCATACCTGGCTAAAGTAGTCCCCTTATTTTTAGATCTCTGCCTTAAACTGCTAGGAGAAAAGCTTAGAGATAATTGGTAATTTTTTGAAGTTATTTGAAGCCTGTTTATGGCATTTATATATTTCCCGGTTCTCCAGCCTATCTGGGGACCATGGTCCTTGTATCTTTTGGACCATGGAGCAAAAGGCCTCCCTACACTAGAACCTTCAGTCATTAGGGCGTCTATGAGCTCCCTTTTATAATGGGTTAGGAAATTCCTTTGCCCTTTAGCTATGTCTCTTTTTATGGCTGATGCTCGGTTGATGGTTAAATACTTCATCAACTCATCAAACTTAGCCCATTCACCAATTAATTGTATCTGAGTATTCTTGAATGGGTGGGATAAACTGGAGGCATTGTCTCCTATAGAAAATTGGGTTTCCCATCTCATCTTTGGTACTCTTGGGATTCTAGTAAGTCTCTTTTAAGGATAACTATGGTGAAAAGTGGGTTTTTATTGTCTTGGGATACTGGGGTATCTCCAGATGGGGAATACCTCAAACCCTGGATTATAAACCTATCCCTTACTGGATCCATGTCAAAAACCCCATTGGAATTTAAAAACCCAGAAGAGGACAAGTACTCGTTGTTTAGATAAAGGTGACAGTACTCATTATCGGGAGTTCCATCTATTTGTGGGTTATTCACGGGCCATACCCTGAAAGCGTTGTAGGATACTAGGGCTTTAAGGTTTACATTGGTGGTTTGTAATCCACCCTCCATGTACCTATCAAAAGAAGCTGTAGTCCTTACCCAAGTAACGGAAGCAGAAGCTGCGTCAAGCGAAAAATCCTTAAGAGCTTCTTTGTAAGAATCCCATTCAGCCTGGGTTGGGTGGAAACTACTCATGCTTTATAAACTCAGGAGCTAATATCTCTTTATGTAAGTAGGAAGAATCGGAGTACCTCAAAACCTTTAATGAATGAACATCTGATCCTGGGCACCCGGTAATATATACTCCTAAACTTGAAGCTAGGGTACATATTTGTGACTGGAACATTTCCAGTGGACCCCCTTTAACTAAGATGGCTTTTAAATCTTCAGATATGGAATTTCTTTCAACTTCAGTTGGCCCTGTCACTATCCTTTTAATAGAGCCCACCCAATCTTGGAAGGATATCCCCATGGAATCAATAAAAGGGCTAATAAGGATGTCTCTAATTATAAGATATGCAATTAGCCACTTCCCAAGGTCTGGGTATTTAGTATCATCCAGTTTATTTTCTTCGGATACGTTCAAGGCATCATACAGGATATTCATCCATTTTTCTTTAAAAACCAAAACCCCAGCTGTATTTTGGGCATACAGCTTAGGGGCAATGGTCTCCACAAGTTGAGCAATATTACTCATACTCCTTTTCAATAGTTAAGAGGAAGTCAACCAACTCGGCTTTAGTCCCCTTGCTTTCAGCAATTTTTTTATCGGAGGATTCCAGGAAGCTAAACTCTTCCATGATCTGGTTTCGAGTCTTCTGCATCAGCAGATTTTTGCGATCTTCATTTGGTGGTTCGGGAGCTTTCTCTTCTTCTACCACCTCTTGTATTTTAATTAGGTGGCCCCCTTTGAGGGCTTGCCTAACTTTCTCAGTAGTTTGCATGGGAGTAATCTCAACCACGTCCCCAGGAAAAACTTTTAATCCTGTAGAGATATCAGCAAAAAAACTGGATTTCTTTCCAAGTGAAATTTTCATAGTTCTAGGTTTGTTTAAAACTAAGCCCCGCTTAAACCGGTGGGGCTTAGTTTAAAGTTTGTTGATAGATTACTTACCCATCGGGACATCAAGCCCCGAGTAAATGTCAAACCATGCTGGGAATCCAAAAGCTAAGAAATCTTTGGAGAAATCCTGGATAACAGCAGCATCGGTAAACAACTTGGCAAAGCCAAGGGTAAATGAGGCATAGAATGCGGATGTCTGGTTGGATACGATCCTTTCGGATTCCACCAACAGAGGTTGGGCATTCAGCTTAATTAGAGCTGCACTTGGGTCAAGAATAAGCTGTTGCTTATCCGGGATATTGCCATGGACAAAGTAGTCCGAGCTTTGTGGGAGAGGGGTTTTTACATTAAGGGTATAAGCCGTAGTACCGCCTGACTTAACTTTAAACTCATCCAAATCCCAGGTGGTAAGAGCGGAGTCCTCTGAACCAATGATAACTTTGGGCATACGGCCAATTTTGGACATCCTCAGCCAGATCATGAAAATATCGCGGAAGGTGAGAGTGTTTGGAGTTTTAACCCCGATAACTGGAGCAGCTTCTGAATCATCAGCTTGTTCTCCATTAATGAGGGTGTCAATAGCCAGGGTATCAACCCCTAGTCCCATCTTCTGACCAAAGTCTTGGAAGTAAATTGATACCACGTTAAGGTTTACGTAGCGAGCTACCTCATCGGTAAGCTTAAGACCACGGCCAAATTTGTGGATATCGAATTTCTTCGATTGGTAAGAAAGTGTTCCTACCGGGATGGTCTCTCCTTCACCTACTCTCTTGGGAGCAGCTTCGGACATGTTGATGGATGGAAGAACCTGGGAAAGCCCAACGGTGGTTTCTTCCATTGCAGTAATCGATGGCCAAATCGGTGAAGAGCGGTAACCCAGTCTTAGGGCATCGCGGAAAATTTCTGGGATAAGCCAACGGACATCCTCATTTGGGACTGTGAAGAAGCTTTCTACTGTGTCAAAAGCTGGGTTAACCCCAATGAGGTCGTAGAAGGTATCGATCCCCATACCATCGTGCTCTTGGGCCAATACTTCCGCAAAAGTCACATCAGCGGGAGTACTACGATGAGTACGGATACTTTCGGCTTGTTTTACCAAGCTCTTTAATTTCCCATTGAACTGGGACTGTTGAAATAATTCTATTTTCATTTGTCGGGAGTATTAGTCTTTAATCAAAACTCGGATGATATCCCCCTCTGCGGTGGCTTTATCCAAAGCCCAGCCATAGTGGAGGCTGGATGGAAGAGCGGCATTTTCAGCGGGAGTAGTTACTGCAGCTAGGGTTGCAACCTTGTTGTAACCTGAGGTGGCATTATAGCCCCTGTACTGGACAGGGCCAGGAGTTACGGCGGCCGTGGCTTCATGGTATACAATAGCGTAGCCACGGGTGGCCAAAACTACGTAATCCCCATAAGCGGACCCACCTTCGTGAATTGAGATCCCAACGATTACATTTTCCGGGTCATTAGCTGCACAAGGAGAAACTTTTCCACCGTCAGCGTGCATTTTACACGGTTGACCAATGTGGATGTTGTCGTCAGCTTCAAACTCGACATGCAATTTGTGGGATTCTGGACCAGTTAAGATCTTGGTCTTGGTTTGATTTCCTACGGTGTAAGGCATGGGTTTAAAGGATTAATTGTTAACTTTAATTGTAGTTATAATAGTAAAGTTCTTACTTGAAGTTTTTGGGGCTTTTTAAACACTAGCTTTTATGAATATCGCTGGGCTTACGGGTTTTTGCTTTCGCAAATTTTTCGGCTTTCTCATCAAAGGTCACTTTCACCTTATCGGTATTTTCTGATACCTTATGAGAGGCCCTCAGTACATGGGTGCTGTTACAGTCCTGGCATACCATTGGGAATCTTTCCTCCAGGTTTTGGGAATACTCTTGTTCAAAAGCATCTAGCGTTTCGGGATCAGCATTTTGAAGAGTGTTGAGAATAGCTTCCGATGGGGCTTCAGTTTGGAGGGTTTTGTACAATCCAATAACCTTGTTCCTCTGTTTTTCTACTTTACCGGCCAAAACCTGAACACTGTGGGCGATTCCTTCTTGCCCACCCAAGCTATTAAACAAAGTTTCAATTTCCTGAGTTCGATCCAAAGCCTGGTCTCTTTCAGTTGTCAGTTGTGTAACCTGACCATTTAGCGCTTCTACGGTAGAGGTTAATTGAGCATTTTCATTGGCCTGTTTTTCAAAGTGGAGTTGCAAAGCTGAAGTAATAGCCGACTCAACAGTACCTTCGTCAAAGCCATGGTCCGGGCCCAGGACTGCAGTGGCTAGTGTTAATAAGAAATCCATGTTATTATCATTTTTGGGGTTAATAGTTTTAAAATCGATGATTACTCCATCTTCGGAGTTGAATTGGGCAAACTCAGAAAACTTGTTAACCCGTTTAGCATAATCTGGGTTAACAATTTTACCCCCTTTATCCCGTTGAGCGTAGGGGTCAGCTCCGTGGGTAACTAAAGAATACTCACCAAAAGCAGATACATTCTTTACAACCAACCGGTACAAGTTACCCTCTTTATCATAAGATCCGAGTTTTTCAAAAAACTCCCTATCCTCAATTTGGTGGGATTTTTCCCAGGTGAAGTTTACTTGTACTGATCCCGAGTGTATTGAGGGAGGGTCCATTAATATACCCCGGGCAATCCTGGGATTAGCCTTGGCATCGATCTTAAGTACAGCGTTAATACCCGCCGGGACTTTTACTCCATTATGAGTATAAGACTCCTGCCAAAATGGGTTAAACACTGCTCCGATAGAATTACCCACCTCGTCGTTCTTGTGGTCCGGGTATACCGTTTGACCCTGGAGGAAACTTACAGTATTCTTAAGATTGGACTGTGTAAAATCGATTGGGATGCCATACTTAGTTACTATCCCCTCTGATAGAACCCTGAAAGTTGGGTATATGAAATCCTCCTCAGCTGGGACCCAATCTTCAGGTTTTGTAGCGGGATTAAAATGGTTGTATTGAGACTCGCCACCAAATAACCCAAAACTAAATGAACCCTCTCTTGGGAGTATTTTATTTAGGTCTTCAGTGGAAGAGTTAGGATCTACAGATCCCATGATTAAACTGTGGGCAGAACCCAGTTTAAGGCTACTGAGTTTTCCACTTTTTACTAATTCTAGAAATTCCATCTTTTATCTGGGTTTAGTTTTTGTATCATTCCTTTTTGGCTGTGGTTTATTTTTATCCCGAGTCTTACGGTCTGAAGTATCTTTATCCTGTTCCCGCTTCTGAGCTTTTGAAGAAGTACCCATTGGATCCTCCTCAACTATACGGGGTTCTTTTTGGTCGGGTTTATTAAGCCCCATCTTACGAGCAAAGTAGTCCTGACCTATGATTCCTTGGTTATAAAGGGCAATTAAATTCCGGATCTTGTACTCATTGGCCTGCTCTAATTTTAGGGCATCAGTTATAGTGGATGGCTTAAATACGATTTTTACATCTGGGTTTTTAAAACCAGCTAACCCCAGCTCCAGTAAAATTCCATACTCAAGGACACTAGATACTGCCATCTGAATATTGGTAAGCTGAGATAGCATCTTTGTGAATACTATGTTAATCATAGTCTCACTTCCCCCTACACTTCCTCCCAAGAATTGTGGGTGAGAGAATAAACCATTTGATACCATCCTATGGTTTATATCAAATATCTGGGCTACTCCCCCAGTGTCTTTGGTGGATGAGTGGAAGTTAAACTCATGGTCATTTTTAAAACCAGTAACTATACCATCTTTTAAACCATCCCTGATATTCAGTTTGGATTTGTTTAACAGGTTTTCTAGCCTTGCCACATAAGCTGTATCATTTTCCCCGTCTTTCCTTAAAGGCTTATTCATAAGGAATTCAAGGAACCCCATTAACCCCAATTGATCAGAAACATACCCAATATTCCTTAGCATCCTTAGTTGGGCTTGGATATCGTCCAAAGCTGTTAAGAATGGGGGATTACCTATGGGAGTTTCTTCATCCGTGAAAAACCCATAATACATGAATGAGTTACGGTTTAATAATACCCCGGATTTGGTAAAGTCTTTACCTTTTGGGATAAATGACTTAGGAACTTGGTAAAAGTCAAAATCTTTCCCATTCCAAGAGCACCGTATATTTTCTGGGTTTAGAAGAGCAGCATAGTCCACTCCCCCCAAATCTGGTTTAACTACCCACTCGGTGGATAAAGCCCCTCCTATGTAGATTTGATAAACCCACTTATTAATAAGCCCATGAATACCAGCTGAATTTCTTCCCCATCTTTTGAAAGCTATCTTAAGATGGTTCATGATTTTTAATTCCTCTTCGGGTTCAAGGGGGTTGGGGAATTCCACATCAAAACCAGTATTAGCCAACTCCACTATTGAGTTAGCTGCAAGACTCACAGAAGAGTTTACTGTGGCTAATTTTCGGATTACTGGGATATACTCGTACTTAAAAGAGGGAGTAACAAAGTCAACCGACTTTTTTATATTCAAAAAGGATTGGGCTATATCCGGTTGAGATACTCTAGAAGCTGGGGGAGCTATTATCCCATCCCCACTATCCTTGGGACTACCTTTTGGGGTTTTTACCTCAATTTTATCCTGGGGCTTAAAAATATTAAAAAGATCATCTATTGCCATTACTTTGGAGTTGTAGTGATATAACTTATGGATTTACCCTTCCTTATGTGGTTGGCTATGGCTTCAGCGAAAATTGAGTCATCAGTATAGGTTTCATTACCATCCCCAATATATTCCCCTTTTGACATAGCTATGGGCCGGTTCATATCATCATAAACGAATGAATAGGCTTCAGCTACGAAGAATGGGTTTCTTATCTCTATGGACTCTTCCCTTACATCTTGTTCAAGGCCATTTATAATTATCTGTCTGTTATTAGGTCCCCCAAAGAATCCCGGAACCTTCTTTTGAATGGGTTCAGAGCTACGGGTTTCTTTAACTATCTGGATGGTGTAATATAGGTTTGGATAGTTTAATTCTTGTAACCCAGAAGTAACTGCTTCTCCAACCCCAATGGCATCAACAGCTATTAAGGCCCAGTTATACTCTTCACCAATTGAAAATAATAAATCTCTGAACTTGTTTACTGGAATTTTACCTTTGAAACAAGCTTTTTCAACTCCAAAGGAATTGTATATAGCGAAGGAGGAGTAGTCCTTTGCCCTACCCGTGGAAACGTCAGCCCCAATATAGCAAACTTCCCCTGGAATGGGTTTTTCAAAGATTAACAAGTTTCCTTTTAGCCTCTTTTCAATGGGGGGATAGTCAGCTAGCCTTTCTTCAATATTCCTGATATCAGCTAAGTCAAATACGTTATCCCCTGAAGCAAGAAAGTCGCAATCAATCTCCTGGGCAGTCCTTTTTAAACCCAGAGCTCTTTTCATAATCATATACCATTTCATATCCCTCTCAGGATGTAGATTCCAGGGGATTTTGAATGGTTTGAAACCATTAGAGCCAGTAAGAGCTTCTTTCCAGGTGTTATAGAAAAAGCCAGCAGAACCATAAGGAGTTGAATTAACTATAGCTCTACCCCCAGTGGATAGAGCGGGAAGGGCAGCTGCCCAGATGGTATCTGCATATTTCATGATAGCTGCTTCATCCATTACCAGTACTGATACCGGCTCAGACCTTACAGCATCTTGGGTTGTGGGTACAGATACTATTGATGACCCATTACTGAATAACATTTCAGAGTCGGTACCAAACTCAGTTTTTCTCCCATTAATTACGGGGACTCTTAAGTGCTCTGGTAGGTTCCTATACATGAACTTAATCCTTCGGAGTAACCTTTTAGCAACCCTATCCTTCAGAGAAATCATCTGGATATTCTGGTAATCGGTATACATCGCTACCCATAGAACAAATAAGGCAATAACTTCCGTTAGCCCCATCTGTCTAGACTTAAGTACTATTGAAAATCGATTGGTTAGGAACTCATATAATACCTTTCTCTGGAAAGGGTAAAGATCAAACCTAACTCTACCCCTAACGGGGTGAACCACGTATATATGCTTAGCGAATTCAAATGGACTTTGTTGTACCCTTGCTAACTCCTCAAACTGCCTTCTAGTAAGCTCCATATAAGTAGTAAAATTCTTACTTGAACTTTTTTGGGATAGATAAAAGGTAAAGTTTTATCCTTTTCGATAAGAATAAGCCTATCTCGTATGGTGGAGTATTGGCTACCGTAAACCTCCCCTTGTTGAGCATTGTGGGGGTCTTAAGCCATGAGCAGTTAGTGGGGTCTAAGAGTTGGAAATCATCTGGGATACCTTGTAATCTAGCTAATTCCCTGGGAGTCATATCCAGGCCATGGTGGTTAAACTGTCTGTTGGTTTTTCTGACTGTTAATGGTAAATCCCCTTTACGGTTTATATAAACTCCAGGAGCAGTGCTCATATTACCATTCTCGATAGGCCAATGTCTTAAGGTTGGGTTTTCTAGCCAGAAATCTCTTACTTGAATGTAGGTTGTAGTATAGCCCCCATATAGAGTTAAAGTACTCCTAAGAGGTAATGAAAGTATAGAATGGCCATTTGCTGGACAATCCTTGATTAACTCATCAGCAGTTAATAACCCATCCACTTTATTGGGCCAAGTAAACTCTTTAGCTCTAGAGGCTTTAAATACATCAGACCTAAAACCTATCACCACCAATCTTTTACGGGAAAATTGGGAATTTCCGAACTGGGAAACTGTTCCTGAGAAAACAGCTAAGTGGTAATAAGTATCCCCAAACTTCATTTTTTCACTTAATGGGAAAGATTCAGTAAGTTTTTCCAGGTTTTCAAAAGCGAATATCTTGGGTTTGAAATACTTAATCCCATCCAGGAATAATTCTAGGGAGGGCTCCCCATCATGGGAAGTAAACTTCTTTCCCCGGGATAAAGCAAACATAGAAGAATTACCACATTTGGGATGCCCTATAATTACATCTACCCTTTCATTTATCAGGTTAAAAGATGATTTATCCTTGTAGATTGGAACTCCAGGAAAATTAAGATTCCACTGTGGGTTTTCCCCACGATTATAATATTCGGACCTTACTTCAATATTCCCAATTAAGTTAGCCTTAAAAGGATGTAACATAACCCCGTTTCCTGCAGATATTCCCAGTACTGTAAACTTCATGGTGTGTAGTTTCTTATAAAAGCCAATCGAACTACTTTATACTACTTAAGAATATCCCAACAAGGGTTCTATATATGCGCGCGCTTTTACTATACTATGTCCTCTGTTTTCTTTTATTACGTAGTAATAAGAGAAATAAAGGGACTTAGTATAGTGTTTACCTTCCAATAACCAGTTTATACTTAGCTCTTTTAGCTTAAGCTTTAAAAAGAAAAATATACTTCGTATATAAAAAGAAAAATTCCTTCACCGGCATTTCAGTAATAATACCCTCATCAATGATAAGTTGTGGGGCTTTTCATGGATTATCATTACTTTTGCCCAGCTTAAGTTCTATGATGGTATTTTAGTGGGTGATTTGCTTTTATAAACAAAAACGGTTTACAACATGAAAAAGTTCATATCCATAACCCAGTTTATTATTTCGGTGGTACTTACCGGAACTCTTTTCCTACTTACTATTACTACCCAGGAATTAGCAATCCTAATTAAGCTCACCTCCGTACTTGGGTGGTGGGTTATTGTACTATTCTTCATTCGTTTCATCAATGCTTTAATAAACCCAGAATATGGAACTAACCCCTAAACAAAAAGCCCTTCTTGAACAAGCTGCTTGGGAAGAGGCTGCTAATCAGGTCCGAGAACAAATCATTTCTAAAATTGAGGACCCATCAATAGTTAACACCTACTTAAGGACTGGGATAGATGTGGTGGGTGAAAACCAATACATGGTAACCATTTTTACTTATAGGTTAAAGTTATCAGCTATTTTTTCCTTGGAGGTTGGCCCAATTAAGCCCCTTATTAATCAGCTCGAAAAATTTAAGCTAAGTGAGTTCTATTCATGGGTATATGAGAATGATGTAGATGACTGGCTTAAATTCCTGAAATCATTATGATCACTTAAACTTTAGATAGCTATGGACATTCACGTAACTTTTAAAACTCTCCTTAAATCCTCAGAGATTTTGGAGTTAGCAAAATCAAGGGGCTTCAGCTCAATTGGAGAATATGTTGCCTTCTTAGTCAAGAAAGACGCTGAACCAGAAAATAAGGTACAGTTAAACCAAGACTTAACCATAAACTTAAACAAAGATGTTTCGGGAAGATTTTAACAAACATTTATCGGAACTACTAAGTAAGTTATCCGATACCCTTATGAAGAAAGGGGCTGACTATGCTTCTAAAAATGAAGTATTTAGTAATTTTCAGCAGGCTGCTAACATAGCTAATATTACCATCGATCAATCCATTATGAATATGATTGGGGTAAAGATCGCTAGGCTTAGTAACCTTATGCCCAAGGGCCAAGGCCAAGTTCCAAACTTTGAATCAGTAAACGATACCATTTTAGATATGATGGGGTATTCAGCCCTGTTGTATATATCTTTACTGGAGTATCGGGGTTTGTTAAAAAACCTTAAGGAAAACGAAGGTGGCCCATTTTCGAACCTTATTAAGGAATATATCCAGGATAAAGGGATGGCTGTGGAGGAACAAGCTCCATTGCCTGGTGGGGTTAGGATTCAACCCATCTCGGGTTTTATGGTAAATACCACTATTTCTACCCATATCCCACTGGAAGAAAATGACGAAAATGAACCGGACATTCCAGCAAAGGTTGGAGGTTTACACACTAACCAAATAATTAATGAAAGCGATTATTTACCACAAGACTGACCTGGATGGGATTTTCTCTGGGGCCATAGCCTTCAGGGCTTTAAGTACTCACAGATTGTTGGATATCCCATTGGACTACAACGATGACTTGCCTGACTTAATGGGATGCGATGAGATCTTTGTACTGGATATTGATCTAAGGGAAGACCAGTGGGACCAGCTTCTGGGAAATTACAACATAGTCCACATAGACCATCATCCTGGTAGTAGGGAAAAGTACCCGGATAGAACCTTAAGGGGAAGGTACAAGTTCAAGGGTGATTCTGAGAAAAATAGAAAAGCAGCCCTAGAGCTAACTTGGGAGTTCTTTAACCCACCTCAGTCTATCCCAGAAACTCTAAGGGAGTTATCAAATTGGGATATTTTCAGAAACAGGAAGGAGAACTCATGGCCTAAAACCAGAGCGATTCAGTTGCTCACTAGGTTCTTTATTCGAGATCTAAATGACGCTATAGCCTTCCTGGATAATCCCTATTTAACTACTCCCCAGCTTAATCTAGCAATGACCATGGATAAAATGAAACAAAGGGAGTTAGATAGGGTCTTAGAAGGATCAGTAGTAGTGGACGGAGTCCTATGTATTAACTCAAGTGACACCTTCCTAAGCGCTTACTTGGATATACCGTTAATGTTCTATCACTTCAACGGTAAAGAGTGGAAGTTATCCTTCAGGGGTAAGGGCTCAAGGCAAAGAGCTCTGGATCTACAAGGTGGAGGTCACGAAGAAGCAGCTTCAGCTAGGGTCAGTACCGATGTCCTGAAGGATATATTAGAGGAGTGCATTTTTCCACTAATCCCCGACCTAGATTTTATGGCTCTGGAAGAGCTGGAGAAAGCCTGGAGTCAAAAAGCTTTAACCATCACGGTCACTCATAGTGAGGAAGAACTAAGGTCAGCTATAGAGCACTTAAGCCAAAGTAACCAAGGGTATTTATAAGTAAAGTTAACTTATGATACATATTAAGCTCATAAACAACGAGAATTGTAACTTTTGCTTAAAGTTGGTACCAACTTATGAAGTAAAGGGAGGTTCAAGACTGGTGGTAAATATCTGCCAGGATTGTATAAATGAAATCTACAGTAAAATCCCAAATAAGGGTAAAGTTAATGGCGAGCCCATCGCGGGCGGAACTTAACCCATTCGAATTTTTGAAACGGAGATCTTGAAAAGGTTGGGCCTCGGGGGAACTCGGGGCCTTCTTTGTGTCAAGGGCTAGCGTCAGGGTTTTGGGGGGTGGGGAACAGGGATCAGGGATCAGGGATCAGGGATCAGGGATCAGGGATCAGGGAGCCCGACACGTAGGGACCTGGCCCGGTGGGAGGGGTGCTCGGTATAGTGCAATGGTACAAATGTACCATAAAATAGGGTATAATTTATTTATTTATTTAAGTAGCTCCAATCTTATGCCTAAATTATAACCACCAACACGTTTATTTTCTTCTTTGATAAGCTTAAATAGATTTTCTCTATTTAAATTATCGTTAAACTCAAGAATAATTTCGTGCTGACTAAATAGATTTTCAATATCATCTTTAAGAATAATTTGTTTTTTATTTTTAGTAGGCTCATTATGAAAATATGCAGTCATCAAGACATCATTCCAAACGTCTCTTACTACATAAATAGTTTTTTGACAATATACACACATTTTTTTAAGTTTTAAGTAAATAAATAAAAGATAACTTTTTTACTTTTTTAGTAATCAAAAAAGAAAAAAGAGTAAAAAGAAAAAATATATAGATACACTCCAAGTCTATGAGAATAACTTTTTTACTTTTAGATAATCAAAAGAAAAAAGTTTAAAAAGAAAAA
>Ga0116141_10001808_pt1 | contig 18482 bp, 10 predicted proteins | sample AD_UKC097_MetaG_FD_89744 | JGI IMG/M metagenome (GOLD analysis project Ga0116141, IMG submission 89744) | Active sludge microbial communities of municipal wastewater-treating anaerobic digesters from USA - AD_UKC097_MetaG | ecosystem: Engineered > Bioreactor > Anaerobic > Digestate | place: USA...
TGCAAAGATGTCACAGGCTCTGCCCAACCGGCGGCCGTGAGCCGGATGGACAGTCGCTCGGTCATCTGCCGGGGGACGGAGCCCCCAGTTGCCAGTTGTTCGGGTCGTTGCCGTAGCGGGTCGGGTCGATCCGGGTCACGGCGAGGGGCTCGCCATCGGCAGCCATAGACCAGGAATTACGGCCGAACCAGTCGTGCCGATAGGATACTGTATCGAAGGTGAGGAATCCCTGCCTCAGCGACAGGGCGGTGCCGTACCCGAGCCACTCCAGATAGGTGTTGATGTCAAGGATTTCCACATCGGGCGCAAAAGCGGGACTATGGGCCGATCGCACAAGGTCCGGTCTGTCGGCAAGCAGCACCCGCTTTTCGGCCGGCACCGTGACCGGGCTCTCCACAAAAAGCGGATCGGCAATGGCACCGATCTCCACCGACACATCGAGAGAGGCATCAACGTTCCCGGTATTGTACAACTCGATATAGCCCGTGAAGCGGCCGAGGTTGTCCCGGGAATACAGAATCTCGCTGATGACGACGGGGCCGACCCATGGGGGCGCATTGTCTTCGCCGGGCGTGGGCATGCTCAGGCGGACGAAATCCGCCGTCCCATCGCTCTTGATGTGTCGACCGAGCGTGTCGGTGTCGCCGGCTCTCGGGAAGTTCTCCAGGGCCTGCTCCTGTCGCAGGCCGGTCGGCAAGCCGCCGTAGGCCGAGCGGAGGTACAACGTGTCGCCCTGGCGGTTCAAGGCAAGGCGCCACAGGCATCCGGGGTCGGCGGGGTTGCCAAAATGCTTGTCTTCGCAGAGCACGAGGTACCCGTGGGGCTCGATGAAGGTGCCTGAGGCGATCTCATAGAGACCCGAGTCTACATCGTCGCTGAGGAGCCAGCCGCCGACATGGACCTGCCGATCTGTTCCGTTGCGCAGCTCGACCCAGTCATTGGGCCCGTCCGACGACCAGGTTCGAGCCTCGTTGATCACAATGACGTCCTCATCCAGGCGCGGATAGGTTCGTGTTTCTGGGGCGGCAGCGTCAGGGGGAACGACATACTCGTAGGCCCCCATGTCCATGAGGCGTCCCATGATTCTGGGATAGCCGTCACAGTCCGTCAGGAACGGATCGGACAACATCTCGGACAGCCCCGCATCGTAACAAGGCGAGGTCCCCGTGAGTCGTAGGTTGTCATCGGTCGTCCCGGCGACATCGTCCGGCCCATCGGCATCCACAAACTGCGGGTCCAGGCCGTGGTTGGACGCGTCGCCCCATAGGCCGGTCCAGTTCTCGACGCAGCAATGGCGGAGGGTCGGGCCCGCTGCGAAAATCTGACTGGTCTCGCTATCTCCCGTCTCATCCCTGTTGGCCCAGAGGATGCAGTTGAGCAGATTGGTACTGCTGCGGTCCTCGACGTAGAGGGCGCCGCCCTCAAGTTCGGCGTGGTTACCAACCAGCGTGCAGTTGAGCAGCGAGGGGTCCTCCTCGGTCTGGGTGCAGTAGATCGCGCCACCATTGTCGTGGGCCGAGTTGCCGGTGAAGACGCAATTCACGATGGCGGCGGCGTTCTCCCGATTGTAGATCGCGCCACCGTTGGAGCGGGCGTGGTTGCGCGCGAAGATGCAGGAGAGGATCCTCGGGGAGCTTCCCGACCGGCTGAAGATGGCTCCGCCGTTGTCATTTGATTGATTTCGCTCGAACGTGCAGGCGACGATCATGGGGTGACTCGCCTCATAGTTGGCGATGGCCCCGCCGTCGTCCTTGCAGGAGTTGTTCACGAAGCGGCATTCGGTGATTACAGGGCAGCTTCCACCGAGGTTGAGGATGGCGCCGGCGTCCAGACTGGCGGTGTTGTTCTCGAAGGTGCACCCGCGAATCACGGGGTCACATCGTCCATGGCAGGATATGACCGCGCCATCAGCCCCTGAGAAGTCCCTGAACGTACAGTTCACAATGGTTGGCCGGCAGCCGGCGAGATACAGCAAGGATTCACCCGGCTGCTCCGAGCCCTGGAAGACACAATCTTCAAACGTAAGATGATCCTCGCTGAGATACATCTGGCCGCTGTTGAGGATCGTAAGGCCCCTGACGGTGCCTGTAGGGTCGCCTGCGAACGCCAAGTCGCCACAGTCCACGATGCAATTGGCGGGACCATTCAGGCTGCACAGAGTGATGGGCTTGCGGCGAAACACGAGCGAGACGTTTCCCTCGCCGACGTACGTGCCATCGACGAGTTGCACCGTGTCGCCGCTCACCGCGACGTCGAGGGCCTGTTGGATCGTCGTGAAGCCGTCGCCCTGGGGGTCCACGAGGAGAACGGCGGCTTGAGCCGAGCTCAGCCAGCCCGACGAACACACCAGAAGAATGCTCGCGATTCGTGTGCTGTCAACCGTTCGCATGTCTCTTCCTCCTGTCTTGAGAACGCCTCGACGTGGGACCAGTAGCGGTACATCGACGCAACTCCGGGGTGGGGGAGGTCGCCCACGTCCTGCTATCTGCCATGATACACACTATCCTACCGATGAATAGACGAGAGATCAACGCAAATGATCGAAGAAGACCGGCTTATTTTGGCCCTTGCCTTGAGGCCTGCCCGCCGCTATATGTGTGGGCTGCCATGACCTATTTGACAGTTCCCATCTCGGCCCGGGATTTCGACACTGCAAAGCGGCAGGTGAGCGGTGCCGTTGCCGCCGGCGCCGAGATACTCGAATTGCGGATGGATTTCTTGGAGACGCTCGAAGCGGGCTCCGTCACGGCGCTGATCGCCGAGGTCCGAGACGCCGGCGGGGGGCGGATACCGGTGATCGTGACGTGCCGCGATCGCAAGGAAGGGGGAGCGAAGTCGCATCCCGACGAATTGCGCATGTTGACGCTGCTGAAAGCGGTTGAGGCCGGAGCCGATTTCATCGATCTGGAATACGCGAACTTCGTCCGCCCCGAGATCGGACACACCATCAGAGCGGCTCTCGCGACCCGTCCGAAGAGCCGTCTGATCCTCTCGGCCCACGACTTTGCGGGCAGACTCTCGGATGCTCACGGGCTCTACCGGGAAATCTCACAGGCCTGCCCCACTGTGGTCCCGAAACTGGTCTACACGGCCCGCCACATCAATGATTGCTTCGAGGCCTTCGATCTGCTCCATGAATCGAACGGCGACCGCATCGTCCTGTGCATGGGCGAGGCGGGCCTGACGAGTCGCATCCTGGCGAAGAAGCTCGGCGGCCTCGTGACATTCGCGAGCCTCGACGAGCAGGCCGCGACGGCCCCGGGCCAACTGACGGCCGGCACGCTGAGAAACCTGTACCGTCATGACTCGATCGACGCGGACACGGAGCTCTTCGGCGTGATCGCCGATCCCGTCGGCCACTCGATGAGTCCGGCCATCCACAACGCGTGTTTCGCCGAGGCGGGCATGAACCGGCTCTACCTGCCGCTGTTGGTGCAGGGTGGGCAGACAGAATTTGACGCATTCCTGGACAATGTCCTCGCCCGGCCCTGGCTCGGTTTTCGCGGCTTCAGCGTGACGATCCCGCACAAGCACAGCGCCCTCCAGTATGTGCACCGCAACGGGGGCGTCGTCGAGCCTCTCGCCGACAAGATCGGCGCAGTGAACACGCTCCTGGCCGAGCGACGAGCGACGAACGAGGAGCGACGTCTTGCGGCCTACAACACAGACTACGCCGGCGCCCTCGACGCAATCACACAAGGAATGGGCATCGAGCGAACCGGCTTGCGGGGTGTGCCGGTTGCCGTCGTGGGAGCGGGCGGCGTCTCCCGCGCCATCGTGGCGGGCCTGACCGACGCCGGCGCAGAGGTGACGATCTATAACCGCACGGTGCCGAGGGCCCAGGAACTCGCCGCCGACTTCGGCTGTCGCGCCGCCGGCCTGGACGAATTGCCACGCCTGGCCGCGAAACTGGTAGTCAACTGCACCAGCATCGGTATGCACCCGCACATCGATGCCACCCCTATCCCGCCCGACTGTCTCCAGGCGGGGATGACGGTTTTCGACACGGTCTATAACCCCGTCGAGACTCTCCTTCTCAAACACGCCAAGCAGGCCGGCGCAAAAGCCATCGACGGCGTCGCCATGTTTGTGAACCAGGCCGCCGCCCAATTCCGCCTCTTCACCGGCCGCCCCGCCAATTCCGGCCCCATGCGCAAGGCAGTCCTGGACCGCCTGCGACGCTGACCGGTCCGGCACGGATTGTTCTCCAATTCTCCAAGTTCCTTCCCGATTTTCGTTGACTTGTCGGAGCGGTCGGCGGTATTCTGCTCAATACAACAGGAACTTGAACCCGGGCAACTACGATTCGCCACCTCTGACAGCGGGCTTTGAAAACTGATCCGGCTTTTTCTCTGTCCTCACTCTTGGGGCAGTTGCTCCCGTTTCGTCTGGGATTCGCTCATTGTCAACCTTTTGGAGGACTACGACCATGTCAGTAAAGGAAGCAGTAAAGAAATTTCAGGATGCCGTTGAGGACTTCTCCAGTCTGGACGTCGAGAGCTACATGGGCGACGTGGTGGCGGAGATACAGGGTACCGAGAAGGGCTCGATCATCGATTGGGAGAAGCTCATCGGACAGGCCAAGGCCGGCGGCACCGTCTCCTTGAAACTGGCCTCCCACTTCAAATGCGATGGCGATGCGACGCTCTTCGTGGCTAATGGGGAGATTCCTCAGGCGGTCCAGACGGCGCATGACGCTGCCGTGGCGGCAGGGCGCCAGATCCGGAAGGACCTACTTGATCTCTTCAGCGAATTGATCAAGGGTTCGAAGTGATAGGGCGAGGTGCCGCCATGGCGAAGGATCCATTGCTGATGCTCGCGGGCCAGCCGCTGGAACAGTTGTCGCTGCTCGAATCCCGCATCGAGGAGGCCGCCGAAGAGGAGATCGTGCGCCCTTTGCCGGCAACGCAGGAGGAATTCACTGCGGCATCTTTTGCCCCAGACCAACTGCGCACCCTTCGGAACCGCCTCTATCGACTCGGATATCTTGCCAACGATTCGGAGCGGGACAATATCGATGAGGAACTGCGACTGGCTGTGCGTCAGTTTCAGGAGGAGACCGGCGAGCTGACGCTCGACGGCTGGGTCGGGGTTCAGACCTGGCAGGCCCTCCAGGAGTTGTTTGCATTCGAGCCGCCGACGGAACTGACACGGTGGTTCAGAAAGGGCCAGATGACAGACGCCCTGCATCGCGCTGTGTACCTGCGTCTGCTCACATTCGGAATGCTCGACCCAGAGCCCCAAGCCTCCCGGGCGGCCCCCTTCGACACCGGGTTGGCGAAATGGGATCGGGTGCTCGATTGCCTGGGAGCAAACCCGGTGTCGGCGAATCGCGACGTTGCCGAGTTCGGGCGTCTCGAATGGCTGTTCGACCTCGACCGTATTCTGTCGTTCATCTATGAGAAACGAAGAGTCATCTACAAGCGTCTGATGGAGAGATCGGAGCCAGACCGGAGGCTCATTCGGGGGTTCTTGGTATGTCTGCTCAAGATCGAACTGTGGTTGCTGGGTTACGAGGGGATTGAGCCGGACCGTGCTTCTTCTCAGCCCCTCCGACGTCGCATGGCGGGCGGTGGAAAGAGAACCCGGTACGCCGATTCTCCCCTGTATGCTGCGATCCGCCAGTTCTGGCGCGACCAACACATGGCTGTGAAGTATGATGAGCCATTGGAGGTGCTGGTGCGCACCGCCTCGAAGCTTGGCGAGGTCTATAACGGGGATCCCAGCGAGGAGGTTCATGGGGAGGGCCAGGCGATGAGGTTGATCGCGGCGCTCGCCGAGGTCGGTGACAAACTGCAAGACGCGTGGAAGCAAGTGGCGTGGGGGGCCAGGGTATGGGACGGCGTCAAACGAGTGTGGCGTTTTCTATCTCGCCTTGTCCACCGAGTCGTGCTCTCGATCACGGATCTTGTCCAGAGGAAGCTGGCTTGGGTAATCCGGGCGGCCCATCATGCGGCGGCGCACGCCTGTTCGATCCTGCATCGTGGCTTTCGCATATTCTCCGATTCAGTTGATTTCCTCTTCTGTCGCGAGTTGAAAGGGTCCACCCGGGAGGTTGCCATACGCCACGATCGCGACTTCGATTTCCGCGTGTTCGTATCGAATGCGGCCTCGATGGCGGGTGTGGCGACGGTTCTCGATGGGCTCCGCGGCAGAACCGAGCGATTCCATGTGGTCCTGCGGGTATGCGGGACGTTTATCACTCTGGCGGTGGCCAGTGCGCAAGCGGCCGCTGGTCCCTGGATGTGGTGGAGGCTCATCCGCACGCTCATTCAGCTCCATGAGGACATCACGAACGAAGACGCCCGACTGATTGCGGCTCCTCTCCTGGCCTAAGCGGCCATTGGCAGGAGGCCATCAGGAGCGGATGCGACGGCCGAACATGAGAAGCGAGTTCAGCGGGCGAAGCCTCGTCCCGGCGACAGGGGATCTGCATGCCGTTCGATCATCCATTCTGACCGCTTCACGCGGAGCGAGTGGTTTCGTCCTGGTTGTTCCTTGGATGAGAAGCGGCATTTGTTATAGTTTGTCTGGATACAGGCCTCAGAAGTACACGCAAGATGAATGCTCCTCGGATTGTGATAGGGTCCGGCGTCCCGCCGTGTGCACTCTGCGCCGACTGCAAACGTGCCATCGGCCGAAAGGAATGATCGTACATGAGGCTGCTCACCCGCCCAAGAGAAACGCACGAGGAGCGCCAGAGATGTTTGGCTTACCACGATGCCCAGTTGAGAGTCGTCGCCTTTCTGAATCGAGAGCGCGACCTGCTCGACGCTGCGCTCCGCGAGCACTGGGATGCGATAACGACAAGCCCGCTCGCCGCCCGCGAAGTGTGCCGGGCCGCTGACCGCTACCGGCAGGCCGCCGAGGAGGCCGTTCGTCGTCACTCTGCAATCCAGTCGGTTCCTTCTGCGGCTTCGAAGTTCTTCCGTGCTGAAGACTCCTACTTCCGTGCCGTCAGCGCCTGGGCCCAAGCCAACCTGGCCGTCATGGAGACACTGGCGCAAGGCAAACCCCCATTCTACGTGCCTTCCGAGAGGCTCAAGGGCGAGGCCGAGTCTGCCCGGCAGCGAGCAAACGAAGCGTACAGGTCGTTCCGGCGTCGCCTTGGGCTGGCGGCTGATGACGTCGATGCGATGGAGGCGGCGCTCCGCACCCAGGATTCTGACGACACAGAAGTTGACGCTTGGCAACCACAACCATACACACAGAGATTCAGCGACATGGACAACAGGATCACCGAGCCTCAGGAGGATGGCCCGAAAACCACGGCGGACATTATGCTGCACCACCCGGCTGTCGATGCAAATGCCCCGGCGGACGCGACCGTTGCTTGTCCGGGCGAAGCTTCCAAGATTGACCCGGCCGACACGACGGCATGGTATAACGAGGGCTGTGGCCTCACGGCTCTGGGCCGTCACGAGGAGGCCGTGGACTGCTACGACAAGGCTCTGAAGATCGACCCGCGAAACGCCGCCGCCTGGCTGAACAAAGGCGTCAGCCTCGCCGCACTGGATCGACGCGAGGAGGCCGTCGCTTGCTACGACAAGGCCATCGAAATCGATCCGCAAGACGAATCGGCTTGGTACAACAAGGGAGTGAGCCTCGCCGCCCTGGGCCGGCGCGAGGAGGCCATAGGGTGCTTCGATAGGGCCATCGAGATCGATCCGCGAGATGAGACCGCCTGGTGTGCCAAGGGTGTGAATCTTGCCTCGCTCGGCCGGCATGAAGAGGCGGTCGGCTGCTGGGACAAGGCCTTGGCGATTAACGTGCGATGTGTTGCCGCCTGGTGCGCCAAGGGCGTCAGCCTCGCCAGCGAGGGCCGGTATGAGGAGGCCGTCGGCTGCTTCGAAGAAGCTCTCAAGATCGACTCGCAGATCGCGCCGGTCTGGTCCAACATGGGCAACGGCCTGACCACCTTGAATCGTCACGAGGAGGCGATCGATTGCTGCAGCAAGGCCCTGGAGATCGACCCGCAAGACGAAGCGGCATGGTACAACAAGGGCGTTGGCCTCGCCGCCTTGAGTCGTCACGAGGAGGCAGTGACCTGCTTCGCCGACGCGCTGAAGATCGATCCGCGGCTTGCGCCGGCCTGGGCCAAGAAGGGCAATAGCCTCACTGTCCTGCGTCGCTATGAGGAGGCTATCGGCTGCTATGCCAGGGCCGTCCGGATCGACCCGCGAAACGCCGCCGCCTGGTACAACAAGGCGCTGAGGGAACAGGAGTGCGGTCGCGGCGAGGATGCGGTTCAATCCTATCGACAATTCATCGAGATCGCCTCCCCGCACTACGCGTACCTCATCCCTGACGCCAGGCAGAGGATAGAGGCACTGGGCGATCTGCGCGTCGCATGCCAAGCATGACCGCCGGAAGGCGGCAGGCCGTGGTCTCCCTTGTCTTACGCACGCCGCATCTCGCTCCACGCACGACGAAGCAAGGCCGCAGGTGAAGCCAAATGAACCCCGATCCTATCCAAGGCCGGAGCCGAGGCGAGGGGGGTGTCTACCCCAATCATCCATCATCCTTCATCCTTCATCAATCCATCTGGTTTCACGCTCATTGAGTTGCTTGTCGTCATTTCCATTGCAGCCCTGCCGGTGGCGATCTTGCTGCCGACGCTGGGGCGGGCGCCAGAGCAGGCCCGGGCCGTGAAATCTTGGCCTGCGATTTGGCCCCTCGTGTGACCAATTCGTATATTGTGAACAGATGAGTCCCACGCGTTGAGCGTTCTTGGCAGCCTCGAGGGCTGCCTGTTTGTTACGCCCAACGAAAATGGGACCTTCGTGAGATCAGGGGTAGACAGCAGGTCGCGTTGTGCAGGGTGACGGCTGTCGGTGGCAAGAAGGAACCCTCCCTCAAATAAGAAACGGGTGCGCATGACCAAGCAGATAGTATGCCCACTGGTGTTGTTCAGTCTATTGTCTTTGGTTCTGTTGTTCCATCACGAAAGGCTCCTCTCGACAGGTGCCGCGACTGGTGAGTCAGCGATGAGCGCCGCGGCACAGACGACCGCGCGACAGGAGGGCCAACTCAGCGCTGTTCGAGCCGGTGGACAACAGGCCGCGCCCTGCAGCGGCGGAGAATTCCGCGAGGAATGCGAGACCACGGCGAAGGCTTCGACTGCCATCGCCTCTGTCACGTCGCAGACGCAGGGAGCTCGGCTTTCCTCTATTCCCGCCAGAAGTGGGCCTGACTTCCCCTCCGTTGAGTGGCTCCGTGAAGACATGCACCGCCACGCGATGGAAGGAAGTCCGAAAGCCCCAGGACGAACCAAGGGAGAGATCGAGCGCCGGGTGGAGGACGAAGACGAGGCCGCGATTGCTCTGATGGAGCAGGACTTCGCGGAGATGAGAGAGCAACAAGCCTTGACCATGGAACGGGTCCGGGCGCGGGAGGCGGAGACGGCGGGGATGCAGTAGGGACTCTGTTCGGCGTGTGTTAGGCGTCTTGTGTGAAGCGTGAAGCGGCGCGGGCCTCGCCCGATTGGCTTCCGGCATCGGCTGGTCCTGGTTCACCTGCGGCCTTCTCGTCGTCGTACGCGTCGCGTCCTGCGGAAGAGGGGGGCTACAGCCTGCGGCCTGACACCTGGCCTGGAATCGGCGCCAATCGGCGAAATCGGTGGATCACAGATCGCATCTCACCTGGATTGCCGCTCTCGCAGGAAGGACGAGGTCAAGGAAGAGGCGGTTCCCATCCTGGCGAAGAATCCTCTTGACAGCCCCATGCCCATACGTTCTACTGCGTCCTGAACGGACTGGGAATTCGGCATTACGAGCCGGTGTCATTCTATTTGACAACTCTTTCGAGCGACGGCCTCGGAGCTTCTTGACCATGTTTCCTTGCGCCGGCGGTGTGACCGGCCGGGGCGCGTACTTTCGTGGAGACCTATAGAAGGAGGCACATCATGAACGAGCAGGCTCTTGCCAACAGAACCAACCGACGTGAGATGTTGAGACTATCCGGGATGGGGATGCTCGCCGGCGTGGCGGCCCATGCTCTGACGCCTGCAAAGGCTCACGCCGCAGCCGAGGCTGTAGACGTCGTCTACGCCTCGTGGATTCACGGCAACAGCATGGAGATCGAGTACCCCGATCGAATCGTCTCGCAGAGACACCTGGGGTACTACTTCGAGATCGAAGGCAAGCCCGGTCTGGCGAACTGGCTGCACTTCTCGATCCCGACGCCGGTGATCGTTGACGACGCCCGTCTGCGGATCAAGAAGGCCATGCTCCGATTCACCACCGCCTCTGTGGACGCCTTCGTACGGGACGTGCACATCTACGACGGGGAAGCGAGGATTGCCGTCTTCGACGACGTCTATCTTTCGGGCGAGAATGCGTTCGTGGAGTTCGTCCTGCCGGAGCGACCGGAGGTACGCTGGGGCCTCGGCATCTCCATCGGCGTTGGCTTCGGCGTCGAGATGATGGACCATCATATGCGTTTCATCTCCGCCGGGTGCGACTTCACGCTGCAGGAGCCTGAGCCGCCGGAGCCATAGGAATTGCCCGGGCCGGCGGACGAAGCGCGGCGGGGCGCAACCCGAGGATTGGCCCCAGTGGATGCGCGGGTTCAAGGACTACTGAGGATGTGGCTCGTGCCTCGGGTCGCGTTTCAAGCGGCTACGCTGTTTCTGCCCCCCCCGTAGGGCCAATTGACCTTGCCCCGATTCGTGCCCCGCGACCCGTGCCACGTTTCCGGCTTGCCCTCAGACGCACGCCGTCTTTCTGATTTCCTCCATCTTGCCGGGCAATTCTGCCGATTGTATCATGGGGCCTATTGGTGGCTCTAATGTACAGTTGGTGAGGGCCTTATGGCGGAGAAGATGTCGAACGTGACCGTGAGACGGGATCCGTGAGGGAGAATCTACATTGTGAAGCAGGTTGTTATTGAGAACCCGGTTATCAATTCGCCGTTCCAGGAGCCGGGGCGGCACTTCAAGTTCACCGACGAGGGGATCACCGACGAGGTCATCGAGGGCCGTCGGACCAGTTCGTACTTCGTCCCCATCGCCCAGCCCCGCAAGAAGAAGGGCTCCAAGCAGCTTGTCTTCGACACCGAATGGACCCAGGACCGGATCGAGGAGAACAAGCTCGTCAACCAGATTCGCGCCCGCGTGGCGCTCTGGCGGGAAGGCGGCTACATCGGCGTTACGCCCACCACGAGCCGTCTGCTGGACTACTGGACCGACCCCGACCGCGAGAAGAAGCTGTTCTTCTGCCAGATCGAGGCCCTGGAAACGGCCATCTACCTCACGGAAGTCGCCCGCAAGTACGGCGACGCCTGGATCGACAATGAACTTCGGGCCGCCAACGATTCGTCGAACCCCGGCCTGCCCCGCATCGCCTTCAAGATGGCCACCGGCTCGGGCAAGACGGTCGTGATGGCCATGCTCATCGCCTGGCATACGCTGAACAAGCTCGCCAACCCCCAGGATGCCCGCTTCGGCGACACGTTCCTCATCGTCACGCCCGGTATCACGATCCGCGACCGGCTGCGGGTGCTGCTGCCCAACGATCCGCAGAACTACTACCGCCAGCGGGACATCGTGCCGAGCCAGTCAATAACGGACCAGCTTTGCCGGGCCAAGATTCTCATCACGAACTTTCACGCCCTCAAGCTGCGTGAAAAGGTTGCCGCCGGCAAGCTCACCAAGACGATCCTCGCCGAGGGAGAGACCAGCGCGTTCACGGAAACCCCGGACGAAATGGTCCGCCGCGTCTGCCGCGAACTGGGCACGAAGAAGAACATCGTCGTCATCAACGACGAGGCCCACCACTGCTACCGCCGTAAACCCGACGGCGACGATGTGAAGCTCACCGGCGACGACCGCAAGGAAGCGCAGCAGCGGGAGGAGGAGGCCCGCGTCTGGATCAACGGCATCGAGGCCGCGAAGGTCAAGATCGGTGTCAAGACCATCTACGATCTGTCGGCCACGCCGTTTTTCCTGCGTGGCTCCGGCTACCCGGAAGGCACGCTCTTTCCGTGGGTCGTCTCCGATTTCTCCCTGATCGACGCCATCGAGGCCGGCATCGTCAAGGTGCCTCGCGTACCCGTGTCCGACGACTCCATGACGGGCGAGCAGCCTACGTACCGCGACCTGTGGCTCCGCATCCGCGATGGTCTCCCGAAGAAGGGCCGCAAGACCGAGGCGGTCGGCGGCGAGCCCAACCTTCCGGCCGAGCTACAGGGGGCCTTGCACAGCCTCTATGGCAACTACGAGAAATACTATCGCCTCTGGGAGAACAACACCGAGGCCATGGCCAAAGGCATCACGCCGCCTGTTTTTATCGTCGTCTGCAACAACACGAACGTCTCGAAACTGGTCTTCGACTACATCGCCGGGTGGGAGAGGCCCATCGGCGAGCAGGCTGTCGTCCAGGCGGGCAGCCTGCCCATCTTCCGCAACGACGACGATCACGGCGGCTGGCTCCAACGGCCCAATACGATCCTCGTGGACAGCCAGCAACTCGAATCGGGCGAAGGCATGAGCGACGACTTCAAGAAGATCGCCGCCCGCGAGATCGATGAGTTCAAGGCCGAGTACCGCATCCGCTTCCCCGGCCGGGATGCGGAGAACCTCACCGACGAGGACCTGCTCCGCGAGGTGATGAACACCGTCGGCAAAGCCGGCAAGCTCGGCGAGCACGTCAAATGTGTCGTCAGTGTCTCGATGCTCACGGAGGGCTGGGACGCCAACACCGTCACGCACATTCTGGGTATCCGGGCTTTCGGCACGCAACTGCTGTGCGAGCAGGTCGTCGGGCGGGCTCTGCGTCGCATGAGCTACGCGGTGAACGATGGCGGCCTCTTCGAGCCGGAGTATGCCGAAGTCTACGGCGTGCCGTTCTCGTTCATCCCGTGCAGCGGCTCGACCAAGGACCCCAAGCTCGGCCCGATCCCGACCCGGGTCCGCGCCCTGGAGAGCCGGATCGCCTGCGAGATCACGTTCCCCCGGCTGCTCGGCTACCGATACGACCTCGACGGCGAACGGATCACCGCCAGGTTCACCGAGGACTCGAAGCTGGCCCTTTCGACGGTCGACATCCCGACAAAGGTCCAACTCGACCCCATCGTCGGCGAATCGAGCATTCACGATCTGAACAAGCTCAAGGAACGCCGCCTCAATGAAGTCGCTTTCACGCTGGCCAAACGGACGCTGGAGAAATACTTCCGCGATGACGAGGGACATGAGAAACCTTGGCTATTCCCCCAGGTGCTCGAAATCGCGAAGCGATGGCTGGCCGAATGCGTGGTGTTGAAGGACAACACCTTCCCGCAACTGCTCTTGCTGATCGAGTTCGCCCACGACGCCGCCGACCGGATCTACAAGGCCATCGTCGCATCGAATGTAGGCACGGCGGTCTTGAAGCCGATCCTGCGGCCGTACGACACCATCGGCTCGACCCGCTACGTCGATTTCGATACGACCCGGCCGGTCTACGCCACGCGGGAGGACAAGTGCCATATCTCCCACGTCGTGGCCGATACGGATTCCTGGGAGCAGAAGCTCGCCCAGACCCTCGAAGACATGGACGGGGTCGTCCGGTACGTGAAGAACCACAACCTGGGCTTTACGATTCCCTATACGCTCAACGGCGAAGCGAAGACCTACGTCCCCGACTTCATCGCCTGCATCGATGACGGCCACGGCCCGGACGATTTGCTGAACCTGCTGATCGAGGTCACCGGCGAGAAGAAGAAGGACAAAGCTGCGAAAGTCAGCGCCGCCCGGACCCTCTGGGTGCCCGCCGTCAACAATCACGGCGGCTTCGGCCGGTGGGAGTTCATCGAGATTGCCGATCCCTGGAATGCTATGACGACGGTCCGGGGCTTCCTGGGGGGCAAAGCATGACCGAGATTGTCTCAGCACTGACGAGACAATTGGAGTTGCGCTACGGAACCGGGCTTGCTGAGCAGATTGTCGTAGCGCTGGTACGACAATTGAGTTGGACGCGTTTTCTTGCCCTGATGTAACGATTGACTGGAAGATAGCAGCCGATGAGATCATTTGAGCACGGCTACCTGCTGGAGACCGCGATCTCGCACTCGCTGGCGATGACGCTGCGCGCCATAGGCGAATTCCGGGGCCGACAGGTGTTGTATTCCGAGCAGTCGCCGGAGGTCTTGGAGACGTTGCGGCGCGTCGCCATGATTCAGAGTGTCGAGTCGTCCAACCGCATCGAAGGCATTACCGTTCTACCCGAGCGATTGCCGGAATTGGTCATGGAGAAAACCACGCCCCGCGACCGGCCCGAACAGGAAGTCGCCGGCTATCGCGAGGTCCTGGACGACATCCATCTCCACTATGGCTCCTTGCGTCTCTCGACGAAGCTCATTCTCCATTGGCACCGGACGATGTACCGGTTCACAGGCGAGAAACGGGGCCAATGGAAAGACAGAGACAACGCCATCGTGGAAATCCGGCCCGACGGCAGGCAGGTGGTTCGCTTCCGTCCGGCCTCCGCCCTCGTCACGCCGGAGTTCATGCAGCGCCTGGTGGAGTTGTTCGACCAGTCCCTGACGGAAGGCAAGACGGACCCGCTGCTGCTCATCGCCAGCTTCGTCCTGGATTTCGAGTGTATCCATCCCTTCATGGACGGCAACGGGCGGATCGGGCGGCTGCTGACCCTTCTGCTCCTGTACCACGTCGGGTACGAAGTCGGCCGATACATCAGCCTGGAACGCATCGTCGAAGACAGCAAAGAGACGTATTACGAAGCGTTGCGAAAGAGTTCGCAGGGCTGGCACCAGGCCCGCCACGATCTGCGTCCGTGGTGGGAGTACTTCCTGGGGATGCTCACAGCCGGCTACAACGAGTTCGAAGCCCGCGTTGGCACGATTACGTCGGCGCGCGGAGCCAAACGCCAGATGGTGCGCCGGGCAATCGAGCGGTTGCGTGATCCCTTTACGATCGCGGACCTGCGCCGGGCCTGCGCAGGCGTCAGCGAACCGACCCTCAAGCGGGCCCTGAGCGACATGGCAAAAGAAGGCAGGATCAAACGCCTCGGCGTGGGGCCTGCCGCCCAATGGGTGCATCGCCAGGGTTGATACTACAATAGTATCACGAAACGCCTTCGTGATACCGATAGCAAGGATAGCAGAGATGGCAATGAAGATGCCCAAGAGAGACCGGAAGACGCCTGTCGAATCCATCCGCCACAAGGACAAGCGCAAGAACATCCCCACCGAGGAACTGCGGGATTTCGTGGTCGAGGACGAGAATGCCCCGAAGACCATGCTCTATCCCCGCGATCCGTCGCTTGATCCGCAACTGGTCTGGAAGGGCAAGGACGAGCAGGATCGCGAGGACTTGGCCGTGCCGGTCGTGCCCATCTACATCCAGGAGAAGATCCACCCGCAGGCGATTCTCTCCCAGCTCCCGCACATCGACCATTCCGGCGGCCAGTTGGACCTCTTCTCCGACTTCAACGGCTTGCCCGCCGAGTTCTCCGACCGCGTCGATTTCTACCACCACGAGGGCAACTGGTCGAACCGCATGATCCTGGGCGACTCGCTGCTGGTGATGACCAGCCTGGCCGAGAAGGAGGGCCTCAAGGGCAAGGTCCAGACCATCTACCTCGACCCGCCCTACGGCATCAAGTTCGGTTCCAACTGGCAGGTGAGCACCCGCAAACGCGATGTCAAGGACGGCAAGGCCGAGGACGCCACCCGCCAGCCCGAACAGGTCCGCGCCTTCCGCGACACCTGGAAGCTCGGCATCCACTCCTATCTCGCCTACCTCCGCGACCGCCTCGTCGTCGCCCGCGACCTGCTCACCGAAACCGGCAGCATCTGCGGTGTGTTGTGACTTGCCCTCAGACGCGGATCGGTTATAGCGCGTGCCACGGGGCACGCTGCGTCCGGCTACTGCGGGACCAAGCCATATTGAGGATGTCGCGAGAAGTGTACCTGACACCTTCAATTCCCTCCCTGGGATCTTCTCCAGATTGTATAGTCCTTGTTCGCTGGCACGAAGATAGCGACGTTGTCATTATCCCTCCCCGCTAATCCGTGAAGAACCTTAAGATTGCGCCGCGCAATTTCTGGTGTGCAGTCCGACAACTTGCACTACAATATCCATCAATGAAAAGAACTCGGCCGCGAATGGATAAGGTAAGAGCTTCCCGCGATGGCCATGAGTTTCATGAGGCGTGGGCGGCGCGCAAGGCGCTTCAACTCGTCATGCCGACTGATGGGCTTGTGGGAATCGCCGTCGAGGGGCTCGCACCCGCCGACCAGGCACACGCTTCCGCGGAGACAGTCGAGATCGCCGACCTTGTCCTGTACTACGGAAGGCGCCCGACATGTGACGGGGCGCGCTCAGTCGTCATTGTCCAGGTCAAGTACTCGAAAAGCTCGCAGAGCGTCCCGTACCGTGCGAGTGATGCCACGAAGACGATTAGCAAGTTCGCGGAAGCATTCAGGGATTACAGGAGACAGCACGGCGCGAGAGATGTTGATAAGAAGCTCGCCTTTGAGCTTATAACAAACAGGCCCATTCACCCTGAATTGGCCAAAGCAATAGATGATCTCGCGGCCGGAATCCCGTCGAAGGGGGATGCAAAGAAGCAAGCCACTCAGTTCACATCCGCGTGCGGGTTCAAGGGTAAGGAACTCGCTCAGTTTGCCAAAAAGGTTAGGATCACCGGCCTAGCCGGGAACTTGAGACAGAACAAGCAGCGTCTGTCCCGTATACGGGCCGATTGGTCGGTTGCTCCTGACGCTATGGCGCGGGCCAGACTCGGCAGCATGAGGGATTTGGTCCGCAAGAAGGCTGGCTTAGAGGGTGAAGGACAAAACGTCATTACGCGGACGGACATTCTCGACGCGCTGGAGCTGCAAAGCCCCGAGGACCTCTTTCCTTGCCCTGCCAGTTTTCCAGAAGTGGGCAAGATCGTCGAGCGTGAACAGCTATCAACCGTCGTCAGCAGAATTCCCAAACTGAACAAGCCGCTCCTGATTCACTGCGATGGCGGCGTTGGGAAGACTGTTTTTCTTCAGAGCCTCGCGGAGATTCTGGGCGAGACTCACGAAGTCGTTCTGTTCGATTGCTTTGGTGGCGGCGTTTACCGCGCACCGGAAGACGCAAGGCACCTTCCGAAGCGCGGCCTGATCCAGATCATCAACACCCTTGCCTGCGACGGCCTGTGCGATCCGCTTCTGCCGATCAATGAGAACGTGGAGGACCTCATCAAAGCCTTCCGGCGCCGGCTCGCTCAGGCCGTCGCCACTCTGCGAAGAGGATCGCGCGGGAAACAACTCCTCCTGTTCATTGATGCGATAGACAACGCTGCGGAATATGCGAAGGATAAGGGCGAGCGGGCATTCCCGGAACTCTTGCTGGAGAGCTTTCATCGTAGTGGCCCGGTTGCCGGGGTTCAGCTCATCGTGAGTTGCCGAACGTATCGTCGCGATATCTCCACAGGCGGCATTCCATGTGAAGAATTCGAGCTGAAACCATTCAGCCCCGCAGAAACGGAAAAGTATCTCCGCGACCGCATTCCGAAGGTAACCAGCACTCAGATACAGGTCGCACATTCACGCTCTGAAGGAAACCCGCGGATACTCGAACACCTTGCACTCAGCGACAGAGGCCTGCTTGATCCGTCGGAAATCGACAAGGTAGTAAGAGTGGACGACCTCTTAAAGGAGCGCATCCGGAAGGCTCTCGATGAGGCCCGGAAGCGAGGCTACAAGGAGTGTGACATTAACGCGTTCCTCGCCGGTCTGTCGGTCCTGCCGCCGCCTGTTCCACTCGATGAGTACGCAGACGCGCACGGAATGGACCTGAGTGCTGTGAAAAGCTTCGCGGCGGACCTGGCGCCTCTGCTCGAGCAGACGAAACATGGACTGATGTTCCGAGATGAACCCACCGAAACACTTGTTCGTGAGTTGTACGGTGCCCAAGCACAAACGCTTCGCCTCCTCGCCGACAACCTCTTGAAGAAGCAAGGAGTATCGGTATATGCGGCGAGCTCGCTCCCTGGACTCCTTCAGAAGCTCGATGACGGAAAGCTGTTGTTTGAGTTGGCATTCGACGAACGCTTTCCAACTGCGATCACGAGCACCGTTGGCAAGCAGAACATACGTTATGCCAGACTGAAAGCAGCCGTACTGCACGCGGCGAGGAAGCAGGCTTTCGACTACCTTGTTCACTTGCTGGTGGAGCTATCGACTCTCGCAGCCGTCAACCAACGTGGCACGGATTATCTGTTGGACAATCCCGATCTGGTTATCGCATCTCACGATATCGACGCGACCAGACGGCTTATTGAGACACGCACAGCGTGGCCCGGAACACGCCATGCAAGGCTAACGATCGCAAGTGTCTTATCAGGCGACTTGAGCGACGCGTGCCGGCACGTAGTGAACGCCCATGATTGGATTCACCACTTTTATCAGCAGGACGACGAATACCGCCTGAAGCGAGGTGGGCCGAGAAGGCTCGACGTCGCGTCGATTCCGCTATGTCTTGTCGCCCA
>Ga0116141_10001809_pt1 | contig 18469 bp, 18 predicted proteins | sample AD_UKC097_MetaG_FD_89744 | JGI IMG/M metagenome (GOLD analysis project Ga0116141, IMG submission 89744) | Active sludge microbial communities of municipal wastewater-treating anaerobic digesters from USA - AD_UKC097_MetaG | ecosystem: Engineered > Bioreactor > Anaerobic > Digestate | place: USA...
AATTTTTCTGAACTCAAGCCCGAATGTATGTGAAAACTTTTTGGCAATCAGTTCGGCAGGAGTAAATCCTTTTTCAAAGATGCTTTTTCTGTTCGATGGAATGAAAGTTACGGTGAAGTCCTGTAAGTTCATGTCCATATCCGTATATAGCCGCGATAAAAAGCCGGACAAAACAGTACTTATACGCGGATGGGAGTGATACTTGTAAAGAGTGATTATCTGAGAAAGCGGATGTGTGTAATAGCCGGCGTGATATATTTCATACTCCCCGGCTGTCCGGCACGGATTGTAAGAACTGTCGGTGCATTTTCCGCATATAAGCTGATTTGCCGGTAAAGGACTTCCGCATACAAGACAGCAGGTGTCCAAAAGCATTCCCAGTATATTTCCAAAAGTTTTTATCATTACTGTATATCGGTTACCTTCTCAGGATTAAGTCTAAGAAGAGCATTAAGCGCACAAAGCTTAAGATCTCCCCGTTCAGAAGAATCCAAAAGAATATTATAAGGTACATCCCACATTTCCTTGACTTTAAAGTAGCGAAGTATATTCAATGCGTTTTTACGTATGGATACCGGGAATTTTTTTTCTTTGGCTATGGCAGCTATTTCGTATGTGTACTGATCCAGCTTCAGCTTTTTTACCACCTTAAGTGCGGCGCTTATTCTTTTGGAAGAAAGGCTCTGTATAAAGTCAGGAATTCTTTCTGAAAGTGAATAGTCCTGAAAGTAAACCAAATAGTTTATACAGGCAATTACAAGCGAATCCTCAATGCTGTTTAAAAGCTCACGACAAAAGGACACATAGGTCATGTCATCTTTATCTGCTGCAAGCTTAAGCCCATAGCTTATCATTATACTGTCAGAGCTTTTTATGAGCTTATCGACCATCCATGACGGCACAAAATCTTTTCCGCAGGCTTTTCTGGCAACTTTTGCAAGTTCAAGCAGAAGTGAGTAATCTTTTTCTTCTTCAATTTTCTGTTCAAGAAATCCTTTTATTATGTCTCCAGGTAGTCCGGAAAAGAAACGTATAATGATGGTTTTGGTCTGTCTGTCAGATTTGGGGTATATTTCCTTTATGGTGTTAAAAAAAGTTATTGAATCTGAACTTTCGTAATATCTTGAAAGAGCAGCTCTTTTTACATTTGAATCAGCATCTGGAGATAGAAGTGTTCCTGAAATATCGTCCAGTGCTTTTATGAGCTGTTGAATTTTAATGTACGGATCGTTTCTCATTTTCTCAACTATAACAGAAGTTTCGTCCGGAAAAGTTTGTATATAAGATGTAAAAAGCTGATACCTGACAGACGGATCAGGATCGCTGCAGCATACAAAGACACGCTCTGTGGGTTCAAAATCTTGTTCTATGTAGAGTCTGACAGCTTCCTTTCGGATCACGGCATTAATATCAGTCAATAGCTTTTCTGTTTGCTCCAATTCTAGTTTTCCCATCTTTTCAAGATACTTCAGAGCTGAAAATCTTACAGAAAAATCACTGTCATCTAAAAAATCCTTTATTATAGGAGTTTCGGTCTTCATTTTTGCAAGTTCATTTATGGCTTTGGATCTGAAAGCAGGATAAGGAGATTCGAGCATACCGAGAAAAATCTGTGAATTTTCAAACTTTATTTTTTCCTGAAGATCTTTATAAGATTCAATAATATTATTTGCCATATTAATCCTCCGTAGTGTTGTCCGGTAAGTATAAGCATATCTCTGGACTGTTGCCGAAAGAAACCTTTAAAAATCGGTCCTCGTATCTCATGTCAATATTATCTGCAATATAAGTTTCTCCTGTTGAAGAAGTATCGTTTTTAGAATATCTGTAAAGTTTATGTTGGTTCTTATTGTAGTAAAAGCCGATGCGGCTGAAACCATCCTGACGGTAAAGCCTTATATAAAAAGGCGTTTCAAGCTTTACATCTACTCGTTCAACCTCGTTTTTGCATATAAGGATGACGGTTTTAACTGAATTAGCCATTATTCCGTTCTGAAGCATATAATCAAGCGATTGCTTTAACACAAACACAGTCCTTGCAAAACAAGCAAGGACTGTCATTGTTCCCATAAAAACGAAAAATATCTCAAAAACGCTCTGTAAAAGAATAAACCCTTCCTTGATGCTTTTCATCAGAACGGTTCGGAAATATATATTGAAAAATCGCGTCTGAGACTGCTGAACCGTAATTCAAACTTCAAATCGTCGATAAAGGATTCGTGTGGTCTGGGAAAAGTGAATACAGTCTTTATCATAAAGTAATCCAATATGTTCTGACTGGGTTTAAAATCTTTTACAAGCGGATAACAAAAATTAAGATCTGCCTTTAAAAAATCGAGCTTATAAGATATTCCAAGATATAGATCCGGTTGGCTCCTGTTTGGAGAAACCGTATCTGTGGCAGGAAGAGTAGCCCTGTCATAGTACCAGATCATTCCGCCGTGAATACTTGTGGTTTCATTAAAATCATAAAGAAGAGCATTTATGTCCGTAACGGAAACAAGGCTCAGTGGAGTCAGATTAGGGTTTATATCAAAGCTGAAATTGATGTTTGGAGATTCTATCCCGCCTCTTATAGCAACCTTAAACGGCGAAACGTCGTTGAGAACAGAAAATCCAAGATCATAAAAGGTTCCCGCAAAAAGTCCCGTAGAAATCAGTAAAACAGATAATAATATGATCAGGCCTCTGCGCAGGGAGTTCATTTCATTTCAGTCCTTAGAGAGTTAAGCTTATCGATATCCTTTACTTTTATTATTCCAAGCTCTATTTCTCTCAGAGCTATAGTGACATAGTTTCCGTCTTGGGTTTTAATAGTGGAGTTCTGCATTTCTTCGCTGTCCTTTAGAATTTCAGCTCTCTTAGCTGCAATTATGGGAACGGCATACTTGAAGTTCACTTCTTTCATTATCTTATCGTAGTTTACATTTGTTTTCATTTTTACCTCCGAAGATTCAGGGATTATTTCTGAAAAATGTGTACTGTCCGAGATGTTCAGCGACTCTTTTAACTTTAAGCTGCTCAGCTATTATGATTGAAATCAGCTGGCTTATAGATTCAGCGAGAACCGAATTAACTATGAGGTAATCAAAGTAAGGAATTTTAGCTAATTCAGCTTTGGCATCCTCCAGTCTTTTTTTCAGATCACGCTCGTTTTCTGTAGCCCGCTGAGAAAGCCTTCTGCTGAGATCATCGTAAGAAGGAGGTGCGACGAAAATGGTTACTGTTCTTTCAGGCATCACATTTTTTATATTTACAGCTCCTTGAACGTCAACATCAAGAATTATGTTGTAGCCTTCATCAAGCTTTTTTTCGACGTGGCTTTTTGAAGTTCCGTATCTATAACCGTGCACATTTGCCCATTCAAGAAAATCGTTCTTTTCTATGATCGCATCAAATCCGGTATTGTCAACAAAAAAATAATCTATCCCGTCAGTTTCGTCCGGACGCGCAGGCCTTGTTGTGAACGATACAGAGTAAGAGAAACCTTGAACAGATTGCAAAGCCCTTTTTATGATAGAAGATTTTCCGGCACCTGAAGGCCCGCTGACTACATAAAGAATACCGTTTTTTGTTTCATCATTCATTGAAAGCCTCTTTTCGTATTCTTTCCAAAGCCTTTTCTATATCGTAGAAACTCTGGAAAAAACGGCTCGTAATGGTTTCGGGCTGAATAGCACTTGCTATAACATGACCGGAGTCTGTTATAATGAATGCTCTTGTTTTTCTTCCGTGGTTCACTTCCAAAAGTTTTCCCTGCTGTTCTGCAACATCCCTGAGTCTTTTAAGCGGCTGGGAACCAGGATTCACTATTGCAATGACTCTATCTCCGACCACAACATTCCCGAAGCCAATGTTTATAAGACCGTACATATAAGCACCTCCAAAAATTTGTTAATGGATATTCTGTACCTGCTCCCGTACTTTGTTAACAATCACCCGTCCATCGATCGAGTAATTAGTTATTTCTGCAATTTTGGATTTAGAAGCTATAGTATTGAACTCCCTGTGCATTTCCTGCGACAAAAAATCAAGATTCTGACCCTTAAGCTCCTCAGGGGATTCCATGATTTCTCTGAAACGCTTGAGATGGATCTTCAATCTTTCTATTTCCTCAGAGATATCAGAACGTTCAGCCAAAAGTGCAACTTCAAGTTCAAGACGTTCCGGATTTATTTTGGTATCAGGTTTTAGAAGCTGGTTGAGATCATCATTAAGCTTTTTCATAAACTCTTCCTTCATTTTAAGAGATTCGGAATAGATGCTTTCAACTATATCAGAAAGCTGTTTTATATAATCAGCAAGCAGTACTTTAAGGTTCAAACCTTCTCTGTTCTGAAATTTTTTAACTTCGATTACCACATCGTTGAGACACTGGCTCAGTCCGGACCAAACTTCATCCATGGACTGTTCGTCGAGATTTATTCTTATTATCTCTTTAAATCGTGTAAGAATATCCAAGGTTATATCATCATTCATAGAAAGATCTGTCTTTATTTTTGAAAGAGCATGATAGTAAGCTTTGGCAAGGCCGCTATCGATCTGAACAAAATTTTCGGGATTTACAAACCTTATATCAACATACACATTAAGGTTCCCTCTTCCAAAATGCTTCTTCAGATAATCCTGAAGCTTAAGCTCAAGCGGCGAAAAGATGCCGGCAAGTGATGTTTTTAAATTAAGGTACTTTCCGTTCAGAGATTTTATCTCTACCGTATAGTTATAATTTCCTACAACTTTCTCTATTCTGCCATAACCGGTCATGCTTCTCATATTCTCACCTCGTTAGTATTATACACCAGAATGATTAAATTTCAAAAAATTTAATACATTTTTAAGCTTCTCAAGGAAATAATCGACTTCTTTGCCGTTATTCAAGTGAGAAAGGCTAATTCGTATATTTCCCTGAGCCTGTTTTTCTGTATATCCCATCTGATGCAGGACTCGGTTTGAAGAACTGCTCTTGCTCGAGCATGCTGAAGAAGTAGAAACAAATATGCCTTCATCAGACAGAGCAGAAACTATCGAATCGGCGCGTACTCCTTCAAAGATTACAGCAAGAGTGTTAGGGACTGAGTTATCCAATGGCGTTGCAATAATACCTCCCATATGAGCTATCTTTTCTGCCATAAAATGACGCAATGCATCTATACGTTTCATATCTTCCAGATTGTCATAAGCTTTTTTCATTGCAAGAGCCGATCCAATAATGCCTGCAGTGTTCTGGGTTCCGCCTCTCATGCTTCTTTCCTGAGAACCTCCGGTAAGATAAGGAAAGATTCTTATTCCCTCTTTTTTATAAGTAATGCCCACACCTTTTGGACCATGAAACTTATGGGCAGAGAAGCTAGCCATATCGCAATTAACCTTACGTATACTGAAAGGTATTTTTCCTATTGCCTGTACTGCGTCTACGTGAAAGTAAGTATTTTTATTTTTTGATTTTATTATTTCACCGATCTTTTCCACAGGCTCCAGAGTACCGGTTTCATTGTTGGCTGCCATTATGCTTACAAGAATAGTATCCTCCCGTATTGCTTCTTCCAGTTCTTTAAGATCAACCACTCCTGACTTGTCTGTTTTTATTAGAGTGACAGAATACCCATCATTTTCAAGTTCTTTGAGAGTATTTATAGTTGCGCTGTGTTCAATTGCTGAAGAGACTATATGCTTTCCGCTCCTGTAATTAGCTTTGCATATGCCGCGGATTGCCCAGTTTATAGATTCGCTTGCACAGGATGTGAAGTATATTTCATACGGCATTGCATCGAGTTTTTCAGCAATTAATTCTCTTGCATCCTCCATCATTTTTTCAATTTTGTTGCCAAAACCATGAATGGAGTTAGGGTTTGCATAATCTGAAACCATATATTTATAAACAAGGTCAGCCACCTCTTTATCAACAGGTGTAGTTGCATTGTTGTCAAAATAAACAAACATAAAGAGCCTCCTTTTTAAAAAGTTTTATAGTATAATTAATGAAAAAATAATGGGGTGAAAGATCTTGAAAAAGGCATACTTTTGGTTAATCCTTATAACGATCGTCTGGGGAACCACATTTCCTCTTCAAAAACTTGCTCTGAACGGAATATCAACAAGTACGTATATTTCTTTGCGTTTCTGGATAGCAAGCATCGTATCTTTTGTGGTTTGGAGGAAGCATTCTTTCAAATACGGGGTAATTTTAGGACTTGTGTTTGCAGGGTCATTTATTGCCCAGACTTACGGTCTTTCACTTACTACAGCTTCAAAAAACGGGTTTATAACTTCTCTGTATATAATAATGGTTCCGTTTTTTTCATATATGATTGAAAAAGAAAAACCATCTGTTTTTCAGTATTTTGGCTTTCCAATGGCTTTAGCGGGTTCTTATTTTATGGCAGGAGGACTTTCAGGATTTAACTTAGGTGATCTGCTGACATTTATCAGTGCCGTAGGATATGCAGTACATATAGTTTTATTAACAATTATATCAAAAAAAGTAGATGAAACTTCCATACTCTCTTTTCAATTTCTTACCGTGGCGATTATAACCACTTTTATGAGTATTGGCTCTGGATTGCAATACAATTACTTTTCATTTGCCGTTGCTGCATATACAGCAATCTTTGCTACGGTCATAGCAACATTGCTTCAGGCGAGATATCAAAAAATAGTAAGCAGTAATACCGCTGCTCTAATCTTTGTTGGTGAACCTATATTTTCAGCCTTTTTTTCTTTTTTGATTCTTAAAGAACAGCTTTCCTCCAGGCAGTTTTTTGGAGCTGCTATTCTTATAGGAGCTCTTGTATTTGCCTCATTCAGAAAAAAACAACAGCAGCCGCTTTAAACAGATGGCTGCTGTATCTTCATCATGCTAGCTTTCATGAATACTGCGGTTGCCTGAACACATACCTTTCCGGATTCATCAGTAATAGAGGCTTCGAGTTCGTAAACGGTTTTTTTGATATTAGTAACCGTTGCCTTGGCAAAATACTTTCTGTTGGTCAGCACCGGATTCTTGTATCTGAGATCCATCTTAACCGTAACCGGGGTTACTTCGAGAGAGATGACGGCCCAGGCCATAGTATCGTCAAGAATAGTAGAAAGTATTCCCCCGTGAACCATGCCCCTCCATCCACTGTAGCTTTCATCGAGTAAAAATTCCGTCTCAGCACTTCCGTTATTATATGTAGTGTCAAGCTTTAAACCAATTTGGTTGTCTTTTCCGCTGGAAAAGCTCATGGGATTTGCCTGAAGCTGCAATTTTATCAGCACTCCTTTAGAGTTATATATAAGAGATATTAATTAAGTTCAAAAACACAGCTGTTTACAGAAAGGATAGTATTTTTAATGCTTACCCCAAGATCCTTACAGCCAAGAAAAAAATGTGCCAAAACTATACCTAAATCAATGCTGTACGTATCTGCATTTCCTGCTTTTGGAACGGTTATCTTTATTTTTTCCTCCGAGAGAAGATCAAAAGACCACGGCTGTCTGTTAATGGCTGATGGAGCCATTCTGCAGCAGTTAAGCAGAAAAGTATTTTCGTTGTTTAGAAAAGCCGAACCATTCATTATAAGATCTTTAAGCTCCTTCTTTACTCCGTTGTGAGTAAATGTTTTTATAAGTAAGCTTTTTTTATTGCTTTTTTCTTTTCCGAACTCTATAAAGCATGGAGCGCCAAAAGAGTTTGAATAACCTTTCCAGCATGTTCCAAAATTCAAGGCTGTAAGCCCGATTACTGCCTGTTCACCTTGAAACCCATACTCTATAAAGCTTATACCGTTTTTTTCTTTTACCGGAGCAAACAACTGATAAGAAGCTGCCTGCTCTATTTTTTCAATACGCCAGTCAAGTCTCTGACATGAAAGACTCTCTGTACTTTTCAGGATCTTCTTTATTTCATCAGTGTGTTCCTGTGAAAGGGAGAAAGAGTCATAAGATCTTGTAGAATGGCGTAAATTAATAATTTCGCAGTATTTCATATCATGCTCCTTTCAATAGGATAAAAATATATTCTTCAAAGAAATTATATCACTTTTTTCGGAAGTTTCATGATACTCCTTTATAGATAAAAGTAACCGTTATATCGCTTTTTACCATCTTTTTTAACTTAGTAATATGATAATTTTGAGTAAAAATCGTTTTTAAAATTTAAAAAGAGAAGTATTTTCTTTTTAAACGGTTTTATTGTCCGTTATTTGTTATTAAAAACCTTTCATTGTCTTTTTCCGTAAGGAAAATATGTTATATAATTATATCGTAATCGATATATCTAAAACGATATATAAGATCAAGTAAACGATCTTATGATAAAAAAAACAATCTCAAGGAGATAAGAATGCCAAAATACTCATGGATAGAAAATATGATTATAACTTATCTTTATAGCCATAAAGAGATGAGTGGATACGATTTTATCAAGTACTGTAAAGAAAACGATGTAAATATTTCTGCAGGAAGTGTATATCCGATTTTAAAAAGGCTTAGCGAAAAAAAGATAGTAAAGGCTGATTCGCAGGGCAGAAAAAAAATTTATACACTTATAAGCCCAGAAAATCCCAATTCAGCAGAAAGATCACATATATACCTTAAAAACAATATAAACAAGATAGGAACCACAATAAGCTGCAGCTGTGATCTTATACCTACCTCCCTGAGAGATGAGGTAAGTTCGTACCTTAAGACGCTTTGTTCAACAGACTGGAAAAATCCTGAAGCTCTAAAAAGACTGGCAGAGGAAACACGAAGATTCGATGAAAATATTCTTAAACATATAAGTATCCTAGAAGGAGGAAGATCATGAAGATAATAGTGGTGGGAGGAGTGGCCGGTGGAGCGACCGCAGCGGCCAGACTGAGACGGCTTGATGAAAAAGCACAGATAACGGTTTATGAAAGAGGAGAGTATATCAGTTTTGCAAACTGTGGACTACCTTATCATATAGGCGATGTCATACAGGACAGGGACAGGCTTTTGCTTGAAACTCCGGAGACTTTTAAAGAAAAAAATAATGTGACTGTTAAAGTTAAATCCAACATAGTGAAAATAAACAGGGAAAAAAAGACAGTTCTTGTAAAAGATCTGATTACATCAAGGGAGTATGAGGATAGTTACGATTATCTGGTGCTCTCACCCGGAGCGGAACCTATAAAACCTTCAATATCAGGCATAGACTCACCCAACATATTTACCTTGAGAAATATAAACGATATGGACAAAATAATAAAATACTCCGAGGAACACAAAATAAAGAAAGTGGCGGTTATAGGAGCAGGTTTCATTGGCCTTGAGGCAGCGGAAAACTTTTTGCATAAAGGAAAAAATGTGACCATAATTGAAATGGGAGCTCAGGTACTTTCTCCTATAGATTTTGAGATGGCATCACTTCTGCATTCGCACATAACTGACAAAGGAGTGGAGCTTATTCTTAAGGACGGTGTAGAAAAGTTTTCATATAACGGTGAACTTACAAAGATACATCTCAAGAGCTCAAGGACAGTGGATGCACAGATTGTGATATTTGCAATAGGAGTATCACCGGAAGTAACCCTTGCAAAAATTTCCGGTTTGGAACTTGGAAAAGCAGGAATAAAGGTAAATAAGTATATGCAAACTTCAGATCCAAGTATATATGCAGTAGGAGATGCCGTTGAAATTGAACATTTCATTTCTCACAAACAGGTTTTTATACCGCTTGCAGGTCCGGCAAACAGACAAGCTAGGCTTGCTGCAGATAATATAATAAACGGTAACAGTCAGGAGTATAACGGAACTCTTGGAACATCCATAGTGAAGGTTTTTGATATGACTGCAGCTTCAACCGGTCTGAATGAACGTGTACTGAAGTCTCTTGACATAAAGTTTATGAACTGTATTATTTCGGGAAACAGCAATGCTGACTATTATCCTGGTGCAACTCCTCTTAAACTGAAGCTTATCTTTACTCCGCAGGGAGAGATACTTGGAGCGCAATCTGTAGGAAGCAAAGGTGTTGATAAGAGGATAGACGTTATTGCAACAGCTATAAAAGGCGGACTAAAGGTGTGGGACTTAAAGAATCTTGAGCTGGCTTATGCTCCCCCTTACGGTTCGGCAAAAGATCCTGTGAATATAGCGGGATATGTTGCAGATAACATGCTGAAGAACGATCTTCAGACTATAAATTATGATGAAGTGCAGTCTGAGCTTAAAGATTCTGTAATTCTTGATGTAAGAACGGAAGAAGAATTTTCCATAGACAGTATAGAAGGTGCTGTTAATATTCCTTTGGATAAGCTCAGAGAAAAAATATCGTCACTGGATAAAACTAAAAGATATATCATATACTGCAGAGTAGGCAGAAGAGGATACTTTGCATATAGAATACTTAAGCAAAATGGGTTTGAACATATAAAAAATCTCAACGGAGGTTTTGAGATATATGAGCATGCGTATTCTCAGCAGAAAGTTCAATCTGTTGCGCAAAATGAAAAACTTGAGTTTATTGTGGATGAAAAAGATATATTTAAGATAGATGCCTGCGGTATGCAGTGTCCAGGTCCTATAATGGAAACCTACAAAAAGATCTCATCTATGGATAATGGGCAGGTGCTGGAAGTAAGTGCAACTGATCCCGGTTTTGCAAAAGATATAAAAAGATGGGCTGAAAAAACAGGAAATAAAGTACTTGAACTTTCAAGTGAGAACAACATAATAAAAGCCAAAATTCAGAAGGGAGTCTTAAAGTACGATACAGTTCTTCCGAAAAGTGATGCAGACCATAAGACAATTGTAGTTTTCAGCAATGATCTTGACAAGGTGCTGGCAAGTTTTATAATAGCAAACGGAGCGTTATCAATGGGTAAAAAAGTCACGATGTTTTTTACATTCTGGGGATTGAATGTTCTGAGAAAAAGCAATTTTAAAGGTTCAGATAAAACTTTTATAGAAAAGATGTTTGGATTCATGATGCCTAAAGGTTCAGAAAAGCTCAAGCTTTCAAAAATGAATATGATGGGTCTTGGAACGAGCATGATGAAAAAAGTTATGGAAAAGAAAAACGTTGACAGTCTGGAGTTGCTTATGAAAAAGGCTTTAGAAAATGGGCTTACCATAATTGCATGTCAGATGTCCATGGATATAATGGGTATAAAGCAGCAGGAGCTGATAGACGGAGTACAGGTTGCAGGTGTGGCTACATACCTTGCCGAAGCTGAGGATTCCAATGTAAATCTTTTTATATAAGTATAAGCCGGAAAAATTCTTCCGGCTTTATTTTTTTTTGCTTGAAATAAAAAGGAAATTAACGTATACTTGGTATGTAGAAACCTTATTTTACGGTGAAGGAGGAAGCTCAATGAACCATAATTTTCCGGATGATTTTATATGGGGAGCGGCAACGGCAAGTTTTCAGATTGAAGGTGCGGCTTATGATTTTGGTAAGCTTCCGTCCATATGGGATACGTTCAGCCATACTCCCGGCAATGTAGTAAACGGAGATACAGGCGACTTTGCATGCGATCATTATAACAGATTTATTCAGGATATAGCTATTATGAAGGAGCTTGGCATAAAGGCCTATAGATTTTCCATATCCTGGCCCAGAGTTATGAAGGATGCTAAAAATACGCCTAATCCACAAGGTATAGAGTTCTATAAAAAACTTACCGATGAACTGATAAAAAACGATATAAAGCCCGTTGCCACTCTGTACCATTGGGATCTTCCACAGATTCTTCAGGATGAGGGCGGATGGGCCAACAGGAAAACGGCGGAGTATTTTGTTAACTTTGCCGAGCTTATGTTTAGGGAGCTTGACGGTAAGATATACCAGTGGATAACTTTCAACGAGCCTTCAGTATTTATATTTTTAGGAAATCTTGATGGTGTTCATGCACCTGGGATGAAAGACATATGGACATCTGCAAAGTGTGTTCACAATGTGCTCTTGGCGCATGGTGAGACTGTAAAAAGATTCAGGAAGAATGGATATAAAGGTCAGATAGGGATAACTTTAAATCTTGCTCCGTATGAACCTGCCAGTAAAGATAACAAAGATGTTATGGCTGCCTTAACTGGCGATGCTCAGTGGAACAGGCTATTTCTGGATCCTATATTCAAGGGAACTTATCCTAAGATAATCATGGAAAATCCGCAGTTTAAAAAAATACTGGAAGCAATTGATTCTGAAGATATGAAAGTAATCTCAGAAAAAATTGATTTTCTTGGAATAAATTATTATTTCAGAAATGTGGTAAAATATTCTCAGAAAGGTAAATTAGGATTTGAATCTGTAAAAATGGACGGAGAAAAAACGTACTTTGGCTGGGAGGTTTATCCTCAGGGGTTATATGATATTCTTAGGTACATAAAAGAAAATTACGGCAATATTCCGCTCTACATAACTGAAAATGGTGCAACATACGACGATATTCTTACATCAGACAGAAAGATACATGATGTTCAGAGGATAAGCTATCTCAAACGGCATTTTGAAAAAGCCCTCCTAGCCATTCAGGATGGGATAAATCTGAAAGGTTATTATGTTTGGTCTCTGTTGGACAACTTTGAGTGGGCAGAAGGTTATTCCAAGAGATTCGGACTTGTATATATAGACTACAAAACATTTGAAAGAATACCTAAAGATAGTTTTTTATGGTATAAGAAAGTTATTGAAGAAAATACCTTTGAGGTTTAAATTAATAAAACTGCCCCTCCTGTGGGTGGTTTTATTTTATAGGAGGATAAAATGAAAAGTATAAGAGGAAAGATACTTATTGGATTTGTGGGGGCAAGTGTTCTTGTTTTTTCAGTTCTTGCAGTAATCCTTTATATTATGGTTGGCCAGGCCGTTCAGCCTATAATACATGATATGTCCAATCAGATATTAAATGCAAGGGCGTCGGAGCTGGGAAGGGTTATGGAAAATGCTGTTAAGAGTGTAAAAAGCTATTCCAACAATGACATGGTAAAGACTCTTTACTGGGGGATGGTGAGTAATACTCTTGAGAATGAGCTTAAGTCCAACGATATTTTTGATGCGTTTTTTCTAAGTGGTCTTGACGGGCAGGCTTACGGAACCGGAGGACTTTTATTCGATGTTTCTACAGAAGGGTACTTTGACAGTATCATAAACGGGAGCGAAGTCGAAATTACCAAACCGTATATTTCGGCTCAGACGGGCAAGGCAGTCTTCAATATTGTGGTTCCGATAGTTAACTATAGCCTTAGCGGTGTATTCGGAGGCATCATCAGTATTGACAAGCTTGTCGAGATAGCCTCACAGATAAACATAAGAGGAGGCTATGGATGGATTGCCGATAATACAGGTCTTGTGATAGTTCACCCTGATCAGTCAGTGATGCTGAAGATGAACCTTTATAAGGGTAAAGATTTTGGATTCACAGATCTGGACAAATTTGTAAAAGACATATTTTCCGGTAAGTCAGGTTTTTCCTTTGTGAATAATGAAAAAACAGGAAAATCTGTAATTATGTACTCTCCTGTTCCATCGACCCCCAATTGGGTGCTTGGAATAACCATATCTGCCAAAGAGCTTACAAAAGATGCCGATAAGATAACCTACACAATAGTCCTGATAATACTTGCCATACTTTTTGTTTTTGTTTTGGTTTCCTTTATGATAGGCAATACTATCTCCAGACCCATAAAGAAGCTTTCTGGAGCCATAGATGAGTTCGGCAAAGGCGATCTGACAAAGACATTTGTATCAAAGAGCAAGGATGAAACAGGAAAGATGGCCATATCTCTTAATCAAATGGCTAAGAATCTCAGAAGTACTATGACCTCAGTTAATACAGCAGTCAAAGATATAACGGCTTCTTCGACAGATCTTGCATCTGTATCGCAAGAGTCTGGAGCGGCAATAGAAGAACTTTCGTCACAGGTGGAAACGATAAGTATGAACACACTTTCCGCAGCGGTTTCTGTAGAAGAAGTAACCAAAGGAGTTGAAGAAATTTCCAATAAGTCGCAGAAGATAGCAGACAGTTCGAAAGAGCTGGAGAGTATTGCCAGAAGTACGCTGGAATCTTCTATCAAAGGCAAGGATTCGATAAAATCAATTGCTGCTTCGATAAATGAAGTTGTAAAACAGTCTCAGAGCAATGAAACAGATGTTAAATCACTTGCTGAGAATGCCGGATCTATAGAAAAGATAGTCAATACCATAAACGGCATAACGGAACAGACAAATCTTCTTGCTCTAAATGCTGCTATTGAGGCTGCTAGAGCAGGAGATGCAGGAAAAGGTTTTGCTGTGGTTGCCGAAGAGATAAGAAAGCTTGCAGAAGAAAGTAAAAAAGCTACTCATGAGATAAATGACATTCTAACAGTTATAAAGGAAAAATCAGAAAGCGCTAATAAGGCGACCTCTGTTACAGCAGGAATGATAAAGAACATAGACGGTGAAACTCAAAACACCTTCAAGCAGTTCGAGGATATAGAAAAGAAGGTTCAGAATATAAACACAATGATAAATAATCTGTCGCATTCGATAGAAGAACAAAGCCTTTCAACACAAGAAATTACCAATGCCATAAACAATGTTGCCAAAACAGTAAAAGAGATAAGCGATCAGGTAAAGGATGCAAACAGCGCTATCTCAAATCAAAGCTCAGGCGCTCAGCAGGTAAGCAGTTCTGCTTCAATTTTAGCAGAGCTTTCAGATAAACTTTTAGAGCAGATAAGCTCTTTCAAAGTATAAAACAAAACGGTCGGATTCCCGACCGTTTTGTTTTTCAGTAATTTATGATAAACTGTGCATCTTTAATCCATTCTGATTTTTTAAACTCTCTTGCTTTTATTACTACCTTATCTTTGAAAACTTCTACATAAACTCCTTCGCTTGAAGGCACCCACTCTTTTTCAACACCCTCTTTAGTGTCGATATATGTTGGTCTGGAAACAGAACTTGTATCTACACATTTAAAACCGCTTGGATCGGTATAAAAGTTACCGGGAAGTTCAAAACAATGATGAGAATGAGAAGAAAAGAAAATTATTTCGGGATATTTTTCAAAGATACTCCGTATTACTTGATCTTTGTTTATATTATATCTGTAGTAATGCGAAAAAACAACTGTGTTATCCAGCGGCTGATGCAAAAATACAAAGATAGGTTTGCCCGGAGTGTAATCTTCTGCAAGCTTTTCCTCAAGCCAGAGAATCTGTTCATCCGAAATGGTTGCTCTGACGGTGCTTGAATCAACATACTTATTATAAGTACTTTCAGACCCCATATGAATGAAGTGATAACCATTTATCCAATTATCGTCGTATACCAGAACTCTTGATGAAAAATCCAGATACCTTGCGATCAAAATATCGTTAGATTTTCTACTGTTCGGACCTCTTCCGTACTCTTGGTAGAACTCATGATTACCCATATTTTTTATAACAATTTTTGGTAAAAGAGCAGAGTTTTCTTCAAGACACAGAGATATTTTTGCATAATCCTCCGGCTGACCTAAATCTACGGTATCTCCGTTCAAAACAAGAGCTGTTAATTCAGGATTAATACTTTTTAAATCGATCAGAGCATTTTTCAAAGGATCAGGTTTGCTGTGAATATCGCTCAGTACTGCAAAAGTTATTTCAGGATTTGCTGTTGAAAGAGCCAGTACTGAAAAACATAGTACAAGAAACATAAAAAGAAGTTTTTTCATCAAAGTAATCACCCTTTAGTCTTTTGCTGTTTTTACCGTAACTCCAAGTTCAAAGGATCTGTGCCAGGGGAAGAATATATCAAAGTCACCGTAGACAAAGCCTATGCCTTGGGCTATAAAATCTGCATAACTTTTCAACTCATTTTTGGTGAAATCAACCGCCCATCTTTCAATTGGTATCACAGACCATGGCGGAACACCTTTTTCGTCGTTTGCCTTCTTAATAAGATCTATTCGGACATTGCTCTGAAAAGCCCAATGTTCCAGAAAAAAGACAAATTGAAGCTTAAGCATTTCATAACTGTCTATCTTCAAAAGACCTTTCTTTCCGAGATACTGTATTATGCTACATGCGCATACAGTTCCAACAGTGTTCCCGGCTGTGTTCCAGCCCGCAAAGTTAAAGATGTTCCAGTTAAGACGGGCATTGAGAACAGCTTTCGCCATTGAATTATCGGAACCATTTGTGTACTTTATACATGCAATTCCCACAATGCTTTCAGATTCTTTAAGAGAGTCAACGGTCTCAGTATACCTTTCTGATTCAACATCTTCCTGTTCATTACTTTCTTTACGCGCTGTAGGATTGTGGGCATAAAAGATAATATCTTCGCCGTTCTCACACAGCTGTCCGCCCGCACTCAGTATATGACTTTTTATTCCCTGTTCCAAAGGTCTTCCTTCGTAAGCTGGAATAAAGCTTTTATACTCTGGTTCTGTATAAACCACTTTAAACTTAGGAGTTACTTTAAACTCGTCACAAAGAACCTTGGCAAGAAGTGTAAGTGTTGATTCATCAGCTCCTGCATGTATTGAAACTTTTGATAGCAAACCGAGATCATCGACCTTTTTCTGGTGCTTTTCAGATTCCCATAAGGAAAGACTTCCCTGTGTATTGTCATCAAGAGTAAGGTTAAGAAAGTCAATAGTTCCTTTTTTTACATAATCGATAACCCTTGATACTAATCTGAAGTTTCTGTTTCTTCTTATAAAAAAATCTTCCGATATCCAGCTCGGAACTTTGGCTATGCTCTGTGCAAGCTCATCGGAGGTTATCTTTTTTTCATAGAACTTCACCAGTTCGCGCGATATGTTGTATATGTTCTCTCCATAATACTGCCAATAATCAGGTTCTTCTTCAGCAGAGTTATAAAAGGGTGCTCTGGTAACACAGACTCCGGCATAGATTTTTGTTCCGATTGATTTTATATAATCAAGGATTTCAAGACGTTTATTGAGCGTCTGATCGCTTTCAAGACTCATTCTAGAAGGAATAAGACCGCCGTGGACTATCATATCCACGGATGCAACTAGTATATCATCCCCTCTGACGGTGTTCTTGATCCATTCGTGGAGTCTTTGAATATCGGGAGTAGTTTTTTTCATTCCAAGCAATCTTTTATCAGGAGTAACCACATTTAAACCTGCTGCTTTTGCAAGCAGCAGGAAATAATCTCTAGTACAGAATCTCTCATCTACCGGTAAAAAAACAATTCTGTTTTTCATTTTCAAACTCCTGTCAGATTATTGGGCAGAGAAAACAGAAAGCTCTGCAAGCATGGTCCATGCTTTTCCTCTTGGAATTATTTCGATCATAACGTACTGACCAGTTATTTTTTCTCCTCTGTTTTTCCAGACTATCTGATTAATCTTTTCATTTTCTGCCGGAGGATCCCATGTAGCGGCTATACCAACTTCGTAATATACTTCATCATCATCGCTTACGGAAATTATCATACACATTGGTATCGGAACTGCCGAAGCATTTGATCTCATAAAATGCCCTGTTACCATATCGATGTTCTTTACTTCACCAAGATCAATAGTGACAGTAGGATTTGAAACAGGTGCATTGAAACCGATCATATCTGCCCAAGAGTATGCAAACTTTCCATCGGTTATTTTTACGCCGCCGTCTGGGTAAGCTTCGCTGGATGCCGGATTAACAAGATATGGTTTGCCAAGAGATATATTTTCGTATGTTTTTTCAGAAGTATCCAAAACAGGAAGGGCTGCCAGTATATCCTGTGGAAGAGGACCGTTTCCGACCTGAATTTCATTTACCATAACCCATCCGCTGTTATTGGATCTTCTTATTTCAACATTAATAAACTGTGCGGTTATAGGTTCATCATGAACAAAGTACATGGTGAGTATTTTATTATCTTCAACGGGTTCAAGAATATCAGTTCCCATGCCTTCAACTATGTAAAGCTCATCGTCTTCAGATGAAGATACTATGAAGCTGTCGGGGGCTTTTACAGCAGATGGTTTTGAAAGCATAAACTTAACAGCTACATAACTTATTTCCTCGTATATCTGACCCAAGTCTATTGTAAACTCAGGATTTGATGTTTCTGTTGGTTTCTGTATAGCTACCATGTCTGCCCACATAAATCTGAAGTTTCCGTCAGTCATCATTATTCCGCCGTTGTCCGGATAGCTTTCGTTTACCGGATTTGTAGTAAAATACGGCTTACCTGTCGATATTATAAAATCTGAGGCAAAGCTAAAAACTGCTGTGAGAAGCATAAGAACAACCAAAATCTTTTTCATACGTACCCCTCCTATAAAATAGTTTTATCCTTTTAAACCACTCATTGATGCTCCGTTTATGAAAGTTTTTTGTGCTGAGAAGAAAAGAATTACTATAGGTAAAGCCATTACAAGTGAACCTGCCATCATCAGCGGCCAATCTGTGCTTCTGGCTCCGGACGATATCCTCTGTAATGCTATGGAAAGAGTGTACATCTTATCGTCTGTGAGATATATGAGAGGATTCATAAAATCTGTCCATGTCCACATGAAAACAAAAAGAA
>Ga0116141_10001811_pt1 | contig 18459 bp, 24 predicted proteins | sample AD_UKC097_MetaG_FD_89744 | JGI IMG/M metagenome (GOLD analysis project Ga0116141, IMG submission 89744) | Active sludge microbial communities of municipal wastewater-treating anaerobic digesters from USA - AD_UKC097_MetaG | ecosystem: Engineered > Bioreactor > Anaerobic > Digestate | place: USA...
CCAAATCGCCTGTTGGTTAAGTTTAACTTGAAAACCAGGAACTAGAGAGTCAGTGATGCTATCACTATTCATTGCTTGATCAACTCTCTTTCTTTCTAAGTTCAGTTTATCAATTTCTTTATTAACTACGTCATTCATTTTAGCAACAGTAGAATCAGAAAGCTTTATCTGTGATCTCATTTGTTGAAGGCTTAGGTTTAGAGCCTCCGTGTGGGCCTTAGTTTCCAAAAGCTTCTCGTTAATTAGTTCTTGATTTTTTCGATTCTGTTCAAGATTCGATCTTATTTGTTGGATGCTGAGGTTGATGGCTTCTGTATTAGCTTTAGCCTCAAGAACCTTTTGATCAATTAGATTTTGGTTCTTCTTGCTTTCTTCTACTACTAATTGTTGCGTTAATTTACTGTTTTTCTCTTGTCCAATTATGGCAGGTCGTGTAACAAAAAAATAATTAAGCAGACCGCCAAAAATTACAGAGGACAGAGTAATCCATTGAACAATTTTCTCATAGCGTTCATACCACGGTTGATTTGGTGATCCTGGGGGCGTAGCCATTTATTTTCCTATTTTTTTAGGACATGTTTAGACAGTGTAGTCACGAGCTGCTAGTGGCCCAAAGGAACATGCATCTGATCTGGACAGCGGCGAGGAAGGACGCAGAGTTTTTCGCGTAACGCGTGGCGATGCCGCGCCAGCCCTTGAGTTTCAGGAAAGCGTTTTCGACAAGGTGGCGCAGCTTGTAGAGGTCCTTGTCATAGGACCGCTGTACCTTGCGGTTTTTCTTGGGCGGGATCACCGGCTCCATGTTCTGGCTTTTGGCCTGATCCACGATGGCCTCGCTGTCATAGCCCTTGTCGGCCAGAAGATAATCGGCCTCAATCCCCTCAATCAGGCGCTCAGCCTGTGTGCAATCAGCTGCGGTACCCTCAGTAATAAGGACTCGGACCGGCATACCAAGCGCATCCACGGCCAGATGTATCTTGGTATTGAGCCCCCTTTTGTGCGGCTCATGTCTTGATTGCCGCCTCTGGCACCCGCCGCATGTGGGTGAACCTTGCAGTGGCTGGCATCTATCATCAGCCATTCATAGTCCGGCTGGTCAATCAGCGCGTTCAGGAGTTTCTCCCACAACCCTTTGTCACGCCAGCGGATAAAGCGGCGATGGGTGTTGCTCCAGCCGCCGTAGTCCGGCGGAAGGTCACGCCACGGTGCGCCTGTGCGCAATATCCAGAAAACCGCGTTGATAAACCGACGGTTGTCTTCGGCAATCCCGCCCCACACCCCGCGACGACCCGGCAGATGCGGCTCCAGCAACGACCAGACCCTGTCCGAAACATCGTGCCGCCGATGGGCAGCCACTTTCTCTTCCTCTTCGCTCATGATCCACCTCCTAACCCGGTGAATCACACTTCCACACAGCACGCAACATCTATCTCGTGACTACAGCGTCTAAATTTTACTTAAGCAGCCAAATTAAAAGGTTAAAAATTTCACAACCTCCCCACCACCTTCTCCATTCTTTCCTGCCCGACATTGGTATAAATCTGCGTGGTGGCAATACTCTCATGACCGAGCAGCGCTTTGATGTCCACCAGTTCCGCCCCGGCATTCATCAAGTTGGTGGCATAAGTATGGCGCAGCTTATGCGGCGAAATCTTCTTATCAATGCCCGCTTTCCTGAGCATCAGCCGCAGATAAGCCCCGGCGGACTGGCGCGAAACGGCTTTCTGACCGAGCGCACGGGCAAAGACAGATTCGACCTTGTTCCGATCCTTCAGCCAAAAGCCGAAGACCTGACCAAACTTCTCCGGCAACGGCACCAGCCGCTCCTTGTTGCCTTTGCCGATGATCCGCACTGAGCGAGCGATTCCGTCCACGATGCGTACATCGGAGAGTTTCAGTCCCAGTGCCTCACTGATGCGCAGGCCGGAGTTCAGTAACAGACTAAACAGCATCTCGTAGCGGCGGCGGGTCTCGGTCATCTTCGCTTTGCTCTCGCCGAAAATGTTGATCGGGATGTTCTCTCGATTCCTGAGGGTCGCCTCCAGCTTGCTTTGCTCTTCCTTCTCCAGCCAGATCGGGATTCGTAATGGACGCTTCGGCTTGTCGGCTAGATAGACCGGATCGATTTCCGCAATCTCATGGCGCATAGCCCATTTGTAGAAGCTGCTCAACGCGCTCAGACGCCGGTTGACGATGTGCGCGCCTACCTTGCGCTCCCGCAACTGCCACGCAGCGAATTGCTCCACGTCCGTCGGGCGGGCGCGTTGCCAGTCTTTGCTCGCCTCCGTCAGCCAAGTCGCCCATAAACCCAGATCGCCATTGTAGGCGTAGCAGGTCGATTTACCGTGACCCTTGGCGTACAGCAGGTGTGAAAGAAACTCCTGCCGAGCCGCATTGAATATCTCATGATCAAAAGGCATCGCGATTTTCCACCCCGCTTTTGAAAACACGATCCATCAGAACGCCGGTTTTAAGACTTCGGAAATTCACATTTCCCCAGCTAGAAATCCAAATCCGATTTGGAAAGTATAGGCAGCAGTGGCAGAAAACACCCTATTCATGAGGCTTGAAACACCATGCACGAAGAAAATTTCTAGCAAAAGCTTCGGAATTTTTTGTTTCGCTTATGGAGCTAGGTGATGGGAACGAGTACCAAGACAGAAGTTTTTTTTCTTTTGAAGCGATTTGCCCTGCTTCCTTGCTTCTTTTAGCTTTTTATTCAAAAAAAACATAATCTTATAAAAATTCGTCTTGCTTCTTACTTGCTTCCCTTTGCTTGCTTCCCTCCAAGAAGCAGGAAAGAAGCAGGAAAGAAGCAGGAAAGAAGCAGGTATTGATTTGATAATTTATTGTTTTATATGGCTAGAAGCAGGAAAGAAGCAGGGAAGCATTAAATATTTCGTTCTCTGTAAATTTTATATCTTGAATTGGCGTCGTTCGAGCCAGTAGCCCCGCACGCCATCGGCTTGAACCTGACGAAAGCCCAACTTTTTCAGATAGGCGTTGACGATGCTGGCTTGCTGTGGCTTCGGTTCCTTGATGCCACACTCGATCAAGATACGGGTCGCTGTGTAATGCCGATGGCCGAATCCTTTTTCTACTTTCTCGGTGTAGAACGCCTCGGCAACAAGCTCGTCTACTGGCGTAGTTTCGCTATGCCGCTCGTGACGTTCCTTAAGCATTTCCTCTAGTTCTGAGTCACACCACCACTGCTGACCGCTTAGGTACAGGTTCCAAACTTGTGCCCAAAGCTGCTGCATGTTGATGGTATGCAAGCTATCGCAGGCAATCACTTGCAGCGGCAGGAACCGCCGAGAACCAGTCGAGTCATTCAAAAATTGCTCTGGATTGACAGAGCCACAGAAGGACGTGCGCCGCCCGAATTGCGATTCAGCGCGGTCGTAAGGTAGGCGGATGGTATCGGTCTGCTTGGAAAGGAAGGCTTTTAATCTGGAGATGTCCGCACGGCGGAACGTGCTATCGAGTTCGCCCAGCTCGCAGATCCATGACGATATGCAGATGCGGACCGTCTCCTTGTCCGCCGGGTCGAGGTGTGCGCCATCAATGATGTAGACGCTAAGTTGCTTTGGTACCAGCCGCTTAAACCAGCTTGTTTTCTTCGCACCCTGTCCGCCTTGGAGGATAAAAGCCAGCTCGTATTTTGGCAGTGCATCCTTATTAGAGGTATGCCGTGCACCATCAGCGGCTGCCACGCACTGCAAGAGCCAGGTCGTTAGAGTGACATCCCGATAGTACCGGTCTTCGTCCGAAACGGTGAGCGTATCGGCAAGCGGCCTGATCCTATCTGTTCTATCCCACGGTGCAGACTTGATCCAATCTAATATGGGATTGGTTGCCTTCTCAGCAAACAGTGCAGGAAGCAAATCGAGGCTGCTTGCCGGTAATCCGTTAAGCGCTAGCAGCGAGCGGATGTGCGCCACGCCTGCATTGTCGATCAGGTCGCCATGGCCTCGGTCACTCGCGTTGTTGAATCGGATCGTCTGCTTCTTGAGAAGCTCGTTGTAGCTGAGTTCGATCCCGTAGCTTTGGAACAGATGGCGAAGGTTCGCGATCGTTGCGCGCTTGCGTCCGGTTTCTGTGGTGTGCGGGAAATTGTGAACGGGTGAATCAAAATCTATTTTTTTTTTAACCTGCTCTGCTTCCTGCTTCCTTGCTTCCTTGATCTGCCACCGTACCGCCTCCAGTCCGGCTCGCCGGTGAAGATCATTGAAGTCGGTATCAGCTTCGGTAGTGTCCAGCCCGGTGAAATCTGGAACGGCGAGCGTAGCGTCAACAGCGCTGGCCGCTTCCTCGGCTTTGGCTTGGCCATTACCCAGATCGGCAAGTATGACTATCTCTGCTGCTGGGTAGCGTTTCCGCATCTCTTGAGCGACTTTTGACAGATTGCCCGCCGATAGCGCTGCTAGACTGGTATAGCCGGTTGCTGTTCGCGCCGAGAGTACCGTGGCTACCCCTTCGCCAATGGCCAGTATCAGCCCTTCTCCGTGACTCTCCGGTAGGGTTTGCGCGGCCCAGTAACCGCTGGATTTCGCGCCGCCCGCAATCGCGGACTTTCGACCTGTCTCGTCGATCAACTCCATCGTGCTGATCTGGCCCTTGATCTCCACTGGAGCGACGAGTAACCGACCGACTAACGGCTCGCCGTTCGCTTTGGGCACGTAGCCAAGGAGTGCTACTGCTTGTGTGGCAGCGATCTCGCGTAGATTTTCAACAGGTATAACCTTCTTACGAGTTAGATAGGGGTGATCTGCTTTTGCAGGTGAAGTGGCTTTCCATAATTCGACCGACTTCTTTGCTGCTTCTGCCTGCTTCCTCGCCTTATCGAATATTTCCCGCTCGGCGCGAGCTTTCCGTTCTTGCTGTTCGCGGTCGGTCTCGTTCTTATTCACACGTAGTTCGTTTGATTTCCAACCCTGCTGTATTGCTAGGTAGAACAGCGTACCGACCGTTACCCCGCCGTTGCCATTAATCGATTTCCAGGTATCGCGAGTGTCGTTCCGGTTGTAGCTCTTCCCACCGTGGCTCCATTCATCGAATAGATCGAACCCATCCTCGTTCAGTCCGTCCTTAATCGCCATACCGATTCTGGCCCATTCCTCGCGCGGCAGATCGGGCGATAAATAAGTCAGCGCGTCTCGGATTTTCTCGGGCATTGCTGATAGCTTATAACTCACGGTACACCTCCCAATTTTTTGTAACGTAAGTTCATTTTTTGAACTTACAGCAACCTAACAAACAATCCACTTCTCCTTTCTGGATGGTTGCAGTTCAGTGGTAAAAAATATTTATGCGTTGGAGTATGCAGCGATGTTGAACATGCTGCGGAGCAAAAGAATTGATGCCGGTATGACGCAAGCCGAACTGGCTAGAAAAATGGGCGTTTCCCGGTTGTTCGTGGGCCGATGCGAGCGCGGAGACCGGAGGATTGATGTGGTGGAGTTCATCGCGTTTTGCCGTGCGCTGGGTGTTGATCCGCAGACGTTCATCGGTGAGCTTGAGCGGCATAAATCGAGATAATCACAGATGCATCCGCTGCCACTCGCGTTGTCCGGCTTCGGCGTCAGACGGTAGATGCCCTAGCGCGGACTGCTACCAGAACACGAAGCCGCTGGCAAAATCGTCCCACTCGAAGCCGACCGTTACCGTTGTATCCGCTATGCAAGTTGTGGCCATTTCAATAACTCCTCTGGCTTACAGCCAAGGGCAGCAGAAATCTTTGGCAAAAGCTCCTCCGTCAATGGACGCTCGCCACGTTCAATCAAGCTGATGTAACTTTGATCAACGCTGATGGCCTTCGCCAGTTTGGCTTGGCTCATTCTCAACATTGCCCGCCTTACCATGATTCGGTGTCCAATATCAGTATCGTTCATACTCCACCTATGTCATATAATATGACAAATATTAATGATAGCGGCTGAACAAATCAACTCCATTAATTCCACGCAATCGCTAATCACTTCCAACCTCTAGTAATCGCGGGAACGTTCACGCATCCCTGCGTAGCGGTGCGCTCCCGGCGCAGACGCTTTTCTCTAGCACAGCCAACGGTTGTGGTAAGCGGCCCGCCCGTCCTTGGGCGATGGCCGGATTACGTTCCGCTGCATCTGAAATAAAAGAATCCCTGGTTTAGAGCATCCCTGCGGGCCTTCGCGGCGTCCCTGCCTTGGCCTCCCTGCCGGTCGTGTTCGCTCCGCTCACGGATTTCCCCGCGTCGGGCCTTGGGGCTTTTTGCGCTGGTGCCGTTCGCTGTGGTCGGGTGCAAGGGTTCGCTTCGCCGCTGCGCGCCCTTGCACCCGTCCTCGCTTCCGGCCCTGTGCGCTCGCCCCCTCGGCCCTTCCGCTGGGGGGTTGGGTTGGGGCTGTCCCTGCTTTCCCTGTGGCCGCGCTTCCTTGCGCGGCTTTCCGCCGCTCCCTGCGGCGGTGGGGGGGTGGCTCCCTTCGTTCGCGGTCGGCTTTTGTGGGGGTGCGTGGTGGCTGCTTTCTCGGTGGTTTCGTCTCGGTCTTTGGTGGTTTCTCGCGGTTCTCTGGTTGCGCCGCTGTCGGCTCCTTGGTGGCGTTCCCTTGTGGGTTCGGCGCTGTCGTCGGGTGCGTGTCGCTGGCGTGTTCGGCGTTCGGTGCGGTCGTTTTCCGGTGCCGTGGTGGTCGTCGGGTTTTCTTCCGCGTCTGCCGCGTCGGTTTTTGCTGGTGCGTGGTCGGGTTGGGTGGGCTTCCCGTATGCCGTGCGCCGGTTTGCCGGTGCTGCCGGTCCGGTTTTCGGTGTTTCGGTGCCGGTGGCGGTTCCGCCGTCGCTGCGTCTTTCGCCGCCTGTTTCGTTGCCCGCTGTTTCGTCGTGGATCGGTGTTTAGGGTGGTCGGGGTTTCTTCTTGTGCCGCCCGCAAGGGCGGCACTTCGGCTCTGGTTGGTTTCTCCGGCAGTCGCCGCCTGTCGGTGGCTTTTCGCCCCACTGTTTCAGCCATTGCTATTGCCGTTGCTGCCAGCGGTCGCGGTGTTGCGGTCGGTTGCGCTGCTGGTGCGGATTCGTTCGTGCGTTCAGCAGTGCCAGCGGCTCAGGTCTTTCATGCCGCTGCTTTCGGTCGCGGTCGGCAGGCTTTCGCACGGCGTTCCACCGCGCTGGTTCGTGCGGTTGCTGCTGGCGGTGCTGGTTCCGGTTTCATTGTGTTTCCGGTTTCGCCGTGTCCCGCTGGTCTTGCGCCGTCTGCCTCTGCATCTGCTTGTTTTTGCGGTTTGGGTTCCGGCTCGTGGGCTTCTGCCGCTCTTGCCGCTGGTTTAGGTTTGCCAGTTATCGTTTTTCCGTGTTGTTTCTCAGAATTGCCGCTTTGGGGTCATTGGGTTCCGGCTGCTAGTTCTGGCATTTGGGCTGCTGGTTTTCGCCTGGTCTTTTAGCTGCTTCTTTTGATTATTTTGTCTCTATTCTTATTAAATTCATTGATTTAAACTCGCTATTTTGTCATAATTTAGGACAAGGATAAGGACTCAACGGATTGAGCGACTTCTTTATCGGTAGGCTCGGAGTCGTTAAAGGGAGAAACCGAAAAAACTTTTTATTCGCCGTTTTTGGAAAAGCGCGGATTAATTCAAATCGGAGTTATTGCCATGCGCAAGATATTTCAGATCGATGGTATCGACAATTCAATTTTGAGTGTTGGTGAATGCAAAGAACCGCAACGTGTCTTCCTGTGTATCAAGGATAGTCAAGGAAATGAAATCCATATGCTTATTGGACAAGAGAGTTTTCGTGAACTGTGTTCATTATCCTATGATATTCATTGGATGCCTGAGCCGCACATCGAACATCAGAAAGAGGAGATGACGAAATGAAACTCGCTGCAAATGCGTATGGAATTGGCCCAAGTCTTTACGATTTTGAACGCGACCTATGGGAAGAGCAAGAGATGAGACGCGAAGCAAGGGAGGCTGCTTTTGAGAAGCATTTTGAAATGTCGTGTCGTTTCTTGTATTGCGATCACGAGAAAAAGAAGGGCATTGAAAAGATTGCTGAGGTAATGAACGAAGCAATGAACAATCTTTATTGCAAAGATAAGGATTGCGCCAAGTTTGAGCAAGCCCTTTTTATCTGTTATTGCTCGAATGATCGGGGGGCCATCAATACCATGCGAGAACTGATTGACGGCTATATCCGTGCCGTGATCAGGAAAGAATGGGAACACGAGCAGGAAGCAGCTTAAAGAAAAGGTGCTTGCGTTGCAGCTAACAGCGCGAGCACCCCACTACAACCCCGAAACTCACGAATGAAACGAGGTAATCAATATGCTAACCGCTACACAACCCCACCGGCAAGCTGTGCTTGCCGCTGATCTCTCTCATCAGGCTGGGTTAGACGCTGACGAGCAAGCCTATTTCGACTGGTTAGAGCAGCAAGAGGAAGAGCGCTGCTACCCCTATAGCTGCCCAGAACAGGATACCGGCTGGTATTGGGAAATGCTGATTTGGGGAGGCGCGAAATGATCCGTTTCCTACATCCCCGCATGACCCTAGTGAATGCCGCGTACCTGTTGCGCCTAAATGGCTATCGCTTGCGCTGGAACCTCCAGAAGCGCGCTCTAGAAATCGTCGAAATCTAACCTGATGAGGCACCCGCCCGAAAGGGCGGGTTGATAGGCAATGGGAAACATTAACGAAATCGATCTGGACGATGCGACCCCGCTGGAATCGGGCCAAATCCTGGCGGATTCGATCCGGCAATGGCGTAGCGATTGCCAAGCCGGACAATTCAAGATCGGTGCCTCTGCGTTTCGCGGTTCCAAGCTCGACATGGAGTTGATCGGCGCAACCATCAGCGAAGGCGAGTTTTTCGGATACCCGCTGCAAAAGTGGTTGGCCATTTTGTTTATTGATCCAGAAGGTGTTTTGTCCTCGATTCTGTTTAAGACGGAATCCATGGATCAATTCGCGGAGCTGCACCGCTCCTATCGCTTGAAAGGCGAGTCGCTTTTAGGAAAAACCCTCCGAGCGCAGATGTGCAAGCGCGCCAGCCGGGCCAGTGGCAACGGTTACTTCGCTGTGGAGTTTGAAATTGTCAGCGACGGCAAATATGCCGCCGCTATCTCAGAGTTTCGACGCCTGCATTACTCACCGGAATTGATCCGGCTGATGGAATCGAAACCCACCGCCGAGAACAGCCACGGCAATTAGTCCGATTCACAGGCCATGGAAGGCCGCTCGGAGGATGCCTATGAACGCTCGCGATTATCAAAAACTTCCCTGTATCTCATCTCACTGGCTGATCGAGATGATGAACAGTCCCGCCGCGTGCTGGCGGAAATACATCGACCCGCAACGGCCCGCACCGGTATCTACTGAGGCAATGCGCTTAGGAACACTGGTTCATTGTCTGGCGCTGACGCCGGAACAGTTTTCTAAAAGCTTCATCGTCGTCGATTACGAACGCCGGAGTATCGCCGGAAAAGCGCGATACGCTCAACTCAGCGAAACCGGCTTGACGCTCATCAAACGTGCTGAACTGGATCAAGCGCTAGCTATCGTTGCAGCTTTGAACGATAAGCCTGCTGTTCGTAAATTTCTGCGACGCAGCAAGAAGGAGCGGACGATCATTCAACCGAGAGGAGGCGGCCTGCTACCACTCAAAGCGCGCTTTGACTTGCACGATGAAACGCGACGGCAGGTTATGGAACTCAAGACCACTTGGAATCTGGCCACCGCTGCGGCTGCGATGGAACGCTACCGCTATCCGCTCAGTGCTGCGTTCTATCAGGATTTAGCCCGTAGTCAGAACGTGGTTTTTGTGTTCGTGGAGACCATACCACCGCATAACGTGGAAGTGGTTTCATTGGAGCGTCCGCAGCTCCAAGAAGGCCGCAATCAATATCAAACGGCGTTACAGCGCTTTGATACCTGCTGGCTAAAAGGTGATTGGCCGGAAGCCGAACCGATCACGACTGACTTTGACAATGATCCGCTGTGGCTGGGTTTCTTACCGGCGAAAGCTGCCACTGGCCCACGGGTTGATCTGCCGGTTGGCGAACTGGCTTTGTAGTGCTTTAGGCCATGGATGGCCTTAATAGGAAAAGTCGCTATGGAACGTATGATAATTTCCCAATTCTTATAATCAGTTACCCATCAATGCCGATGGCTGGGCGTTTCATGTTTACCTTGGCGCCCCTCGATGGCTTCGATGATCGACACCAGCCGATAGGCGACATCTATCGCTGTAGCCTGACCAGTCAAAACGTGATCGCATAGTGCTCGCAACACAACCGGCAGATTGACAAGCAGTTGCTCGCCGGTGGGATAAGCCTCACCATCGCGGTGACTGCGAACCAGCGTGATGAGTCGGTCGGTCGTCGCTAACTCCGGATCAAGATCGTCAATAGTCGGTCTTGCTGGAGCGGTATAGGATTCGTCGGTCATGGCAAATCGCTAGCAGTTATGGGTTTTCGTTCCGCAGATAGTTGCGATTATTAATATTAGTTGCTACCGAATACATAATAACAACCTGGTCAAATGATTAATCATCTCTATTACGGCGATAACCTCCAAGTTCTCCGCGAGCATATTGCTACCGAGAGCGTGGACCTGATCTATCTCGATCCGCCGTTTAACAGCCAAGCCACCTATAACGTGCTGTTTCGTTCGCCGAAGGGGGAACAGTCGCAAGCACAGATTGAAGCATTTGAGGACACATGGACTTGGAATAACAGCGCCGAGCAAGCTTTTGATGAAGTAATGACCAGCGGCAACACGGATGCTGCTGAGATGCTGCGGGCTATGCGGGCGTTTTTGAAAGAGAACGACATGATGGCCTATCTAACCATGATGGCAGTGCGGTTGCTGGAATTGCATCGGGTTTTGAAGCTGACGGGGAACTTGTATTTGCACTGTGACCCGACAGCGAGCCATTACTTAAAAATGCTTATGGATGCTGTTTTCGGTCCGGAAAGAATGCGGGCAGAGATCATCTGGAAGCGGACATCTGCCCATAGTAACGCAACCAAAAACTATGCAGCAGTGCATGATGTGATCTTTTTTTATTCCAAAAGTGCTGACTCAACTTGGAACCGTATTTATCAACCGTATGACCCAGAATATATCGCGGAACATTTTATACACAAAGATCCAGATGGCCGACTATTCAGACGTGTTGATCTAGTGAATCCAGGTTATCGACCAAATCTTGTTTACGAATACAAAGGCTACAAGCCACACCCCAACGGATGGAAGATCACCAAGGAGAAAATGGAACAACTTGATCGAGAAGAAAGACTCTTTTTCCCAAAAAAGGGTACTGAAGGGCGTATTCGCCGGAAACTTTATCTCGATGAAAGTCCAGGATCACCGGTAAGTGATCTGTGGACCGACATAAGACCGATCCATGCCACTGCTGCGGAACGATTAGGCTACCCAACTCAAAAGCCAGAGGCATTGTTAGAGCGGATTATTTCTACGGTGACTAATGAGAGTGACATCGTACTCGATCCTTTCTGTGGATGTGGTACGGCCATTCACGCTGCCCGGAAGCTAGGCCGCCAGTGGATTGGCATTGACATCACTCACCTGGCTATCAGCTTAATCGAGAAGCGCCTGAACGACGCTTTCCCCGGCATACAGTACGAAGTTCATGGCACACCCAAGGACTTATCTGGTGCCCGTGACCTGGCTAAACGCGACAAGTATCAGTTCCAGTGGTGGGCAGTTTCACTGGTCAATGCTGTGCCTTATGGCGGCAAAAAGAAAGGTGCAGATACCGGTATCGACGGTATCATCTATTTCAAACCGGATGGCAAGACGACTGAGAAGGCGATTGTTTCGGTCAAGGGAGACGAAAACGTCAGCGTAGCGATGATTCGAGACCTTGCCCATGTGGTCGAACGAGAAAAGGCTAAAATCGGGGTGTTTGTCACCTTGGCTGATCCGACTAAGCCGATGGAGAAAGAGGCTGTAACGGCTGGTTTCTATCAAACCGATTACGGCAAGTTTCCTAAGATTCAGATTTTGACCATCGAAGATTTGTTTGCTGGAAAAAAGCCGCAAATGCCGTGGCTTGATCCGGCGACGTTCAAGAAAGCCGCGAGGGAAGACATGAACGCTGGGAAACAAGAAAAGTTAATCTAATCTGAGATTTTTCAAAAATGACTGCTACTGATATAGCGATTATTGTAACCGGAATTGGAACTGCCTTATCTGCAATTGCCGCAATAATTGCCGCAATCCTTGCTTACCGAGTACATAAGAGCCAACAACTTCTTTCTCAACGGCAATTATTATTGCCACTATGGGAACATATGTCTAATATTACAGACATAAACCCTGATAAACCGATAACGCCTGATGCTATAAAACTCGTGAATACTCTTGAGTTGATTGCATTATCATGTGAAGGTGGATTAGTAGATGAACAGATAATCCGTAGAACATTCCGTAATGAATTTATGCGTCACTATCAAGCAATAAAAAAATGCGGCATCCTCCCAGATATGACTATAAATGGAGAACAGTTGCTAATGAATAATCGTGCTGCATTAACATTTTATGATAAATTATATCAAGAGCATAAGTCTCAAGATCGTATAACAACCAATCCGTAGGAGAAGATAAATGAACGAACAAATCCTTGCTAGATTCCTCCGTGATCTTGTTAGCACAAATACACAGTTCCCTTATATCGAATCTGTCAGATTACCTCAATATCCCAACTATATCTTTAACATCAGAATTGAGGCAGAAGATATAAGTGATCTAACAGAGAACCTAAAATTTAATAAGTCACTAAACTCAAACACTATTTCTTCAATGCCATCTGGTACGCCTTGTAGCTGCTGCAATGGTTCTGGTAGAGCAACTTAGTTTTAAACTCTGAAAGAATTCTGCCCGAAGAGACGGCTTTCGATACCAAACTATTCGAGACTGAACGACCACCAGCTAAAGCGGATGGGTTCTGCGCCGAGCGTAGAGGACTAAAAGTCCACCCATCAGCGCGCTCGGCGCTTTAAAAGCATTACGATTGCAACAAGAGCATCCAGCACTGACTCCAGACCCATTTAAAGAGCATCTGAATCCGCTTGGAGAGTCGTAGCTGAAAGCTGACCGGCTAAAGCCGGTGATTTTAACCTTACTTCGGACAATAAAACTATCGACACAGCTTCTCACAAGGAACGCCGTCCTTATTCCCATCCAGCGAGCTAACGCCACACTGCGTTAGGTAAAACTTAGCTTCCTCGCAACTCGTCATCTCGCGGCAATACTTCTTACCACTGCATGAGAAACCGCTGGTTGTGGCTGGCGTATTAGCTGCCGGTGCAACAGGCGGTTTTTGGGGTACTGCTGCCGCTTTCCCAAAGATCGTGGCATAGTCCTCAACGAAGCGATTACCACGGCCTTGAATCGCTTTAATGCGCCGGTCACGCTCGACCTCCCACGCATCCGGCGGGTCTTGCTTCGACCAGGCGGTGAATAGTTGCTCATCCTGCCGAGATAGGCTAAAGCCGTAGGTATCGGCCATATAGAACATGGTGCGGGCAATGTCGCCTTGGAGGGTTTCCGAGGGTTCCACTCGGCGGATGCTGCTATCCACCTCAAAGTTACAGCTTCCGAACTCGCGCTTTTCACCCGAAATCATGCCCCAGCTAAAATCGCTACGTCGGCTATTCACTTCGCCCACGACCGGCACAAGGTTAAACAGATCGTTGTGGGCAGCCTCGAATAGCGGATCGATACGCTGGCAACATTCCCTGCCTGATACGGTTCTCCCGCTACTCTTTACACACTCCGGGAAATCTTTGGGATTGCGCCAGCAGGGGCGGAAATTCCCGAACTGTGCAGCCGGGAAAATATGTTCAGCTTCAATCCGCTGTGCTCTTGGCTTGTCAGCTAGAGCCGTCAAGCCGCAGCTCGCTAGATCAATCTTACGGTCAGCGCTGTAAGTGCACCCACAATAGAACGTGATCCGATGATCAGCATAAATCTGTTCATAAAGTACCTTTTTCGCAGCGATAAAAGTGCTCGCTGTATGCGGCAAATCACTAGGCGCGGATATCGCAGTAGTGGGTATTAAGCCACTCATCAATGTGGGAAAGAGAATCAGGAACAGAGTACGGGCGAAATAAGAATCCATGAGGTGCCTTCGCAATTTCAATAAAGCCGCAAAGAATAGCGCTCATGGCCGTTATCCACAGAAATTGTGGATAACCTAGGTTTACCTAATATACTTAAAACTCATCACTTTTGGTAAATTGATTCATTAAAATTTCTTTTTTGATTCATGAAAATTCCAAAAATGATGGTGCTTGTTGAAACGAACGCAGTACGGGAAACCGAAGCCGTCTGCTCGGCTGACGGCTGGATTGTTTGGATCGCTTATCGTCACCGAGATAGCGAACGGTGCGAAATGTTGGAACGGCAACGCGGCGGAGTGCGGACATTCGCCACCTTGGACGCCGTAGCTCGCTGTCTGAATGAAGTCGGTCTATCGGGGTTTCGTGTACGCTTCCCCGACACGGAGGCCCCGTGAAAACGGCTCTATTGCCGGTACTGCTCTGGCCAGTGCTCGCCGGAGCCTGGGAGGAAGAATCAGCCCTGACTTTCATTGTCGCCCATAGCCCGTTATTGCAGGCACAACGAGCCGTGGTATCCGCCTACCAGCCCTCCGGCCTTGGTCAACGCGTGCTGGAACACACCTCCGTATTCGTGCGGGCCTCATCCGGCACCTCGACCACCGTTTCGGACAGCGGCGACAGCACCACCAGCTCACCGATGACCGTAGGAATCCAAGTCAACATCCCGCTGTCCTCGCCCAAAGAGCGGCGCGAGTTCACCCAACAAGCCCTTGCCGAAGCCACGCGTACTGATGAAGTGCGTAGTCGTGCTTTAACGGACCTCGCCAAATTGCGCGAACTGGAAGCCGAACGAGCCGCCGTGCGTGAGCGGCTGGACTTTCAGAAATCCAAAGCCGATTGGGTGCAAGGCCGCATCCAAAAAGGCTACGAAGGCGATGTCGAAAAGCTCTGGGAAACCGCCCAGAAGCAAAACGCCGAAGCAGCAACGGTCAAACGGTTGGACTTGCTACTTGACGCCCAGCGCCGCCAGGTCGCACATCACGCCGGAGACCACTGGAAACCCTTACTCGACTATCTCGCGGGGAAACGACGGGCACTACCGGAGGATTGAGCCATGCAAGACATCACCGGCTTCATCGGACGCGAGGCACTGATAGAAAGGGCAGCGCAAGAAGTGAAGAAAGGCCGCCACGTTATTCTGACCGGTCAGGTCGGCATCGGAAAATCGGCGGTTCTGGCAGCGATCATCGAGCGGCTGGAACACCGCCAACGCGAGCGCGAACCGGTGGACGCAGAATCCGATGATTCGCCGAACGAGCAAGCACCGAAAAACGAGCGTCGAACGCATCGCACCCGCACGGTGATTCACATCACCGACCATCAACCCAAAGCCCAGTTCGTAGACATCGCCCGCAAGCTGCTGGCAGCGGGGTTGCTCGACCCACTGGCCTTGGACTTATCGGAGCCATACCGCGACCTGCCGCCCAAAACCCTCGAATGGGCCAAGATTCGCCGACAGGTGAATCGCTTGAGCATGAGAGATTTAACAGCGGCTATCATTCCGGCGCTGCACGACCATCGTGGCCAGGTCATCATCGCCGTGGACGATTTGACCAGCGTCACGCCGACCTTAACCGCCTTCTGGCTGGCGGTATTCGACGCCGCTCAAGTCATAGGATGTGCGAGCCAGAAAAAGGCTAACCTCGCCAAGCTGTGGTGGAAAATGACCGAAATCGAAATTCCACCGCTCACCCCCGAAGCCACGCGGCACATCGTCCAAACCTACATTGCCCGACAGGGGATGTTGATCGAAGCACCCGGTTTGTTCATCAGTCATGTGGTCCAGCACTCCGGCGGCAACCCGCAAGCGATCGCGGATATGCTGGCGGATTCCAGCAAGGAACGGTTAGTGGATAAGCGCAAGATTCGGGAGATGCGCCATGCTGCCGGAGTGCGTTATTTTGATTTCACGCCGGTGATGATTGTGGCTTTGGCCTCGATTGTCGGGGCGCGTTATCTGGCGATTGGCACCGGTGATACCGAGTTGTACATCTTCGCTGGAATGCTCGCGGCAGTAGTCATCTCGATTCGGGTGTTCCTCTTTCGAGGAGCGGGGAAAGCAAACTAATGGATAGTGACCACTGGCCTGCGATGGAGTCCATTGATCAAACGGAGTGGAGCACATGACCGCAGAGGCGATGACAGCTCTGGAAATTCCACAGAGCATCCTAGACGCCGCGCATCTGAGTAAGGCCGACCTACGGTTGGAACTGGCGCTGGCCCTCTATGCCCAACGACGACTCTCGCTGGGCAAAGCGCGTGAATTGGCGGGCTTGTCGTTGTGGGAGTTTCGGCAATGGTTAGGGCTACGGCGCATCGAAGCGCATTACGACGCCGATGATTTGCAGGACGATCTGAATACCTTGCGCGAGATGGATTGCTTGGGATGAGCAGAGCCATCAGTAACACTTCTCCCTTAACGAATCTGGCAGCTATCGGCCAGTTTGATTTGCTGCACCGGCTGTATGGCGCATTGTGGATTGCCGAAGCGGTCTGGGAGGAATTGAACGCGGGCGGCCACGCTTGGCCGGGTTGCGCGGAGGTCGCCAAGGCCGTTTGGATCACGCGGCGGGCGGTCGTGAATCGTCCGCTGGTCACGACGTTGCGGGAACGTCTTGATCCGGGCGAGGCGGAAACCATTGCTCTGGCAGTGGAATGCCATCCCGCTTGGGTTCTGATGGATGAACGGGAAGGCCGCCATACCGCGCAACGGTTAGGCATCAAAACCGTGGGTGTAGTGGGTGTGCTGATCACAGCGAAAGCACGCGGCTTAATCCCAAAGGTCGGGCCGCTGCTGGAGCAGTTGCGTCAGAAAGCAGGCTTTTTCCTCAGTGACCGCGTGATCCATGACGCCCGCGCGTTCTGTGGCGAGGCGTAGACAGCTGGGTAAAACCCATGACCTCTGGCACTCATATCGCCTTTGCCTCCGTGCTCTATCTGGGCGGGGCGACACTGTTTGGCTACAAGCCGGATGGGATCGGTTGGTTACTGGCCGCAGTCGCTTCACTAGGGCCGGATGTGGATTTGCCGACCTCGAAGATCGGGCGGCTGTTGTTCTGGGCATCGGTGCCGCTGGAACGCCGGTTTGGTCATCGCACCATCACCCATTCCGCGATTGCGCTGCTGACCGTCGCGGCTCTCGCATCGCCGCTGCTGTGGGTTCGCCCGCTGTATTTCGGGTGCGTGTTGGGCGGCTACTGGTCGCACCTCTGGATTGACATGCTGAATATTCGGGGCGCGGATCTGTTCTGGCCTTCGCCGATGCGCGTGGTAGCGCCCGGTCATCGCAACTGGCGGATGGAAGTCGGCAGTAAAGCAGAGATGATCTTGCTGTCCGGGCTGCTGCTGTTTTCGGTTGCGTTGTATCCACTGAGTCAGATGGGCTTTCGGGATGCCCTGCAAGCGCTGCTCAAGAGCTTTGATATTGCCGTAGAACAGTATCAGCGCCAGATCGGGACACACTGGTATGACCTGGAATTGACCGCCACCGATAACTTAACGCTGGAGCGGATCACGGGCCGCTTTCCGGTGGTTGGCGTCTGGAAAGGTGGCTTTGTGATTCTGATCGGCGAACATCCGCGAGCCGTCGGCAAGAGCGAGAGCTATCATAACTTGCTGCCGGTATCGGCTCGGTTGATTGAGGGCAAGCCGCTGCGGGTGCAGTCGGCTAAGGTCGAAATGAAAGGCCGTACCTTACGCTGGCTCTTGAGTAAGATTGACCAACGGCGGACGTATTACCTCAATGGGGAGATTCAGACGGGACGGGTTGAGCCGATGACCGATATTGACCGCTACCAACCCGTTGCGTATTCCGGTCAGATCTTGCGACTACGGTTTGCACGAGCGCAGGAGCTGGGGCCGTGGCTAGATCTGGTGGCGGCGAAGGGCGAGGTGTTCGTGCAGTTTTGGCTGAGGCCGGGGGAGCAGGCGGTGGTGTTTGAGGTGGGAAATGATCCGGTGGAGGAGGTGATACCGGAGGGATTAAGGAGGTTTTTGCAGCAAACCAGATAATTTTTATTTATCAACGCAATATTGAGCCAGAGATATTTATGCTTTTTAGAATGCGTTTTTCTATATAATCTTTTTTGTAAATTTGACGTAACATTTTTAATACTTCGCTATCTTTTCCAAGATCTGTCTTGGCAGAAAAAGAAGCTTCATATTCTATATATTCTACTCCTGTAAGTGGAATTTCTGATCGTAAAGTCACGCCACAATCTATACTTTCTTTAGCCGTTAAAAAGCCAGCAGAACACATAGATACATTAAGCTGATTTGTTGAAGGACTTTGTTGATTACTCTTTGCTTTTAATGTTAAATAAATTTTCGGAGGTTGAATAAATATATGG
>Ga0116141_10001814_pt1 | contig 18434 bp, 21 predicted proteins | sample AD_UKC097_MetaG_FD_89744 | JGI IMG/M metagenome (GOLD analysis project Ga0116141, IMG submission 89744) | Active sludge microbial communities of municipal wastewater-treating anaerobic digesters from USA - AD_UKC097_MetaG | ecosystem: Engineered > Bioreactor > Anaerobic > Digestate | place: USA...
AATATATTAGAAGGCTAAAACGTGATGGCCATGATGTACGGAGGTATCTCGTCGACTTGTATAACAAAACAGCATTCCCCTTTATAAACCTGATAATGGTGTTTGTGGCCTTTTCCGTAGGACTTCGATATTCCAAAACCAAACATATTGCCAAAGGCATTCTCATTGGTGTATGCGTTGGCATCCTTTACTGGTTCATTCATAATATCTGCCTGTCCTTTGGATATGCTGAGACATTTCCACCGTTATTTGCAGCATGGCTATCCAATATGCTATTTTTTTTCGTGGGCATTATTGGAGTAGTCACATTGAGAACATGAGGGAAACTGAGTTTGGACTGCTATTAATTAATAAATGCCGCCGGCAGCGCAAAACGAAAGAATGGGCAAGGGTCAGCTCATGAAATACAGGGCAGAAAGGCGAGAACAAAACATATGAAGGCATATCTTGACATTGAAACAGACAGGGAAGGCAATATCAGTGTAATTGGCATTTCGATCGGGTCTAATGGATTCAAACAGTTTGTCGGGAAAGCGATCACCAGCAATAAAGTAGAAAACTGCTTGCGTCAGGCAAAGACCATAGTCACATTCAATGGTGACAGTTTTGATCTTCCCCAAATCAAAAAACAACTCAATTTGGATCTTGCAGTATCTCATCGGTCGTACGATCTCTTCAAGGTGAAGAAATGGCTCAACATTAAAGGGGGTCTGAAAGAACTTGAGAAGATGTACGGTATAGAAAGAAAAACTGAAGGGATAGACGGATTCAAAGCAGTCCAGTTATGGGAAATATACCGAAGACATGGCAGAAAAGATGCTCTTGAACTGCTCCTTGAATATAACAAAGAGGATGTTCTGAACCTTATCCCCCTTGAAGAGAAGTTTAACACACTGATAAAGGAGCAATTCCATGGTCAAAAAGTTTGAAGTCTCATCAGCGCATAACAAAATAGCAGGGCTTATGATCATTCCGCCGGGCAGAAAAAAACACCCCTGCGTAATTCTCTCCCACGGACTTGTCAGCTCCAAAGAGAGCTCAAAATATGCCCTTGTATCAGAAGTATTCGCTGAGGCTGGTATAGCAACGTGCCGATTTGATTATCACGGATGTGGAGAAAGCGGAGGCGATATTACTGAGACAACCCTGACGATTCGTCTTGATAACCTCGATGTGATAACAGAGTATATTATAAATCACCCTTCTATTGACCCTGCGAACATAGGCATACTCGGAAGCAGCTTTGGAGGAACCGCATGTGTATTGAAGGCAGCAAAAGATAAGCGGATCAAATGCATTTCCCCGTGGGCAACCCCTTACAGGCTGGATAAGGATGGAGACGGAACCATATCAGGTATTCCGTTCAAAGAGACTATTTTTACAGATTTTCAGAAGTATGACATTCTTTTTGAAGCGAGAAAGGTATCAGATGCGCTCGTCATTCACGGTGAAATGGATGAAGTTGTGCCCTGCGAGGAAGGGAAAACAATCTATAAAAATATGAAGAAACCAAAAAAATGTGTGATAATTAAGAACGGCGATCATGTGCTTTCAGACCCTATTCACCGGGACAGAGCGATCAAGCTCGGCCTTAACTGGTTCCAGGGATATTTCCTGAAAGGGTAGATTCTTCACGGCAAAAAGCTCAGTAAAAAATTAAGGATTAAGATATCAGCGGGGTTGTGGGTTAATTAGCTCGCTCAGCGAGCGCGAAGAGAAGGCTTTGACAGTTTTGGAGGTGGAGAGGACAAACACTCTTCCAAAGCTCCTGCGTGGGTTGCCACAGGTTGCAGGAACAGGTAAGCTACTCCTTTTTTTTGTCTGTTTTTATTCCAAGCCTGTCCTTAATAAGGTCACCTACAACATTACTCAAACCTATGCCAAGGGCAAGTGAGAGGGTCATGATAATGCCACCGAAAATTATGAGAAAACTTATGGTGATAATTGTATTGCCCACTCCTATATATTCAAAAACAATTCCGAATGTTATGATAACGAGTAAAATTTTCACGCCCCTTCCGATAGGCTCACCATATTTGATATTTGCATTTTCACAGGCCAGGTAAATGACCCTGCTAATAAAATTGCTCAAAATAATGCCAATGATAATGATAACAATGGAAACAACAATGAGCGGAAGTGCGCTTGATACGCGTGAAGCATATTCTGTGAACTGGCTTATTCCAATGAAATTCAAGCCAAATGAGAAAAAGACAACAATAAAAATCCAGTAAACGATCTTGCTTATCACAATAGATGGCAGGGTATGAACTCCACCCTTTTGTAAAAAGTTGATAATGCCAACCTCGTTTGCCCATTTGTCGAATCGGAAGAGAACAAGAAGCCTTGCTAAAAGCTTTTTTATGAACCAGCTTATGATAAACCCACTGAGCATCACGATGATCATCACAATGATATTCAGGAAAACCTCTGTAAAGTTGTCGTACAGATCCAGAAACATATCCTTGAAGAAATCGATCATGAGAACAATCTTATTCGATGTATATAGTGAAGTCAATGAAAAACACTATTCAATTCATAGCCTCCATAACATAAAATAAGCAATGGGATAAAAATCCAGCTTGCCGAAATATGTTTCAATATTTCCCTGGTCACCAAGAAAGAAATAGGATTTTAAATTTTTTTATTGACATTTTTTTCAGATTCGTTTAGGAATTCTAAAATACTCAAAGGAGGTAAACGATGCCTGCAAAAGTTGATGAAGATGCCTGCACGGGATGTGGGGCGTGTGCTGAGGTGTGCCCGGTCGATGCCATTACAGTTGATGACACGGCAAAGGTTGATCCGGAAACCTGCACTGAATGCGGGACCTGTGTGGATGAATGTCCCGTAGAAGCAATAAGCATGGAAGAATAAGGTTCACTTAAAATATAAAAGGATGGGCAAGCCCATCCTTTTATATGTCTTACACCAATATACTCTCTATTTAATCAATACTCTTTACAACAAGCTCTGAGATATCTAATGCTTTCATGGTCTCAGTTTTTTCCCTGTCCTTGATAGCATCTTCCATCATGGTGAGACAGTACGGACAAGCTGTCACAACGGTGTTGGCGTTAATGGCAATCGCTTCATCAATCCTCAGGTGGTTCATCCTCAGATGATGCTCCTCCATCCACATTCTCCCGCCACCGCCGCCACAACAGAAACCTTCATCGTGATGACGACCCATCTCAACATAGCTTCCCTTCTTGAACTGATTCACCACACTCCTGGGTGCGTCAAAGACCTGGTTCACTCTACCAAGATAGCATGGGTCGTGGTATGTGGTAATACCCTCGAGATTGGCGTTGATCTTGATTTTGCCCTCCTGTGCAAGCTTAGCTATAAGCTCTGTGTGATGAAAGACCTCAAAATTTGCACCGAGTTGGGCATAATCGTTTTTCAACGTATTGTAGCAGTGTGGGCAGGCTGTAACTATCTTTTTGACTCCCAGTTCCTTCAGCAATTCCACATTTCCTTCTGCCAGCTCGAAGTACTGGTATTCATTGCCTGTTCTCCGTAGGGGGTCACCGCAGCATTTCTCCTCCGGGCCCAGCACACCAAATGAGACGCCTGCTTTCTGGAGCACCGTTGCAACCGACCTGGCAATTTTTCTGTTCCTATCATCCAAAGATGCCACGCAGCCAACCCAGTACAAGTATTCGACCTCCTCTTCAGTAGCCTTTTTGATATCAAGGCCTTCGGTCCACTCAAGTCTCTGGGATTTACCCATTCCGTAAGGATCAAACCGGGTCTGGAGATTTTTGTAAAGAAGCTTCAGTTCCGAGTTTACTTTACTCAATGTCATGATGAGGTACCGTCTCATTTCTATATTCTTGTCAAAAGTAGGGATTGATACAGGACAGTTAACCTGGCAGGACAGGCAGCCCGTACATGACCAAACCGTCTCTTCCTGGATTACATTGTCAAGGAGGCCATCTTCGTTTTTGATGCCTGCTGCTGTCTTCTCCCACTCCCCCTTCAGGTCCTGGATGAATTTCTTGGGTGAAAGCGGCTTTTGCGTCAGATGTGCCGGGCAACGATCCTGGCATCGTCCGCATCGTGTACACGCATCAAGGTCAAATATCTGCCTCCAGGTAAAACCTTCTATATTATTTACGCCAAACTCCTCTGCATTCTCAAAATCAGGAATTGGTGCAATAGCGCCTCTCGGTTTGTCTTCAACCCCTCGGAACATCATGTTGAGGGAAGAGGTGAGAATATGCATCAATCTTGTTGAATACGCGATATACACAATGAGGCCAAAGCTTATGACCATATGAAAATACCAGAGGATCAGGTGGGTGGTCTCAATAGATGCTTTATCCATGCCGCTGAAAAGGCCTGCCAAGAACCAGCCCACAAAGCTCCACACCTCAAAATCGGGTTTTGTTGCAGCGATTCTTGCAGCCTCAACCAAAAAACCAGATACAAGAACCACCAGTATCCATATGAGACAGATAAAATCATCAGGCTTATTGTCATTTATCCTTTCCGGCTTTGTTACATAGCGTCTGTACATGGCCATCAGAACGCCAATGATAGCGGCTAAACCTGCGAGCTCGAGAAAAAATGAGAACCACAGATAAAAATCGCCTTTGAGATACTCCCAGCCAAATACGAGGTGGGTAAAATGGTGCTGGAATGCATCAAGGAATGCACCGATTGCAAGAATCAGGAAGCCCCAGAAAATGAACAAGTGCATCCAGCCAGGAAAGCCCTCACCTTTTCTCAGGATGGTCTTATGAAAAACTCCACTTTTAATGAAGTATCCAATCCTCTGACCAAGCAACTTCATAAAATCAAAGGGTTCGCTTTTCCCGATCTTCCACATATTGTATCGCTTCTTAAGACCGAGAAAAAGAATAATAAAGGAAATTACCATAAGCGAGTAAGCAATCCACTCACCCGTTGATTTGACGTTCCAGAAGATCTCCCTGCTTATCTCCATCATCCTCCTCCTAGACTTTTTTGCGATATACTACCACAAAATATTTTCGTTGTGAAAACAAATTCATACTTAATTGTGAAATTATTTACAAGATTTCATATAACCTTCGCCTTCAGTGGTTTTGACGTGGACATTAAGTTATCAATGCAAAAATGCGAAAAAATATCTTGACATGATGTCGCACCTTCTGTTATGAAACACTAAAATAAATTTCGTATAGGTAACGGTGATAGAACAGGAGTAATGAAAAGGACTGTCTTCACGTTTGTAATATGTTGTTTTTTTACCTTTATCTCGGTAAATCTTGCATTATCTTCCAATGTTACATACAAGGTAAAATCTGGAGATACGCTCCAGAAGATTTCAAAAAAATTTCATGTTCCTGTTGAGAAGTTAAAAAATCTCAACGGCCTTTCTTCAACAAAACTGAAAAAAGGTCAAACCCTTGTCATTAAAAAAGATGTTCCAGCGAGAAAGGAAAGGGAAACGGCTTCTGCACCACCGGCAGGCAAAGATTCTCCCGTTGATCTAACTACAGCAGAAAATGATGGGGAATTTATTGAATATCGGCCAAAGAAAGGTGATACCCTTGCAAAGATTGCATCGAAGTTTAACGTGGATAAGGAAGATTTACTCGAATCAAACAATATAACTGGCAGAAGGCTTCCGAAGGTCATACTGGTCCCCAAGATCATTGCAGTTGATGATTCTGAGGATATCGTTGATCTCTCCTGCGGTAAGCCTCTAAAACCATGGCGGAACAATGATGAGAAATACATGCTCGTGAAGGTAGCCAAGGGGTTTATGGGCGCTCCTTATAAGTATGGCGGCGAAACTGTCCGTGGTCTTGACTGTTCTGCATTTGTTAAAAAAATTTATGATATCTTTGATGTACAACTTCCAAGAAGTGCCAGGGAACAATTCAGCGTAGGACATAAAATAGCAAAGGACCAGCTAACTGTGGGTGACCTAGTCTTCTTTAAAACAAAGCGTTACATCAAATATCCCACCCATGTAGGCATATATATTGGTGATGGAAACTTCATCCACGCATCTTCAAATCGCAACAGACTTGGCGTAAAAGTTGACGCCCTTTCCTCCGACTTTTTTTCAAGAACATTTATGGGGGCTACACGGGTGAAAAAATCACCTGATGACACAGCAGAAACCTCCAAAAATTCACAGAATCAGCCCTCAAATAATTCTTAGTATTTGAACAAAAAGACCACACCTATTCTCCTTTTCTCAATCCTAATCCATCTCTCCGGATACTATGTACTCATCGAAAGGATTGAGCCTTTCCAGTATTTTGCTTATCTCATCCTGTGGTGGTCCTATATTATCTTCATCGATGCAGTCCTTGCCCGGAAAATCAAGCGTTTCCTAATTTTGAACAAAAACCTGCCTTTCCTGATAATTATTTCTTCGGGTTACTGGTGTTTATATGAGATTATCAACCTCAGACTTGAGAACTGGTTTTACATAAACCTTCCTCACAACTTCTTTCAGAGGTGGGCAGGTTATATGCTCGCCTATGGCACTGTCATACCAGCCCTTTATGTAACCAAAGAACTGCTTCTTGAAATACTGGGCGAGATACAGGTCAAACCTCGACCCATGAGGGCTTACCAGAAATTAGCTGTTTATGCAGGTATTTTTGCACTCATCATGACCATAGTGTTTCCTATTTATTTTTTTCCTCTCGCATGGGTCTTCCTTATTCTGATTATGGAAGGTTGTAATTATCAAAAAGGTTATTCCTCTTTCATGAGAGAAATTGAACAGGGTTTATTGGGAAACCTCATTGCCACTATCCTGTCAGGGTTAGTCTGTGGGATTTTATGGGAAATCTGGAACTATTGGTCCATTTCCAAGTGGGTATATACTGTTCCTTTCTTTGAAGACCTTAAAATATTTGAGATGCCTCTGCCTGGTTACTTTGGGTTTCTATTCTTTGCTGTGGGGACCATTGCCTTCATGAATTTTCTTCAGGGAATCAAAGTGTATAGCTTATATCTCCTTCGGGTAACATCTGTAGCCCTAGCACTTTCCTTATTCTCATTTATATTGATTGAAAGAAACACAGTCTTTTCATACACAACGAGGCTCGATCAGCTATCTTTTATAGCAAAGGAAAAACTTGATACATTGAAGCGCGCAGGAGTTCAAATAAGTTTTGGAATAAACCCTCAGCAGTTAGATCCCATGGAAAAGGACGCCCTCGACTTGATTCATCTGAAAGGTCTAGGATATGACCACTTCCTCAAACTGCGAGACCGTGGAATTGACACCATACAGAAACTCTCCCTGACGGACGAAAACGCAATCTCATCCATCCTCGATGAAGCGAATATGAGAAGGATACGGGTCTACTTGAAGGCGGCTAAGAAAGCTCGTTACTGATTGATCCATAAACCGTGTTGCACAATGCGTGATCGATTATCAGCTCTTTTTCACGTATACATACCGCCGGTTACATAGTACAGTTATTATTTCTTAACTCTTGCTTGCCCTCTCTTTTCCATATCTGCTCCTATTTCTTCATGCCTTCCGTCTCGCTTCTTGCCTTATTACTTCACTTCCTTTCCCGCACGTTCTGCTTTCCTGTCCACTTAAACATTGACAGTCTTTGGTTAATTATGGTGAAATACCGACTATGGCTAAGAAACAGACGAAAGACTTGATTAGAAAACCAGACTTTCTTCTCCAGTTTATTGAAAACGCATATATTTTTATCCAGGAGAATTTACGCGGTTTTATCATTGGCGCTGTTATATTTGTTTTGGCAGTTGCTTCGGTTTATGGTTATGCGGTCTACGCGCGTAAACAGGAGGAGAAATCCCAGACCACTCTGTTTCAGGGCATAAAAAGCTTTGAAGAATACAGCCAGGGCGGCAAGCAAGAAAGTCTCACAAACGCTGAAAATGTATTCCAAACCCTTATTAAAGAAAAAAAAGGTAAGGCATATAAGATTGCCAGGCTTTACCTGGCAACCATTTACACTGTACAGGGAAAATCAGATGACGCTAAGATGCTTTATCAGCAAGTGATAAAGGATTCTTCTGGCACAATTCTGCAAACACTGGCTGAACAAGCACTCCAGGGTTTAGAGAAAAAGTAGCCATTAGCCAACACGTGCAATTGATTATCAGGCTTCATCCAAAAAACATTCGAACCATTCCCATCCCCAATAAAACAACCATCTTAACCCTTATCTGTATGGCAAAAACAAAAGGGTATGACAGAATCGCGCTACCGACTAATGGTTGGAAGCTCTGGCTGTTAGCCGTATAAAACAGCCACCGGTTCATATTTCGTTCCCTGCACCGCAGGGTAGATGCCTGCCAGAATACCAACGAGTGTACTTATTAAGAGTGAGACTACGATATTTTCAAGGTAAAGCGAAAACGGTACATTCCCAAAATAGCTTACGAAGACAGTGATTATAAAACCCACCAGGATTCCAAGGGCACCTCCCATAAGAGCTACAACAACAGACTCGGTAAGAAACTGCAGAATGATGTCCCTTTTCTTCGAGCCCACAACCCGTCGTATGCCTATTTCAAGCTTTCTCTCGGAAATAGAAAGAAGCATGATGGCAAAAATTCCGAGTCCTCCTATTAAAAAAGAGACGATGGAAGCAATCACTGTCAGGATTGATACCAGACGGATACCTTGTTCCTGTGTTTTAACAATGTCTTCCATGGTAAAAACTGAAAAATCATCTTTCTGCTCGGGCTTCATATTACGAATCGTCCTTATAAAGCTCTGCAGGATCTGCTTCATATCAGTCAGCGGGATCTTATCCTGTATCTGAATATATGCCCCTTTGATGAAATCCACATTGCTGTACCGCCTCATAATAGAAGTCAAGGGCACATAGACCTGTAGGTCCTGATCCTGGCCTGCCAGATCAGTCCCTTTTTCTTTTAGTACGCCAATAACCTCTGTTGGGACTCGGTAAACAAGAATGTATTTGCCTATAGGGTTCTCCTGTTGAAAGAGATTCTCAAATACCTTGTACCCGACAACAGCTTTCTTCCTCCCATTCACGTTATCGTCCTCTGTAAAATACGTACCCATAAGCAAATCCAGGTTCCTTATCTGAAACATTGCTTCGGTTGTACCGACAACACCTGCAGTGACTGTCTTTTCTTCGTAGCGTGCAGGATAGGATACGTCGTAGAAAGGTGCAATCTGAACAATTCCGGGAACCGACTCCCCGATTCTCTGGACAGTCTCAAGTTTCAAATTCTTTGAATCACCGAAGGGCATAGCGCCCCTCCCTGTGAAACGCATGTAACCCGACCTGAGAATAATAAGATTCTTTCCGAATTTGCCTATTTCACTATCGATCTGTTTCTTAAGACCATTGCTTATATTGCCAAAAGCAACGAGACTCATTACTGCGAAGAGTATTCCAAGAAGAGCAAGAATCATCCGACCCTTATGAACGATGAGGTTCTGGAAGGCTATCCTGAGATAGAAGGCAAGCGTGTATTTCATCCCCGTATTGCCTCAATAGGCTCTATCCTGCTCGCCTTCAATGCTGGCCGAAAACCCGCAATTAATCCAGTAAGAAAACTGAACATAAGGGAAAAAACAACAACTTTGTATGAAAACAACATGGGTATATCAAAGAGTGTCTCGAATGTTCCACCCAGCGCTAGGCTGAGCAAAATACCGGCTATCCCCCCTAAAAGCGTTATGATCACCGACTCAAGGAGAAATGAGAGGAGGATACCCCTTCTTGACGCTCCGTAGGCTCTCCTAATACCGATATCCTTCCTTCTCTCCTGTATAGTAAGATAAAAAAGATTGGCAAGCACAAAACCACTTACCACAAGCGCGACTATAGACGCCATTCCAAGAAAAAGCAGAAGCTGGCCTGATATGACTGTTACAAACTTCATTATGTCCTGTGAACTCCTTATAGTAAAATCATCTTCAGCCGACCCCTGAAGGCCGTGGTTTCTCCGAAGCACGGCCTTCACGTCCGCAACAGTTTCGTTCACATCCCTATTTGTCTTTAACCTCACCCCGCTCAGATACTTCTTATCATTAACAACCCTGCTCATAACTGTGGTAAGCGGCATAATCACCCTGTCATCTATTTGTGCGCCTCCGGTTCCACCGCCCCTTTCTTTCAGAACCCCTACCACTGTCATGGGAAGCCTGCCTGCAAGGATCACCTTGCCAATAGCGTCTTCACCCTGAAAAAGCTCATCATATACCTTCGATCCTATAACAGTCACAGCCCTTGCATATTTGTAATCATCTGTACTGAAAGGAGAGCCTGCCTGAAGGTCCCACGACATCGATTCAAAGTAATTTGTCGTGGAACCGATTATACGAGACTGCCATTTTCGGTCTTTATACTTCATTGTTGGACGCCTCGCATAATAAGTCTTCACAGAATCGTAGACTCCTTCGATGCTATCAAGGCTTTCTGCATCTGCAAGTGTAAGTGTGCTCCCTCTCATTCGCGCTGTTCTTTGCCTCTCTCCACCTCCCCAAACCATAATAGAATCCGGACCAAGTACTTCAAATATATCCTTGGCTTTTTTATTTGCTCCATCAATTGTGGTAATGATGACACAGATGGAAAGAATGCCAAGAGCTACCCCGGCAAATGAAAATATGACCCGTCCCCGATAGTAATAGAGGATTTTGAGAATCTCCTGAAGAAATTCTCTACCTCGTGATATCTTCTGAAATAGTCCCATCTTCTATCCTGATCAGTCTTTTGCCAAAGGATGCGAGCTTGGGGTCATGGGTTACCACAATGACTGTCTTCCCTTCGTCATTTAGTATTCGGAAAAGATCCATAATCTCACCTCCGGTCTTGGAATCCAGAGCACCGGTTGGTTCATCTGCGAGGATCAGGTCAGGTTCGTTAATCAAGGCACGGGCTATAGCTACCCGTTGCTGTTCACCGCCAGAGAGCTGGGACGGTTTGTTGTAAACCCTCTCTGCGAGGCCAAATCTGCTGAGAAGTGCTTTTGACTTTTCACGGGGATGTTTAATATCCTTGGAAGAATAAACGATGGGAATAAGGACATTCTCAATGGCATTCAAATAGGGGAGCAGAAAAAACTGCTGAAAAACAAAGCCTATATGCAGGTTTCTCATGGATGCAAGTCTCTCATCATCCAGGCCGTTGATGAAAACATCCATGAATCTGTATTCACCTTCAGTCTGCTTATCGAGAAGTCCAACAATATTCATTAATGTGGTCTTGCCCGAACCGGAAACGCCCATAAGAACAACAAACTCCCCACTTCTAATTTCGAGATCGATTCCCTTGAGAATGGGCAGCTCGCGTTCTCCTATAAAATAACTTTTCTTTATGTTCCGAAGGGTAATCACTTCTTGGAGCCTGGCGAAGCATTCTGGGAAGGTTTTCTGACGACAACCGGTACCACTATGGTTTCACCTTCCTCAAGACCTTTAACGACTTCTGTAAACCTGTCATCCCGGATACCTAGAGTTACCTGCCTAGCTTCTGTTTTATCCCTCCCTTTGAGATAGACTATCGTCTTACCTTCTTCAAATCGGACAGCATTATTCGGGATAACCAGCACATCAGTTTTTTCCTCTACAATAATTCGCACATGGGTTGTCATTTCTGGTCTTAAAAAAGCTGTATCTTCAGGGGCTATCTTCACAATTGCGAGGTAATAAACTATGTTATCTTTAATTTCTGGTTGGGGATAAATCATGTCGATCTTCCCATAAAACCTCTTGTCACGAAAGGTATCAACCCAGTATTCTATTTTTCTACCGGGTGTCGTCCGACCGATATCAGTTTCATCCACATAAATCCACATTTCAAGCTTGGAAGGGTCTATAATGGTGATGAGAATCGCAGCGGAAAGACCTGAAACCACGGTCTCACCGAGCTGCGTTGAAACTGCCGATACATACCCGGAGATTGGAGCATAGATCTTTGTGTAACTTAGGGATACTTCAAGGGCTTTGCGTCGTTCAGCAGATTCTTTTATTTTTGCTGTACCATATTCCACCTGTGCAAGGGCCACATCCATCTCACGCTTTGCTTTGTCAACGCTATCCCTGGTAGTGAATTCTTTCTCCAAAAGGCTGAGTTCTCGTTCATAGTTTGTCTTGCTGTAGAGGTATTGTGCCTCCTTTGCTTCGAGATCCTTCTTCAATGACTCTATGGTAGCTTCTGTATTTCTTATGTTTGCCAGAATCTCTCGGTCATCAATCGTGGCAATCAATTCACCCTTTTTTACCGCATCACCCACCTGATACTTAAGATAAGTGAGTGTTCCGGTTGCCCGTGTGCCGACCTTGACAATAGCTCCAACTTGAGCTTTGATGATGCCTGTCTGTTCAGTGAAATGGGTAACATTGCCCCGCTTTACAGTAACATCCTGGCCAGCTTTTCCCTGGCTGGCCTTATTGCCTGAAAATAAAAAGACCAGTACACCTCCTGCAATCAGGATTATCGCTGCGATAACAACATATTTCTTCTTCATGATCATTCTCTGCCTATATAGGCAACACGCTCCAGGCTTGCCAGGTTTGTATTGGCCCTGGAAATGGCGCTTACCAAGTTTTCTTTTGCTTTGGCAAGGTCCCTCTCACTCTGAAGAAGGGCCATAATGTCACCTTTTCCAACTTTATATTCCCCGAAGGCTTGGTCAAAGTTCGACGTAGCCTCCCTCACCAGTTCTCCATAAAGGGTTACATTTTGAGCACTCAGTTCATAGTCTTTCAATGCCTTTATAATCTCCACGCTAACAGTTCTTTTTATCTCTTCGAGCCTGTATTTCGCAGCGGCAATATCACGTGATGCCCCGAGCATATTGTAGTAACGGCCTATACCGTCAAAAAGAGGCCAGGAGAAGTTTATACGGAATGTTTCCTGCCGGCCTTCTGGAAAAAACTGGTAATCCTGCCGCGTCTGTTCGAGCTGGGTCTTGATCCTCGGGAACCATGCGCTCATCTTTTCCCGGTAAGCCATGTTCAGTCGCTCAATTTCGTTCTTCTGTACTGTCACGTCAGGCCTGATATTAATTGCCCTCTCAGTCAACTGCTGATAGTCTCCTTTGTATTGCGGTTCCATGAACGGACCATCTACCTCTTGCCTGTCTTCAGGGTCATACAGAAGGAGGCTCTTGAATTCAGCAAGTGTTTTTTCATACTCCCTCTGAGCGTCCATGTACTCGATCCTGGCTGTTGTCATGCGAACTTCCGACTGGAGGACATCGCTCTTCTTTGCTACACCTGCACTGTATCTCCCTTTCGTAAGGGCTAACACCCTCTCTGCCACATTAAATGCCTCTTGTCTTTTCTCAACAATCGACTTATTTCCCATTACAGTATAGAAGGCTGCCTTAACAAGGTAGAGAACATCGTTCTTCACACCCTGGAGACGTTCTTTTTCTCGCAGAGTAGAAAAAAAAGCGCCTTTTCTGCGGGCATAGCGCTCACCTCCATCAAAAAGTAGATAAGAGATTGATCCATTGAGTGTGTATGCATCTCTCGACCCGGAAGCACCTGAAGTGCTGCTTCCGCTCAGAAAGCTTACCGACCGCTTGCCATTGAGAGACCTCACATACGAACTATAAAGTTCAACCTGTGGCAGGTAGGGGTCCATAGTAGAGATATATGAATACTCTATTTTTTTCACAATTTCTTTTTGTTCTTTAATGAGAAAAGAGATTTCAAGCGCCCTTTTGATGGCTTCATCAAGGGTAATGGCACATGCTTCACGGCTCAAAAAGCTAACGATCATTATACAGACAAAAATGATTCTACGTCTGGATAAAAACATTCTCCCTCCAAAAAAACATCAACAGTCTATCGTTATTTCCTTTATAAATCAAATCATTCTGCATATATCGACAGCAATGGATCTTCATAATTCAGTCTGGTATTGATGTCTTGTATCTGGTTTTTTGCAAAAGAAATGCCAATAACCTAAAAACAGATTCTTGTTTGCACTGCCAGAAATCAGTACCTTTGGTCAACGATAAGCCTGTATGCTTATCGATGCCGGAGTTAATTGTTTTTTCCTGTTTGATTGGCAGGATGATTTTCTTAAGACATGGTTACTTAGATCGACGTTTTTGTCGTAATTTTTTTTGAAAACGACAAAATTGTTAATGGGTAACGACTCTTCGTTCCTATTAGCCATTAATTTCAATATATTATGTTCAAGCATTCCGGGCATGTGTATTGCTATGGGGACATTACATATCCATAGTATTTGGGATACAAACAGCCAGGAGGATCAAGATGAAAAGATTGCTTTTTTTGATAATTTTTTTTTCAATGATGTGCATTGCGCCAAGCATAGGTCATGCTCAAAAACCTCACTATGGCTACCCCCACGGATATTGGAGGGGTTCTTATTACAGGCCACATCATAGACCTTACTATTATCCCTGGTATGGATCGTACTATCGGCTGTTGCCCAGACATTATTATGCCCCGGCACCTGCATATGTCTATCCTCCTCACCCTGTAATATACGCACCACCTCCAGCAGTTATAATCGTTCCAAATCAGGCCTATGCTTACCCTGATATCCCACCCCCACCCCCTGCCCCATCCTCTCAGGTTACCTCGCCCCTACAATCAGTTCCAACAGCTATTCTTCAGTCAATCTATTTTGATCTCAACAAATCTGCTATCAGGCCTGACGCTGAAAAAATCTTGAAACAGAACCTCGAATGGTTCAGACAGAACCCCGGCAGAAAGGTGAGCATTCAGGGAAATTGTGATCCTCGGGCAACAGAACTGTACAACCTCTCCCTCGGCAAAAGAAGGGCTGAAGCAGCACGGCAATACCTTGTTGAACTTGGTGTTGACACTAAACTTCTCGATGTTGTCAGTTTCGGAAAGGAAATGTCAACTTGCAAAGGAAAGGATGAATCCTGCTGGGCTAAGGAAAGGCGGGTTGATTTTATACCTTCACCCTGATAACACCCGGTATAGAGAAGAAATGGCCCCTTATCGCATAAGGGGCGCGTTAAAGGAAAAATGACTTTCACCTCCCTTCATATTTTGCACCGTTCTCAAGTATTCTGTTATATTAACCCGTGCTGTGCTTCCCATGGAATTCTACGAGGTAGGTATTCATGAAGAGTCTTTTGAGAACAAAAGTCTTTCTGATTGTTGCTCTTGTTTTACTCTGCCTGCTTTTGATACTGACGCTCTATGCCGATGAGACCGCCGTGGTTACAGATATTGTTGACGGCGATACCCTGGCTATTGAGTATAACAACAGGAAGGAATTGATAAATCTGATCGGCATTGATGCCCCGGAGAGCGTAATGAACAGGAAGGCAGAGATTGACTCCAGAACCACAGGAGAAAGCCTGCTCACCATCACGTCCAAAGGCATAGATGCAAAACGTTTTGTTGAAAGGATCGTCAATAAAGGAGACACGGTGTTCATAGCTTTCGATGCCCAGGCAAAAGACCAGGAGGGAAAACTTCAGGGCTACGTCTATCTTTCCGATGGAAGACTTCTCAATGAAGAAGTTGTCAGAGCAGGGTATGCCAAGGTTACAGCTTCCTTTTCCAATCCAAAATTTAGGGATAGATTCATGGAGGCTTATAGAGAGGCAAGAACCTTTAGGCGCGGGCTATGGAGGTCCCAATAGGTACCAAGAAAAAGAACAAAAAAATCGATTGATAAGTCAACATCCTGTTTTAACATCTCGATTTTCAATGTACGGGAGCCTCTGTGGAACGCAATGGGTCCTTTTTTTTGTTTCAATCATTGTTTCTCCATGTTTGCTGTTTAACCTACATTTGTGCTTGACATGTCTGCTATTTGTGCTATTAAAAATTATACACTCTAAGATACTTAATAAAACAAAAGGAGGCTATTATGAGTGTCTATGTTGTGAATGAAATTGTGGGGACCAGCACAAAGTCATGGGAAGATGCAACAAAACAGGCAATAGAAACTGCTGCAAAGACCGTCTCAGATCTCCGTATTGGTGAAGTGGTGAAACAGGACGTGACAGTAGAAAATGGGAAAGTGTCGAGCTATCGGGTACGACTCAATATTTCGTTCAAGTACAAAGAAAAATAGTCTGGTTGAAGAAACCACCTGTTTCATGCAGGGCCGCAGTGGCCCTGCATTTTTTATCCACATTTCAACGAGCACTACCCGGTAGGAAAAAGTTGTCTGCACCTCATGTAGGGTCCTGCAACACAGATTCATTTTTCGATATAGTGAATCGCCATTTACAGAAAAGCTCTTTCGGATGAGGATCAGGGGGTGCAAACAGACACTCGACCTGAATACGCCGGTCAATCTCCTCGATGATGCTCATAAATTCTCCATAATGCATGTCTTTACAACTGTATTCTCCAAGACCCCTCTTTAGCCGAGCCTCCTGAGAAGCGCAATGGGGAATTGAAATAATAATTTCATTATCCTTTTCATCAATTTCAAAACCTGATATCATGGTCCAGGGAGAATACCTGAGAACCTTAGCAAGGGCTTTCAACCCCTTTTCTTCGATCGAAAACTTCTCTTTTATCTCCCTGGTCATAATCTTACCCATTCTGTGCCACACTTCCTCATTGATCCTGATTGCAGCGTCATAGCCATAAGCCTGCTCTACACCTATAAACCAAAACCCGTCAGTTCTTCTGAACTGGTTCACCATAAACTCGATATAGGGTAAAAGCTCTTCGTTTCTGAATTGAGGCAGTTTCATGTGCGTTTTTCCTCCTTTATGCTGTTGACCATCCTTGCTCGGGAAAAATGTAGCTTTCTCTTACAGATTCTATTCCCCAATGAAGTCTGTGTCAATTATCTCTTATAAACGGGAGGCGAACAGAAAGGGTGGGAAAAATCAAAAGTGGATTAAGAAGCCTACAATGAAGAAGGCGACCACCATACCGAATAGGGTTGACATCGATGAGGCTGCCATCTACCTGGTACACGTGCCCAAATGCAATCAGGTAAATCATAAGGGACGGGAAGATTCCGATTGTACGGATACAAAAAAAATATTACCGGACGTGAAGCATGAAGCATATGGATTTATGCTCGTACACAACAAAGAACAATACACTTTCTAAAGAATGTCCTTAACATGCATACTTTCCCAAATAAATAATTGTAGTAAGAATACATGGAGGTAAAGGATATTGTCAGATACAACTAAGATAATTTCCATAACCACGCTACAAAATAAGCTAACACAGAAGATGATGGATGCCTCAAACACAAAAGAACCCATCTATACTCTCAGGAACAATGAATGTGGTAGCAATCATCGTATCATCTCACGAGATATGCTGCCTGAAAGAAGATGAAGCCTGTGTCAGGGCGTTTTGAAATATTCGAGATGGTTCACAAACGTATGAAGCGCTATGATGCGTCTCGAAATGTATCCCTTGATAAGATACAGAAAGGCAATGGCCTATAGGGTTTTATTCACAGAAGATAGAGAAGATTATTTCAAGAAATCGATGAATCAATCAAGAAGGTGGTCAAGAAGGATAGTCTTTGCAGAAAAACCCTTTTATGGGAAATACTTTGGTCATGAGTTTGGCCTGATCCGATAGGACATTATAAACCCTATGTGGCAAAGCAGCTTACCGTATAATCTATCACCATATTGGAGACGAAACAGAGTTTATGGAGATGGTGGGCATAGCAAACGCGAAAAATGAGGAAATCTACTGGCTTGTGTTAAAAAGATTGAGAACTGTCAAAAGGAAATGAATATTCCTCCATTGTGCCTCTCGATATCTGGAATCAAAAGGGGGTGAAGTACTGGAGAAAGGACAACAGAAAGGACGCCACATCAATGGGGTGATCTACAAAAAAAAGGTAAGATTTATTAGATAAAGTACTATCGTAACAAAAAACCATTCTATGGAAATTCAAAATCCAAGAAGAAACAGATGCAAAGCAACTTCTGAATTACAGGAAGGATAAATCGCTGGAGGCTGTTTCTTCGGCCTCAAGGCGGAAAAAGACTTCTTTAAAAGACTGGCGAATGATCTGATGCAGATTACTGAACGAATGGGAACAAATCATTGATACGAGCAGAGCGAAGTGATGGATATGCACGTTTAAACAGGTTCAGATTGGGGAGAAGTTGTTTTACGGCTTTAAGATGGACAACGATTATGAACATGATAATATGGTGAGGGCGTGAGTGCCAGAATGTGTAGCGATGAAAACACAGTCACAAGATGCCCTTAGCATTGACAGATGCAACATTGTGAACGAGGATGGCCTGGAATCGGCACGTGAATGTTTGTGAGAGATCCTCAAAAAAGATAAGAAGATAACCGAAAGCCAAGATATGGTTACAAATGTAGTTATAGTCCCAATCTTACGTCATGGGATTAGTCTGATTTTGATCGCGGTATATCTGATATTAAAAAAGTGCCGAGGACCGGAATCGAACCAGTGACACGGGGATTTTCAGTCCCCTGCTCTACCGACTGAGCTACCTCGGCACGTTGT
>Ga0116141_10001817_pt1 | contig 18426 bp, 18 predicted proteins | sample AD_UKC097_MetaG_FD_89744 | JGI IMG/M metagenome (GOLD analysis project Ga0116141, IMG submission 89744) | Active sludge microbial communities of municipal wastewater-treating anaerobic digesters from USA - AD_UKC097_MetaG | ecosystem: Engineered > Bioreactor > Anaerobic > Digestate | place: USA...
CGCCCTCCAACCTCGCATCTCGGTGATGGAACAGACCAAGGCCGAGGTCATCGCCGGCCTCAACCTGCCGATGCTGATCAAGCTGGCCAGCGTCCGCGCCAAGCTGCCGCTCGAGGATTGCGTAGCCCACGCACAGGAGGCTGGACGCAAGTACATTTCCGTGGCGTCCTACGTCCTGGCGGGGGAAAAGTGACGTCGACAAGAAGCGTTGAAATCATCAACAAGCGCGGCCTGCACGCTCGGGCGTCGGCCAAGTTCGTGAAGCTGGCCTCGTCCTTCGACGCCGAGGTCAAGGTCTCCAAGGACGGGCAGACCGTGGACGCGCGCTCGATCATGGGCCTGATGATGCTGGCCGCCGGCCCCGGCTGCTGCATCGAGGTCGAAGCCGAAGGCCCCGAAGCCACCCCAGCCCTCGACGCCCTGATCGCCCTGGTCTCCGACAAGTTCGGCGAGGACGAGTAGGGCCCGGGACTGTCATCCCGGTTTTCGCGTCAGCGAAAGACCGGGACCCATAGACACCGAAATCTCCGGAAGGCCCAGCGCATCTGGGTCCCGGACAAGCGCTGCGCGCTTTCCGGGATGACACCCTGTGGGATCAAACCTTCAACCTGTAGCCGGTGCGGAAGATCCAGGTGATGGCGGCGAGGCAGGCGAGCATGAAGACGAAGGTCATGCCGAGGCTCAGGCCCACGCCGACGTCGGAGATTCCGTAGAAGCTCCAGCGGAAGCCGGAGACCAGGTAGACCACCGGGTTGAACAGGGTGATCTGGCGCCACAGCGGCGGCAGCATGTCGATGGAATAGAAGCTGCCGCCCAGGAAGGTCAGGGGCGTGACGATCATCATCGGCACGATCTGCATCTTCTCCCAGCCGTCGGCCCAGACCCCGATGATGAAGCCGAACAGGCAGAAGGTGACCGAGGTCAGCACAAGGAAGCCGATCATCCAGAACGAGTGGACGATCTCGAAGGGCACGAAGACCCTGGCCGTGGCCAGGATGATGACCCCCAGGATCACCGATTTCGAGGCGGCCGCGCCCACATAGCCGATCACCGTCTCCAGCGGGGAGACGGGGGCCGACAGCAGCTCATAGATCGTTCCCGACCACTTGGGCATGTAGATGCCGAAGCTGGCGTTGGAGATGCTTTCGGTCAGCACCGACAGCATGATCAGGCCCGGCACGATGAAGGCGCCGTAGGAGACCCCGTCGATCTGGGCCATGCGGCCGCCGATGGCCGAGCCGAACACCACGAAATAGAGCGAGGTCGAGATCACCGGCGAGGCGATGGACTGGATGATCGTGCGCCAGGTGCGCTCCATCTCGAAGCGGTAGATGGACTGGATGGCGTAGAGGTTCATGCGCGCTCGCTCACCAGGCTGACGAAGATCTCCTCGAGCGAGCTCTCGGAGGTGTTGAGGTCGGTGAAGTCCACGCCCGCCGCCGACAGCCGGCGCAGCAGGGCGGCGATCCCGGTCCCTTCGGCCTGCGCATCGAAGGTGTAGGTGAGCGTGCGGCCATCGGCCGAGAGCTCCAGCGGCGCATCGGCCAGGTCGGTTGGAATGGCGGTCAGAGGCGTCTGCAGGGTGAGCGTCAGCTGCTTCTTGCCCAGCTTGCGCATCAGCACATCCGTGTCCTCCACCAGGATGATCTCGCCCTTGCGGATCACCCCGATGCGGTCGGCCATCTCTTCGGCCTCTTCGATATAGTGGGTGGTCAGGATGATGGTGACGCCGCTCTCGCGCAGGGCCCGCACCATCTCCCACATGTCGCGGCGCAGCTCGACGTCGACGCCGGCGGTGGGCTCATCCAGGAACAGGATGCGCGGCTCGTGGGACAGGGCCTTGGCGATCATCACCCGGCGCTTCATGCCGCCGGAGAGCGCCATGATCTTCTCGTCCTTCTTGTCCCACAGGGACAGGTCGCGCAGCACCTTCTCCAGATAGGCCGGGTTCGGCGGCTTGCCGAACAGGCCGCGCGAGAAGCGCACTGTCGCCCAGACGGTCTCGAAGGCGTCGGTGGAGAGTTCCTGCGGCACCAGGCCGATCGCCTGGCGGGCGGCGCGGTAGTCTTTCAGGATGTCGTGGCCGTCGGCGGTGACGCTTCCGGTGCTCGGATTGACGATGCCGCAGATGATGCTGATCAGCGTCGTCTTGCCCGCGCCGTTGGGGCCCAGCAGGGCGAAGATCTCGCCCTTGCGGATCTCCAGGTCCACGGTCTTGAGGGCCTGAAAGCCCCCGGCATAGGTCTTGGACAGACCTTGAACGGAAATGATGGATGTCACGCGGCCCCTCCGGTGAATGCCAGATAGGGCGTTGGGAGGGATTGGGCTAGGCCGCACCCTCAACCCTGCTGTCATCCCGGTTTTCGCGTCAGCGAAAGACCGGGACCCATAGACACAGGTTTGTCCTGAAAAATCAGAGCGTATGGGTCCCGGACAAGCCGCTGGCGCGGCTTTCCGGGATGACACCCTTGTTGACGTTTGGCCTCAGGCCATCGTCATCGGCCGCAGGCCCAGCTCCTTGCGCAGCACAGCGTCCTTGTCCTGGTCGGGGTTGTTGGTGGTCAGCAGGCGGCCGCCGATGAAGATCGAGTTCACCCCGGCCAGGAAGCACAGGGCCTGGAGCTCATTGGACATGTGCTCGCGGCCAGCGGCCAGGCGCACTACGCTCTTGGGGCAGACGATGCGGGCGACGGCGACCATGCGCACGAACTCCAGCCCGTCGACAGGCTCGGAAGTCCCGAGCGGCGTGCCGGGGATCGGCATCAGGTCGTTGATCGGCAGGCTTTCCGGGTGGGTCGGCAGGGTGGCCAGGGCATGCAGCAGGCCCGCCCGGTCCCGCCGGGTCTCGCCCATGCCGACAATGCCGCCGCAGCAGGTCTTCATGCCGACGCTGCGCACCGCCTCCAGGGTGTCCAGCCGGTCCTGGTAGGTCCGGGTGGTGACCACCTTGTCGTAATAGTCCGGCCCGGTGTCGAGGTTGTGGTTGTAGTAGTCGAGGCCCGCGTCCTTCAGCGCCTGGGCCTGATCGCGGGTCATCATGCCCAGCGTCGCGCAGGTCTCCAGGCCCAGCGCCTTCACCCCGCGGATCATCTCGGCGACCTTGGGCGTGTCGCGATCCTTCAGGTCGCGCCAGGCCGCGCCCATGCAGAAGCGCTGGGCGCCGCCGGCCTTGGCGTCGCGGGCCGCGGCGATCACGGCCTCAGCGTCCATCAGCTTGGAGGCGGTGGTGGCGGTCTTGAAGTGCTGGGACTGGCTGCAATAGCCGCAGTTTTCCGGGCAGCCGCCGGTCTTCACCGACAGGAGCTGGGACAGTTGGACTTCCGACGGGTCGAAGTTCGCGCGGTGCACCTCCGCGGCCCGGAACACCAGGTCCATGAAGGGCGTTTCGAACAGGGCCTCGACCTCTTCGAGGGTCCAGTCGTGACGGGGCGCAGGCGAAGCCGGGGCGGAGAGGTTCAGGACGGGGGCGTTCATAACCTATTCCTCAATTTGGGTCGGTCCGCTTACACCGGTCGCGCTGCGGCAGGCAAACCTTGGATTGATCTGGCTCATGCGTTACGCCCCGCGCGGTGCTATGGACGAGCCCGTCGCCAGACGCAGAGGAGGCGCCCCTGTCTGGTCCAAGATCTTCCGGCCCCGAGCGCGAGATCGAGCTGAAGTTCCTCTGTGAACCCCGCGATCTGGACGCCCTGCTGGCCGCCGCCCCGGAGGGCGAGACCGAGCTCAAGGCGCTGCGAGCCACCTATTTCGACACCCCCGACGGCCGGCTGAAGGCGCGACGCATCTCGCTGCGGGTCCGCGAGAGCGGCGGCAAGCACGTCCAGACCCTGAAGCGCGGCGACGGCTTCGGGCGCGAAGAGTACGAGCAGCGGGTCGAAGCCCTGGACCTCGACATGCCGGCCTTGAAGAAGGCCCTGACCGGGCCGCGCCGCCGCGCCCTGGCGCCGGCCTTCACCGTGGCGGTGGAGCGCCGCCAGCGGGTGGTGACCTATCATGGCGCGGCGGTGGAGATCGCCGCCGACCTCGGGACCATCCAGGCCGGCGATGCGCGCCGGGAGATCAGCGAGCTGGAGCTGGAGCTAAAGGCGGGGTCGCCGCGCGCCCTGTTCGACCTGGCCCGCGAGCTGTCGAAGACCGCGCCGCTCTACCTGTCCTATGAGGGCAAGGCCGCCCAGGGCCAGGCCCTGGGGGGCGGCGCGCTGCTGGCGCCGCGGCGGCTGGAGAAGATCGCCCTGGACGCGGACCTGAGCGCGGCCGAGGCCTTCCAGGTCATCGCGCGGGCCAGCCTGTCGGCCATCGCCGCCAACGCCGCCCTGGTGCGCGAGACCTCGGACGAGGCGGCCCTGCATCAGCTTCGGGTGGCGGTGCGCCGCCTGCGCAGCGCCATCGCTGCCTGCGCCGACCTGGTGGGCGACGCCGAGGCTCCCGGCATCCGCGCCGGGCTGAAATGGCTGGCCGGAACCTGCGGCGAGGCCCGCGACCTGGATGTCTTCATCGCCAGCCTGGAGGGCGCGCCGGAGGCGGCCCTGCTGGCCGAGCCCCTGGCCCAGGCCCGGGCGCACGCCTACGCCAAGGCCTGCGCGGCCCTGTCCTCGGGCCGGTTCCGCGACCTGGTGATCGAGGCCGCGGCCTGGATCGAGACCGGGGCCTGGGTGGCCGGACCGGGCAAGGCGCCCGCCCAGCGCCGGGCCGAGCCGGCCCGGGCCTTCGCCGCCCGCGCGCTCGCCCAACGCTGGAAGGCCTGGAAGCGGCTGGCCGGGGATTTCGAGACCCTGGACGTCGCCGGCCGTCACCGCCTGCGACTCAAGGCCAAGGGGCTGCGCTATGCGGCCGAGGCCTTCGCCAGCCTGTTCCCGGCCAGGCCCGCCGCCCGGCTGGTGACCCGGGTCAAGGCCCTTCAGGACGAGCTGGGCGCCCTCAATGACGCCGTCGTGGCCAAGGCCCTGCTCGATGGGCTGCGGCTCGACCTCGCCCAGCGGGAGGCGGCCACGAGCCTGGTCGCCGCGCGGGCCAGAACCGGCAAGCGGGGCCTGAAGCGGGCCCGCAAGGCCGCCGAACGTGTGGCCGAGAGCGAGAAATTCTGGCGCTGAGCGACGGCTTCGCCCCGCGCGAGTGCATATAAAGAATTCCTTATATGTAAGTTGATACCCTGCGCGGTGACCGCTATAGAGCGGAAAAGCCTCTTTTCGCCCGCAAGGACCGACATGACCGACTACGTCGTCAAAGACATCTCCCTCGCCGACTTCGGCCGCAAGGAGATCGCCATCGCCGAGACCGAGATGCCCGGCCTGATGGCCGTGCGCGCCGAGTTCGGCAAGGCCCAGCCGCTGAAGGGCGCCCGCATCGCCGGCTCCCTGCACATGACCATCCAGACCGCCGTGCTGATCCAGACCCTGGAAGCCCTGGGCGCGGACGTCCGCTGGGCCTCGTGCAACATCTTCTCGACCCAGGACCACGCCGCCGCGGCCATCGCCGCCAACGGCACCCCGGTGTTCGCCACCAAGGGCGAGACGCTGCTGGAGTACTGGGACTACGCCCACCGGATCTTCGAATGGTCCGACGGGGGCTATCCGAACCTGATCCTCGACGACGGCGGCGACGCGACCCTGCTCTGCGTCCTCGGCCCCAAGGCCGAGAAGGACATCTCGATCCTGGCCAACCCGCAGAACGAGGAAGAAGAAGCGCTGTTCACGGTGATGAAGCGCTACATCAAGGAAAAGCCGGGCTTCTATTCGGCCATCCGCGACGCCATCAAGGGCGTGTCGGAAGAGACCACCACGGGCGTCCACCGCCTGTACCAGATGGCCGAGCGCGGCGAGCTGCCGTTCCCGGCGATCAACGTCAATGACAGCGTCACCAAGTCCAAGTTCGACAACCTGTATGGCTGCCGCGAAAGCCTGGTGGACGCCATCCGTCGCGGCACCGACGTGATGCTGTCGGGCAAGGTCGCCGTGGTCCTGGGCTATGGCGACGTGGGCAAGGGCTCGGCCCAGTCCCTGCGCAATGGCGGCGCCCGCGTCGTGGTCACCGAGATCGACCCGATCTGCGCCCTGCAGGCGGCCATGGAAGGTTTTGAAGTCCAGACCATGGACGACGTGGCAGACAAGGCGGACATCTTCGTCACCGCCACCGGCAACAAGGACGTCCTGACCGTCGAGCACATGCGGCGGATGAAGAACAACGCCATCGTCTGCAACATCGGCCACTTCGATTCTGAAATTCAGATCGCCGGCCTGCGCAACTTCAAGTGGGACGAAATCAAGCCGCAGGTCCACCACGTGGAATTCCCGGACGGCAAGAAGATCATCGTCCTGTCGGAAGGCCGTCTGGTGAACCTGGGCAACGCCACGGGTCATCCCAGCTTTGTGATGAGCGCCAGCTTCACCAACCAGACCCTGGCCCAGATCGAACTGCACACCAACCGTGACAGCTACAAGACCGACGTCTACACCCTGCCCAAGCACCTGGACGAGAAGGTGGCCCTGCTCCACCTGGAAAAGCTCGGCGCCAAGCTGACCAAGCTGTCCACGGAACAGGCGGACTATATCGGCGTGCCGGTCGAGGGCCCGTTCAAGCCCTCGCACTACCGCTACTAGGATCTACCCCGGCGGTCGGGGCCTGCGCTGTTTCCAGTCCGGCGCGGGCCTCGGCCGCCTCTTCTTTTCGGGTCCGGCCTCATCCTGAGTTCTTCCCGGGCCTGGCCGCCCCAAACCGGGGATGACGGCCAAGACGCCGTCGGCTAAGCAACCGCCATGCCGCTTGCGCTCATTCTTTCCAGTCATGTCTCCGCCAGCCGCGTCGGCGGGGGCGCCCAGGCGCTCGCCCTGGCTCATTTCCGCATCGACTGCATGGTGGCCCCGACGGTCCTCTATGGCCGCCACCCCGGCTGGGGCGCGCCCGGCGGCGCGGCCGTGCCGGTCGAGGCCCTGGAGGGCATGCTGGACGGCATCGAGGCCAACGGCCTCTTCGCCCAGACGGACCTGGTGCTCACCGGCTATTTCGCCTCCGCCCCCCAGGTGCGCGCCGCGGCCCGGGCCATCGACGCCGTGCGCGGGGCGCCGCGTGATCGCGAGGCCCGCAAGCCGGTGATCATCGTCGACCCGACCATCGGCGACGCCGGCAAGGGGCTCTATGTCCCGGCCGATGTGGCCGAGGCTGTGCTGACCGACCTGGTGCCCCGCGCCGACATCGTCGCCCCCAACACCTGGGAGCTGCAGCGGATGACCGGGGCCGAGGCCCGCACCCCGACCCAGGCGCTGCACTCCGCCCGCCTGCTGGGCAAGCCGGTCCTGGTCTCCTCGGTCCAGCGCGGCTCGGAGATCGGCGTGGTCTATGCCGACAAGAAGGAAGCCTGGCTGGCCGCCCACCAGCGCGCCGACTCGGCCCCCAAGGGCACCGGCGATCTGCTCTCGGCCCTCTATGGCGCGGCCCTGATCGACGGCCTGACCACCTCCTACGCCCTGGCCCGCGCGGTCAGCGGGGTGGCGGAGACCATCGTCGCCGCCCAGACCTTCGGCTCGGCCGAACTGCCCATCGTGACCATGGGCCAGAAGATGAAGGCCACCTCGCCCACCGTGCGCATGGAGCGCCTGGCCTAGATGGTCGAGGTCCACGGCGTCTGCCCGGACCGCTTCGCCTCCGTCCGCGAGGCCTTCACCGCCAATTTCGACGCCGGCCAGGAGCTGGGCGCGCGCTTCTGCCTGGTCGAGCGCGGCGAGGTGGTGGTCGATCTCTGGGCCGGCCACGCCGACCGCGCCCGCACGCGCCCCTTCGACGCGGCGACCCTGACCCCGGTCTTTTCCACCACCAAGGCCATCGCCGCGATCCTGATCGCGCGGCTGGTGGAGGCGGGAAGGCTCGACTACGCCCAGCCGGTGGCCGAGGTCTGGCCGGACTTCGCCCAAGCCGGCAAGGCCGGGATCACCGTCGAGCAGGTGATGAGCCACCAGGCGGGGCTCTCCGGCTTTCCCGAGGCGATGGATCCGGCCCTGTGGTTCGACTGGGACGCCATCTGCGCCAAGCTGGCGGCCCTGGCGCCCCTGTGGCCGCCGGGAACCGCCAGCGGCTATCACCCGATCACCTATGGCTACCTGGCGGGCGAGATCTTCCGGCGGGTTGATCGGCGGACCATGGGAACCGCCCTGCGCGAGGACCTGGCCGCGCCGCTCAATCTCGACCTGTGGATCGGCCTGCCCGACGACCAGCATGGCCGGGTCGCCGACCTGCAACGGCCCTCGGCGCTGGCCAAGTTCGGGGCGCCGAACCCGGCCCTCACCGCCGCCTTCCAGACCGCCTGGTCGTCGCCGGCCGGCCGCGGCCAGGCGGAGTGGCGCCGCATCGAGATCCCCTCGGCCAATGGCCACGCCACGGCCTTGGGCCTCGCCCGACTGATGGGGGCGCTGGCCAATGGCGGCTGGCTGGAGGGCGAGATGGTGCTGGCGCCGGCCCTGATCGCCGAGCTGTCGCGGGAGCGCATCCGCGGCCAGGACCTGGTCCTGCCCTATGAGATGAGCTGGGGCGCGGGCGTCATGCGCAATGAGACCGTCCATCCCTGGGGCCCGGGCGCCGAGACCTTCGGCCACTCCGGCTGGGGCGGGTCCTGCGCCTTTGCGGACCCGCAGACGGGCCTGGCCGGCGCCTATGTCATGAACCGCCAGTCCGCCGACCTCCTGGGCGACCCCAGGGCCCGGCGGCTGATCGAGGCGGCCTACGGGTCGCACTGAGCCCTCAGGGTCTGTGGATATCCGAGCCGCCCCTTTGGGACACAAAGAACACAAAGGATCGCGAAGAACACAAAGGCGCGCTTCGCGCGCGATCTGGTCTTGGCGCCGCCCTGTCAGGCGTTGGAACGCTTGGTGTCCTTTGCGCCCTTTGTGAACTTTGTGTCCCTATTGGGCCTCGCCGCTGGCGAGGCGCGAGACAGTCAGAGTGCGGCGATCACGGCGTCGCCCATCTGGGCGGTGGTGAGGGCGCCGCCCAGGTCGCGGGTGCGGGCGCCGCTGTCCAGGGCCTTGATCACCGCCGCATAGAGCTTGTCGGCGGCCTCAGCCTGATCCAGCGACCAGCGCAGAGCCATCTCGAAGGACAGGATGGCCGCCAGCGGGTTGGCGATCCCCTGGCCGGCGATGTCCGGGGCCGAGCCGTGGATGGGCTCATAGAGGCCAGGCTTGCCGGCCTCGCCCAACGCCGCCGAGGGCAGCATGCCCAGCGAGCCGGTCAGCTGGGCCGAGATGTCCGACAGGATGTCGCCGAACAGGTTGTCGGTGACCATGACGTCGAACTGCTTGGGGTTCTTGACGATCTGCATGGCCGCGTTGTCGGCCAGGATGTGCTCCAGCTCGACGTCGGCATAGTCGCGGGCGTGCAGGTCGGTGACCACCTGGCGCCAGAGCAGGCCGGAATCCATGACGTTGGACTTCTCGGCCGAGGTCACCTTGTTGCGCCGGCCGCGGGCCAGTTCGAAGGCGACGCGGGCCACGCGCTCGATCTCGGCGGTCGTATACACCTGGGTGTCCACGGCGCGCTTGCCGCCGGTGGGGACGTCCTCGATGAAGCGGGGCGAGCCGAAATAGATGCCGCCGGTCAGCTCGCGGACGATGATGAAGTCCAGGCCCTCGACCACCTCGCGCTTCAGGCTGGAGGCGTCGGCGAGCGCATTGAAGCACAGGGCCGGGCGCAGGTTGGCGAACACCTCCATGCCGGCGCGCAGAGCCAGCAGGCCGGCTTCCGGGCGCTTGTCGCGCGGGGCGTTGGCCCACTTCGGCCCGCCCACGGCGCCCATCAGCACCGCCTTGGCGGTCTTGGCGGCGGCGAGCGCCTCCTCGGTCAGCGGGACCCCGTGCTCGTCATAGGACGAGCCGCCGAACAGCCGCTCGGCGATCTGCAGGTCGGGGGTGAGCACGCGGGCGACCTTGCGCACCTCGGCGATCACTTCGGGGCCGATGCCGTCGCCGGGCAGGAGGAGGAGGTCGGTCATGGGAGAACCTTTGGGTAGTTTGTTTTCCCGCTCATCCCGGCGAATGCCGGGATCCAGGTCATAGGTCTGGGCGTAGGGCGCGAAGTCACGGTCTGCGGCGGGTGAATCTGGATCCCGGCGTTCGCCGGGATGAGCGGATCAGAGAGAGCGTTGCGAGGCCGTCTCGTAGGCGAACAGACGGCGGTCGGAAACCCCGAAACTGGGCCAGTGCGACCGCCATTCGGCCATATGCGCGGTCTGGAAGTGGGCGTCGAGGGCGGCCTGGTCGCGCCAGGCCTCGAACACGCGGATCAGGCCGGGCTCGGCCACGTCTTCGGCGTAGGAATATTCGATACAGCCGTCCTCGGCCCGGCTGGCCGCCAGCATGGCCAGCATGTGCGGCCGGAAGCGTTCCAGGTTCTCCGCCGGAACCCGCACCGTGCCGGCGATGATCAGGCTCATGCGTCTTCCAGCCAGGGCTGGGAAATGGCCCGCTTCTGCTCGAAGACGTCGATGTCGCGGGCCGATTGCAGGGTCTCGCCGATGGCGTCGAGGCCTTTCAGCATCTTTTCCTTGCGGGCGGCGTCGATCTCGAAGCTGAAGATCTGGCCCGACGGCGAGGTGACGGTCTGGGCTTCCAGGTCGACGGTGGCCATGTGGTTGCCGCCCTTGGCCTCGTCCATCAGGGCCTGGACCTGCTCGGCCTTCAGCACCACCGGCAGGAGGCCGTTCTGGAAGCAGTTGTTGTAGAAGATGTCGGCGAAGCTGGTGGCGATCACACAGTCGATGCCGAAGTCCATCAGGGCCCAGGGCGCATGCTCGCGGCTGGAGCCGCAACCGAAGTTGTCGCCGGTCACCAGGACGCCCGCGCCCTTGTACTCCGGCCGATTCAGCACGAAGTCGGCGCGTTCGTTTCCATCGCCGTCGAAGCGGAAGTCATAGAACAGGCCCCGGCCCAGGCCCTCGCGCTCCACGGTCTTGAGGAACTGCTTGGGGATGATCTGGTCGGTGTCGATGTTGGCCAGCGGCAGGGGAGCCAGCTTGGCGTCGAGCTTGGTGAAGGCTTTCATGGTTGGCTCCCGGGCAGGGTCTGGGTCATTCGCCAGCGGTCGGCGCGCCTGCCGAGCTGATCTTGCAAGCCTGCGAGGATTTCGCTGGCGCAGTCCGCTTCAACTACGAGACCCGTAGCGATGTCGATCTGGTAGCCGCAGGTGTCGTGTCGGCTGAGGGTCATGGTGCTGAGCTTGAGACGCGCCTCACCCTGCTTCTCGGCGGGCGTGGACGCGATCAGGCGATCGACCAACAACATCACCGCCTGAGTAGCGGATTTGGGGTCGAGGTCCTGGCTCCATGTCAGCGAAGCGCGACCCGATTTCTTGTCTAGAGACACCAGGGTATAGGACCCTGTCGCCTTGATCGGCTGCCCGCCGAAGGGATTGCTGATATCCGACTCGTAGGTCTCCTTGCCCCCGAGTCCCAGACTGGTCCCCTGACCCAAGGCCAGCAGGCTCTGCTCCTTGAGCACCTGCGGCGCGGCGGTCGTGTCGTCCCACATCTCCAGAAAGCCAACGGCGGCCTTGCGGGCGGCTAGGTCGGGAATGAGAGCCTCAGACGCTTTCACCATTGCGGCCTTGAGGGCTTCCCAATTGCGGATCCGCGTCGGGAGCAGGCGGTCATCGACCTCGATCTCGAGCGGAAGGAGGAGGTCGGTCGCCGCCTTGATAAAATCTGGCGCCAACCCGGTCGCTTCCGCCTTAGTCCAGTTCAGGGCGATTCTGCCCACCCCGTTCTCGGCTCCGCGATAGGTAACCTTCGTCTGGGTCGTCTGAGTCCAGGCCTGCGGGGGCGCGGCCCCTGCTTGCTGGGTGTGGGTCAGGACGACTTCCTGGGTCCAACTGTCGCCCGCCTTGATCCTGACGGGCAGGTCAACTTTTGACGCCGCCACAGCAGGCGTAGCTGTCAGGGCCAAGAGGAACATGGATAGAGCGGCGCGCATGGGAGCCGACCTATGCGTTCTGCTGGATGAGGATGGTCGGCACGCCGGCGGCGGCGTCGCGGACGGTGAAGACCTTGGTGCCCGGCTTGCGGCCGATGCGGACCTCGGAGACGTTGAAGCCGGCGGCGGCCAGGCGGGCCTGCACCGCCTCGGCGTCGGCCACGCGCCAGGCGAGGCCGCCGAAGCTGTCGGGGCCGTCGGCGGCGGGTTTCTTCAGGCTGGCGGCCATCTCCACCACGGCCGAGCCGGCGCGGAAGAACAGCTGGCGCACGCCCCAGCTCTCGTTGGAGCGGTCGAGCCGCAGGTCGAGGCCGAGCTTGGCGCCCCAGATGGCGAGCGCGCGGTCGCAATTGACCGTCTGGACGACCACGTGGTCGAGCTCGGTGACCGCCGCGCCCTCGTCGCCGGTCGCCGGCGACAGGGGCCAGGGCTCGCCGCTGCGGGGCGGGTCACAGAGCAGGATGTTCAGGCTGCCGGTGTCTGCGGCGTTCAGCGCCGTGGTGGTCCAGTAGCGCTTGCGGCCGTCATCGTGGGTCGAGCGGGTCGGGCCGGGCTTGGAGCCGCGCAGGCCCCGGCGCTCGGCCAGCTTCTGGCTCTCTTCCACATTGGCCACGGTGAAGGCCACAGCCCAGATCCCCTCGCCGTGGTCGGCCAGGTGTTTGCGGATCGTGTCGCCGAACGCGCCCTCGCCATGCGGCGTGATCACGTCGAGCGCCATGTTCGGCAGCTGGAACCAGGCGTGCCGCGCCCCGCCGTCACCGCCCACCCAGTTGGGCTCGCGGCCCAGCAGGGCGGTGTAGGACGCGATGGCGGCATCCAGGTCGTTCACCGCGAGCGCGACGTGGTCCAGGGCGGTGATCATGGCTGTCCCCTTCAGAGGAAGTCCCGGACGTCGGCCAGGTGACCGGCGATGGCGGCGGCGGCGGCCATCGCCGGGCTGACCAGGTGGGTGCGTCCGCCGCGGCCCTGACGGCCCTCGAAGTTGCGGTTCGAGGTCGAGGCGCAGCGTTCGCCGGGCGCCAGCTTGTCGGGGTTCATGCCGAGGCACATGGAGCAGCCCGGCTCGCGCCAGTCGAAGCCGGAGGCCTTGAAGATGGCGTCCAGGCCCTCGGCCTCGGCCTGTTCCTTCACGAGCCCTGAGCCCGGCACCACCATGGCCCGCACGCCGGGCGCGACCAGCTTGCCGTTGACGAAGGCGGTCTGGACCACCTGGGCGGCGGCGCGCAGGTCCTCAATGCGGCTATTGGTGCACGAGCCGATGAACACCACGTCGACCTTGGCCTCGCTGATCGGCTGGCCGGCCTTGAGGCCCATATAGTCCAGGGCCCGCGCCGCGGAGGCCCGCTTGTCCGGGGTGGCGAAGCTGTCGGGGTCCGGCACCACGTCGGTGATGGCGATGACGTCCTCAGGCGACGTGCCCCAGGTGACCAGGGGCGCGATGGCGGCGGCGTCGATGCGGATCTCGCGGTCGAACACGGCGTCGGCGTCGCTGACCAGGGTCTTCCAGTAGCTGACCGCCATCTCCCAGGCGCCGCCCTTGGGCGCGGCCGGGCGGCCCATCATGTAGGCGAAGGTGGTCTCGTCCGGCGCCACCAGGCCTGCCCGCGCCCCGCCCTCGATGGTCAGGTTGCACAGGGTCATGCGGCCTTCCATGGACAGGGCCCGCACGGCGTCGCCGGCGTACTCGATCACATAGCCGGTGCCGCCGGCGGTGCCGATCTCGCGGATGACGGCGAGCGCGAAATCCTTGGCGCCGACGCCGGGCGCCGGGGTCCCCTCGATGGTCACCCGCATGTTCTTCGCCTTCTTCTGGCGAAGGGTCTGGGTGGCCAGGACGTGCTCGACCTCCGAGGTGCCGATCCCGTGGGCCAGGGCCCCGAAGGCGCCGTGGGTCGAGGTGTGGCTGTCGCCGCAGACAATGGTCATGCCCGGCTGGGTGCGGCCCTGCTCAGGCCCCACCACGTGGACGATCCCGTTGCGGATGTCGCCCATGGGGAAGAACTCGATGCCGTTGGCCTTGACGTTCTGCTCGAGCGTCTGGAGCTGCAGGCGCGCCTCGTCGTCTGCCACCTTGCCAACGCCCAGCGCCTGGCCCTCGGTGGGGATGTTGTGGTCGGCCACGGCGAGCGTCCGGTCGGGCCGGCGCACGGGGCGCTTGGCGGCCCGAAGGCCTGCGAAAGCCTGGGGCGTCGTCACCTCGTGGATGAGGTGCAGGTCGATGTAGAGGATCGCCTCGCCGTCCTGTTGAGCGACGACGTGGGCGTCCCAGATCTTGTCGTAAAGTGTCTTGCCGGCCATGGGCGGCATGTAGGGTCGGAGGGGCGCCGAAGTCCAGCGCCCTCGCCGCAAGTTTTTGCCTCAGGCGGCCTTTGCGACCACGGGTTTGAGGCAGCCTTGTCCCTCCAGGGCGATCCTCAGGGCGCGATCCAGCGGCGTGTGCGGCTCCTCGCCCAGTTCGGCGACCAGCTTGGCGTTGTCCATGACCACGGGATTGTCCCAGAGATAGCGCATCTCCAGCATCTCGCGCAGCATCTCGACGAAGGGCGCGGCGAGCATCAGCGCCATCCAGGGCAGGCGGCTGCGCTTCAGCCTGCGGCCGGCCACGCGGTCCAGGGCGTCGGCCATCTCGCCATTGGTCAGGACGTGGCCGCGGAAATTGTAGACCGCGAAATCGGCGAGCCGGGCCTCCCGGTCGGCCAGCCGCGCCATGGTCTCAGCCAGATCGGGCAGGTAGGCCCAGTCGTGCAGGACCTCCAGCGGGCCGGGGATGCTGAAGGCGGTCAGGGGCTTGCCCTTCTTCACCCAGCCCTCGGTGAGCCAGGAGCTGTCGGAGACGGGGCCGAAGAAGTCGCCGGCCCGGACGATCAGGGTGCGCACGCCCTCTTCGCGCGCGGCCTTGGCCAGGCGCTTTTCCAGGGTGACGCGAATCGCGCCTTTGCGGGTCTTCGGGTTCTGCGGGGCGTCCTCGGTGATGTGGCTCCAGGCGTCGGGGCCGTAGTTGTAGACATTGCCGGGAAAGAGGATGCGCGCGCCGGTCGCCTTGGCGGCGGCGATCACCGCCTCCATCATCGGCGGCAGGAGCTTGGCCCAGCCGGCGTAGCCATTGGGGTTGGCGGCGTGGACGATCAGCTGGACCCCATGGGCGGCGGCCAGCACGTCGTCGGCGTTGAGGGCGTCGCCGCGGACCCAGTCACAGGCGGCGAACTCCGGCGCCTCGCGGCGGGCGCGATCCGGGCTGCGGGCCATGATCCGCAGGGTCCAGCCATGCGCCATCAGGGCGCGACCGACCGCGCCGCCGATCGAACCGGTGGCGCCGATGAGCAGGGCCGTACGGGCCGCAATATTGGCGGGGGATTGTTCAACCATCGGGGCCTCTCCATCTGCTTGAAGGCCTGATGATCCTCTCCCCGGGACCGGCTAAACGGAATTGCGGATTATCTTGGAACAGGTATTCATAAGCGCATGAGCGATCCGGCCTGGGACCTGTTTCAAAGTCTGCACGCGGTCATGCAGGCCGGCAGCTTTTCCGCCGCCGCCCGCGCGCGCGGCCTGACCCAGCCGACGCTTGGCCGTCACATCGAGGCCCTGGAGACCGCCCTGGGCGCGCCGCTGTTCGTCCGCTCGCCCCGCGGCCTGACCCCCACCGACCTCGCCCAGACCCTGAAGCCCCACCTGGAGGAGATGGCCGCGGCCGCCGCCTGCGCGATCCGTGACGCCTCCGGTGTGGCCGACACCAAGGGCGGGGTGGTCCGCCTGGCGGCCAGCGACATCATGGGCGCCGAAGTGCTGCCGCCGATCCTGGCGGAGTTCGTCAAGCTGCACCCGGACATCCAGATCGAGCTGGTTCTGTCCAACAAGACCGAGGACCTGTCGCGCCGCGACGCCGACATCGCCGTGCGGATGATGCGCCCGACGCAAGGCTCCCTGGTCGCGCGCAAGGTCGGGACCACCGGGGTCGGTTTCTATGCGACGCCCGACTATATCGAGCGTCGGGGCATGCCCACGAGCATCGACGACCTGGAGCCCAACCACCTGCTGATCGGATTCGACCGGGCGCGGCCGGCGATCGAGGCGCTGGAGGGGGTCAATGTCGGCCGCGAGATCACCCGCGAGATCTTCAATTTCCGCACCGACAACGACGCGGCCCAGATCGCCGCCGTGCGGGCGGGCTTGGGCATAGGCGCCATCCAGCACGCCCTGGGCCGCCGCTATGGCCTCGTGCCCGTACTCGCCAACGCCTTCCACTTCGAACTGGAGATGTGGGTGGCCATGCCCGAGACCCTGAAGGGCTCGCGGCGCATGCGCCTGATGTTCGACCACCTGGTCGAGGGCCTGTCGCGGTTCGCCGCCGAAGGACGGCGCTGACCTCGCAAAACGAAAACGGCGGCTCCGTCACCGGAGCCGCCGCTTCTGAACAGTGTCGCCTGGAGGCTTATTCGCCGGCGGGCGTCGCGTCCTTGGTCGAGGTCATCTGACGCTCGGCGATCCGGGCCGACTTACCGCGACGGTCGCGCAGGTAGTAGAGCTTGGCGCGACGGACGACGCCGCGACGCTTCACTTCGATGGAGTCGATGTTCGGCGAGTGGATCGGGAACAGACGTTCCACGCCTTCGCCGAAGGAAATCTTGCGGACCGTGAAGCTCTCGTTGATGCCTTGGCCCTGGCGCGCGATGCAGACGCCTTCGTAGGCCTGGACGCGTTCGCGGTCGCCTTCCTTGATCTTCACGTTCACGCGCACGGTGTCGCCCGGCTTGAAGTCGGGGATCGAGCGGGTGGCGAGGAGGCGATCGGCCTCTTCCTTTTCCAGCTGCTGCAGCAGGTTCATGGTCTTCATCCTTACTGGGCTTTACTCGCCCTTTGCCTGTTGATTGGCGAGATAGGCCGCCCAGAGGTCCGGGCGCCGCTCCCGCGTCGCTTGCTCCCGCTGCGCCCGCCGCCACTTCCGCACTTCAGCGTGATGGCCGCTCAACAGCACCTCGGGAATATCGAGCCCTTCGAAGGTCCGCGGTCGCGTGTACTGCGGATGCTCCAGGAGCCCGTCCTCGAAACTCTCTTCACTCAAGCTCTCCGCCTGGCCGAGGACGCCTGGCACGAGCCTTACGCACGCTTCGATGGTCACCAGGGCCGCCGCCTCGCCACCGGCGAGCACCGCATCCCCGACGGTGACCTCCTCGAACCCCCGGGCGTCGAGCACCCGCTGGTCCACCCCTTCGAACCGCCCGGCCAGGACGATCAGTCCCGGCCCCTTGGCCCACTCACTCACGCGCGCCTGGGTCAGGGGCCGACCCCTGGCGCTCATGTACAAAAGCGGACGTCCGCGCACCTCGACGCTGTCCAGCGCCGCGGCGATCACGTCGGCCCGCATCACCTGTCCCGGACCGCCCCCCGCAGGGGTGTCGTCGAGGAAGCCGCGCTTATCCTTGGAAAAGCCGCGAATGTCCAGGGTTTCCAAGGACCAAAGGCCCTGCTCGCGCCAGGCGGTCCCGATCAGGGAGACGCCGAGCGGCCCGGGAAAGGCCTCGGGGAACATGGTCAGCATGGTGACGTCGAAGGACATGGGCGGCCTTTTGACCCATCAGGCGACGTTTCGCCACCTTCGCCTGCCGGTGCGTCGCCTTGCCCCGCTGGCCTACGAGGGGTAGAGCGGGCGCTTTCGCAGCGCAGCAATTTTCAAGAGTAAGCATGGACCAGATGGAAATCCTGACCGAGGCCCTCGCCCTGGAACAGCTGGAAGTGAATCTCTTCCGCGGCCAGAACAGCAAGGATTCCGGACCCCGCATCTTCGGCGGCCAGGTGATCGCCCAGTCCCTGCTGGCGGCCTATGCGACGGTGGACGACCGGGTCTGCCACTCCCTGCACTGCTACTTCATCCGCCCGGGCGATCCGAAGGTTCCGATCGTCTTCGAGGTGGACCGGGCCCGCGACGGCGGCTCCTTCACCACCCGCCGGGTGATCGCCATCCAGCACGGCCGGCAGATCTTCAACCTGGCCGCCTCGTTCCAGGTGCCGGAAGACGGCTTCGTCCACCAGTCGACCATGCCGGACGCGCCGGATCCGGAATCCGTGCGCCCCGAGGCCGAGGTCTGGGCCGAGGCCATGGAGGGCCTGCCCGAGCACCTGACCACCTGGATGAAGCGCCCGCGGCCCATCGACCTGCGCCCGGTGGACGGCGGCTTCTTCTTCAAGGGCAAGAACCCGCCGCCGAAGGATCCGGAGAACCAGATCTGGTTCCGGTCGGTCCAGCCGATCGGCGACGACATCAAGATGCAGCAGGCGATCCTGGCCTACGCCTCGGACATGAGCCTGTTGTCGGTCTCCATGCGCCCGCATGGCGTCCACTGGCAGACCAAGGGCTTCCAGTCGGCCAGCCTGGACCACGCCATGTGGTTCCACGAGCCGACCAACTTCAACGACTGGCACCTGTACGACCAGGACAGCCCCTCGGCCTCCGGCGGACGCCATGCGGGCGCATGGA
>Ga0116141_10001821_pt1 | contig 18414 bp, 14 predicted proteins | sample AD_UKC097_MetaG_FD_89744 | JGI IMG/M metagenome (GOLD analysis project Ga0116141, IMG submission 89744) | Active sludge microbial communities of municipal wastewater-treating anaerobic digesters from USA - AD_UKC097_MetaG | ecosystem: Engineered > Bioreactor > Anaerobic > Digestate | place: USA...
ACAAGACTCTCTATGTGAGCGTGCTGGGTTGGCTTCAGAACGCCGTGTGCTTCGACTCCGCCAGGTCCATCCACGCGTTGCGATGCAGCCGGATCGTGGAAAACGGAAGTCGCACGTTGATCACCCACACGGCCGAGGAGATCCCACCGACCCAGGTGGAGAAACCCCGGGACAAGATCGTGCTGGCCGATTTCGAGGGCGCCGACTACGGCGACTGGAAGGTGACGGGCGAGGCCTTCGGCGGCAAGCCCGCTCACGGCACGCTTGCCAGCCAGCAGCGGGTCAGCGGGTTCCTCGGCGAGGGCTTGGTGAACACCTACCTGGGCGGCGACAGGCCGCACGGGACACTCACCTCCCCCGCCTTCGAGGTCAATCGCAAGTACCTCAATTTCCTTATCGGCGGCGGCAGCCACGCCGACGAGACCTACATCAATCTGCTCGTCGAGGACAAGGTCGTGCGGACCGCCGTCGGCAAGGACAACGAGAAGCTCGAATGGTTCTTCTGGAACATCGAAGAGCTGCAAGGCAAGACCGCGAAGATCGCGATCGTGGACCGCAACTCCGGCGGCTGGGGACACATCAACATCGACCAGATCGAACTGGCGGATGAAGCGTATCAGGCGGACCTCGGGCCGTTCGACAAGCTGCCGGACTACGGATCGCTCGTCCTGGCCTTCTATGACGACGCGACTACGCCTCAAAAGACTGATCGGATCCTCAAATCCGTGCCGGGCTGGTCCAAGGGCCCCTACGCCGCGCGGGAAGCGACCTATCCGGCCACCGAGAAACGCAGCATGGCGATGGCCACAAAGCCGGTCATCCTGGGTCCCGGCGCCAGCTATACGTTCACCTTCGCTCTGGCGTGGTTCTTCCCCAACCATCCGCAGGGGCACGAGTACGCGAATCGGTTCGACAGTGCCACAGCGGTCGCCCGCTACGTTCTCGACAACCACAGGCGGCTGACCGGCGATACGCGAAAATGGTGTCAAACGTTCTACGAGGACAGCACCCTGCCGCGATGGCTGCTGTTCCGGCTGCACTCGACCGTGAGCAACCTTGCGACGGGCACGTGCCAATGGTGGCAGAGCGGCCGATTCTGGGCCTGGGAGGGCGTCGGCTGCTGCGAAGGGACCTGCACGCACGTGTGGAACTACGCCCACGCCCCGGCCCGGTTGTTCCCGGAGTTGGAACGGTCGGCACGCCAGATGCAGGACTTCGGCGAGGGCTTCGACCCCGAAAGCGGCCTCGTCGGTTTCCGGAGCAACCGGGCGTACGCGGCCGACGGGCAGTGCGGCACAATCCTGAAGGCCTATCGCGAGCACCTGTGCTCGGCCGACGACTCGTTCCTGACGCGGAACTGGCCCCGGATCAAGAAGGCTCTGGAATTCTCCATCAAGCAGGACGGCAACGACGACGGGCTGATCGAGAACAGCCAGCACAACACGTACGACATCAACTTCGAGGGCCCGAACACGTTCGTCGGCTCACTCTACCTGGCCGCGCTGCGGGCGGGCGAAGAGATGGCCAAGCTCGTGGCCGACACGGAGTTCGCGCAGCGGTGCCATCAGATCTTCGAGAGCGGCAGCCGGCTCAGTGCGGAGAAGCTCTGGGACGGCGAGTACTTCATCCAGATCGTCGATCTCCAGAAGTACCCGAAACACCAGTATGAAAAAGGCTGTCTCTCGGACCAGCTCTTCGGCCAGGGCTGGGCCGACCAGTTGCATCTCGGGTATATCTATCCCTCCACGAAAGTGAAACAAGCCTTGGGTTCGATCTGGAAATACAACTGGGCCCCCGACGTCGGCCCACAAAACGAGGTGCATCCGCCGGACCGGTGGTTCGCCCTGCCGGGCGAGCCGGGACTGTTCACCTGCACTTGGCCCAAGAGCCCCTATATCAAGGAAGGCGTGCTGTATCGAGAGGAAGTCTGGACCGGCATCGAGTACCAGATCGCGGGCCACATGGTATGGGAGAACATGATTCCAGAGGCCCTCGCCATCTGCCATGCGGTCGAGCAGCGATATCATCCGGCCAGACACAACCCGTTCAACGAAGTCGAGTGCGGCGACCACTACGCCCGGGCGATGGCCAGTTGGGGGGTTTTCACCGCCCTGGCCGGCTTCGAGTACGACGGACCGAAGCACCACATGGGCTTCACGCCGCGCGTGACCCCGGACGATTTCCGTGCGGCGTTCACCGCCTCCGAGGGATGGGGCTCCTTCGCTCAGACGCGGACCCCGGACGTGCAGCGGGAGCAGATCGAGGTGCGCTGGGGCCAGGTGAAGCTCGACAGCCTCGCCTTCTCGCTTCCCGTCCAATGGGGCTCCGTGGACGTGCTCGTGAAGGCAGACGGCCAGGACGTCAAGACAAAGACCGAACACTCACAGACGACGGGTCGTATCGTCACCCGGCTCGACTCCACCGTGACCCTTTCGCCGGGTCAGAAGCTGGAGGTGGAATATCGTCGCCACTGACGACGAACAGGGGGAGCCGAATCTCACGACGGGACGCGCGTTGGGCGGTGCAAGATGATACGCGATCTGATTCTCAGCAATCGAAGCTGCCGGCGATTCCATGAGGAGTTCGCCATCGAGCGACGTACACTCGAAGAGCTGGTCGAGTTGGCGAGGTTCTCGGCTTCCGCCGCCAACTTGCAGCCGCTCAAGTACGTTCTCTCGTGCGATCCCGCAAAGAACGCGACGATCTTCTCGACGCTGGCCTGGGCCGGGTATCTTCGAGACTGGCCGGGCCCCGCCGAAGGGGAGAGGCCCGCCGCCTACATCGTCGTCCTCGGCGACACCGAGATCAACAACACCTTCGGCTGCGACCACGGGATCGCCGCCCAGAGCGTTCTTCTGGGGGCCCGGGAGCAGGGGCTCGCCGGGTGCATGATCGGCCTGGTGAAACGGGAAGAGCTTCGCAAGGCCCTGGAGATCCCGGCCCGCTACGAGATCCTGCTCGTCCTGGCGCTGGGCAAGCCGAAGGAACAGGTGGTCATCGAAGATATCGGCGAGGGCGGCAGCATCAAGTACTGGCGCGATGGCGAGGGCGTCCACCACGTGCCCAAGCGACCGCTCGACGAGCTGATCATCGGCTGACCATTGACGGCCCATCGCAGGCTGGGTAGCATTCGTAGACGCCCGTCGAGAAGAACGGGTGCAGCGACAGGTTCGCACTTGGCCGCGATTCCAGTCGAGCCGTTGTACAAGGCAGAACGTCAATGATAAATCGTAAATCGCAAATATCCAAGTCCTCAGGAGGTAGCGACATGAAACGATCACACAGAACACTTCTGTCGAGCGTATTCCTGGCCGTCCTGGCTGTTACAGGCACGGTCGACGCCGCCCAACCGACACCGAACGATCCCCTGCAACTCGTGCCCGCCGAGTCGCTGTTCTGCGTGCGAATCAGCAACCTCAGCGGGACATTGAGCCAGTTGGATCAGTTCCTGACGGGGGTATCCCCTATCGGGACGTCCATGATGGTGATGGGCCAGATGTCCATGATACTCGGCGGTCAGCAGCCCAACGGCCTCGACATGTCGGGGAGTTTCGCCCTGTTCGGGCCGCTCCCGGGCGGCGAGGGGCCGGACCCGACACGAATCGGCGTGCTCGTTCCCATCAGCGACTACCAGAAGTTCGTCACGGGCAACCCGAACGTCGCACCACCTGATGCGCAGGGTATTTCGCTGATCGGGGCCAACGGAGAGCAGAAACTCGCGACGGTCCAAGCCGGTGCATTCGCCCTGGTCACCACCACGAACAACAAACAGGCCCTGGCCGAGATGAAGAACTGGATGCCGCGAGGAACGACCTCGCTGGCCCAGAGACTCGGCGCCGACGAACTCAAGCGAGCCCAGAACAGCCCCGCATGGGCCTACGCCAACATCCAGACGGCAGCCAAGATGTTCGGGCACCTGGTTCAAGCCAAGATCCAGCAGATCAAGGCGATGTCCCAGCAGATGCAGGATCAGGGCGGGCCGCCCATGATGGGCCGGATGGACGGGATCATGGACATGTACTCGTCTCTGCTGGACATGTTCATGCGGGAAACACAGTTCGTGAGCCTCACCCTGAATCCCACCGCGACGGCGTTGAATGCCGGAATCGCGGTGGCAGCGGTCCCCGAGACGGGAATGGCCAAGACGCTCCAGGGAGGCGTGGCCTCGCCGGATCGGTCCTTTGCCCGCTATTTCAAGAACGGGGCCATCGCGAACTTCATCGCATCAGTGGACACCGCTTATTTGACCCGCCTGAACGACGTGGGCATGGGGATGTTCGCTAAGATGATGGGAAAGGACGCGACCGATCCCCAGATCCAGCAAATGAAGAAGCTTGCGACAGACAGTGCCAACGCAATCGGCGGAACGCTGGCCGGCTCGTTCTTGGTGGACGCGACAAGCAAGCCGCCGTTCGCAATGAGGTACGTCGTCGGCTTGAAGGACTTGCAGGCGTACAATCGAATCCTGGACGAGTCGACCAAGCTGTTCAGCAGCGGCGCGCTGGGTGATATCGACAAGGACATGGGCCTCCAGACGAACTTCGAACTCCAGCGCAAAGCGGAGACCTACAAGGGTGTCGCCATTGACGGATTCAAGGTAAGTTACACCGTGACCGACCCGAATTCCCAACAGGCGCAGATGGTCGCAGCCATGTACGGCCCGGGAATGAACGGCCGGATCGCCGTGGTCGACAACCTCCTCCTGTATGCCGTCGCAGGTGATCCAAGCCCGGTCATACGAGAATTGATCGACCAGGCCAAGGCGGGCAGCACGACGCAGGCCGCCACGGAGGTGGACACCGCCGCAAGACTGATCCCAGGGGCGGAGAAAGCCGACTTCTTCACCACAGTCAACCTTCTGCGTGCATTTCAGATGGTCATGACGATGATGCCCATGCCGACGCCGCCGGTGGCGGTGCAGAGCCAGAGCAATATCGCCGTTGCGGGCAACGCCGACGGCGGCAAGCTGTCCATCGAGATCGCGGTCCCCAAGCAGCACGTGACGGAGATCATGGCGACAGTCGCCAAGATGCAGCAACAGGAAAGGAACTGAAATCCCGAAATCAAGACCGACACGGCACTGACATGCGATTGAAGCCAGGGCCTTCTTCCGAGGGGGCCTTGGCTTTTTACGTTGGTGCAGCGAGGGTTGCGGGACGTGTGGACCCAGCCTATGGCAGATCGGTCAGGCGGACGATCTTGCCCACCCCCACCTCGATGAACTGCTGCCCGTAGGCCTCCTGGAATTGCTCGCGGGCCTTCTCGCCGGAGCAGTGCGTCGGGGCGACGCACCGGACCCCGCACTCGCGAAAGGCGGCGATGATCGTCCCGACCTTCCGTGACATCGACCATTCGAGATGGAAGCCGCCCATCACGAGCGCGATGTCCCCTGGGTGCCGTTCGTGGATTTCAGCCACCATCTGGCGTATACCGGGATGAGCGCAACCCGCGAGAACCACCAGGCCCCGCGCTGTGCGAAGGACCAATGCCTGTTCCGGGATCCGCCTGCCCAACACGCCCGTCGTGTAGACGTTCTCGCAGATTTGTCGCGGCCCCCCAACCTCGACCACCGCCGCACCATATTCGCGCACGAGTTCGCCGATCCTCGGGGAAGACGGCGACGGGAGGTAGACCTCCACTCGCGAATTGACCTTGAGCAATCCGGTTAACCCGCCGGCATGGTCGTGGTGAACGTGCGAGAGGACAACCGTATCCACGTCGGCGGGATCGATCTGCAGCTTCGCCAGGTTCTCCAGCAGGAGTGTGCCGTCGCTGCCCGTGTCGAAGAGGATGCGTTTCTCGGCCCCGGTGACATACGCGGAGAAACCCCAGGCGGTCCTGAGCGACTCGACGTACGGGTAATTGTCGTGGACGATTGCGATCGTCAGTTCGCTCAGCGGCGTGATGTCGGCTGCGTTGCGATCCCGTTCCATGCGTCCAGGCTCTCCTGCCCGCGCGATCTGCGTCACACTGGGGCGCCGGTCGTGTCCTTGTACTGGGCTCGCAGCCGCGTCAGCTCGGCCGTCAACTCCTTTACGACATCCGCGTATTGGGGATCGCTGTAGACATTCTGCATTTCGTCTGGATCCGTCTTGAGGTCGTACAGCTCCCATTCGTCGATGTCATTGTAGAAGTGGATCAGCTTGTAGCGCTGGGTGCGGACGCCGTAGTGGCGTTTGACGCTGTGGACCGCCGGGTACTCGTAGTAATGGTAGTACATCGAGGTCCGCCAGTCGCTCGGCGTTCGCCCCTGCAGCAGTAAACGGAGCGAACGGCCCTGCATGTCCGCCGGCACGGACACGCCCGCGTAGTCCAGGAACGTTTCGCCGAAGTCGAGGTTCAGCACGATATCGTCGTTCACAGAGCCCGCCTTGATCTCCTTCGGATACCGCACCACCAAGGGCATCCGCAGCGATTCCTCGTACATGAACCGCTTGTCGAACCAGCCGTGATCGCCGAGGTAGAAGCCCTGATCGCTCGTGTAGATCACGATTGTATTGTCGGCCAGCCCCGCTTGGTCCAGGTAGTCCAGCACCCTCCCGACGCTCTCATCGACCGACGCGATGCACCGCAGGTAGTCCTTCATGTACCGCTGGTACTTCCACCGAACGAGGTCCTTGCCCTGCAGATTGGCCTGCTCGAAGGCCTCGTTCTTGGGCCCGTAGGCGGCGTCCCACTTCGCCTGCTGCTCGGGCGTCAGCTTGCCGGGCGTGACCAGCTTGAGGTCTCGCTTGGTCATCGTCTTGGCGATGGTCATGTCCTGCTCTTTCGCGGCCCGGCCCCGGCCGACGTAGTCGTCGAAGAGCGTCGCGGGCTCGGGAATCTGGACATCATCGTAAAGCGTCAGATACTTCGGCCCCGGCTCCCATTCGCGGTGCGGCGCCTTGTGATGGAACATCAGGCAGAACGGCTTGCCGTCCTTGCGGCCCTTGAGCCAGTCGAGCGCGTAGTCCGTGAGGATATCCGTGACGTAGCCCTCGTGGTTCTTCCGCTGGCCCATCTCGATCGTCACAGGGTTGTAGTACACGCCCTGCCCCGGCAGGATGTTCCAGTAATCAAACCCCGTCGGGTCCGTCTTCAAATGCCACTTGCCGATGATCGCCGTCTCGTAGCCCGCCTGCCGGAGCAGCTTGGGGAACGTCTGCTGCGAGCCGTCGAACTTCACGGCGTTGTCGATCAGCCCGTTGATGTGGCTGTACTTTCCCGTGAGGATGACGGCCCGACACGGGGCACAGATCGAATTCGTGCAGAAGCTGTTCGTGAACCGCATCCCGCCCGCCGCGATCCGGTCCAGGTTGGGCGTCTTGTTGACCTGGCTCCCGTAGCAGCTCATGGCGTGCGACGCGTGGTCGTCCGTCATGATGAAGAGGATGTTCGGCCGCTCCTTCGCCCCGGAACCCCGCCCCCGACCGATTCGGCCTCCGAGCACGGAGAAGCCCGCAACCACTCCCAGGGTCCTCAAGAACTCGCGTCGCGTCTGTCGTCTCATGGTTGCCCCTTTCGACACTACGAAGAACAAACAGCGTCCTCATGATACGACCGCATCCCTGCCTTGTCCAACTCTTTGCCGCCTTCACCCGGCGGCTCAGGCGACATCGACGCTCTCCCGCGGGCCCGGGGCGTATGTGCTGGATGAATTGAGGCCTCTGCGCGATCTCCGCATTCATGCGGCGAGCAGGGCCGGTTATACGTAGCAGTCCAGGATGGCACCGACGGGAAGCCTTCCGGAATCGGAGTCGCCGTTGCGTGACCACGAAACACCGAGGCAGGAGTCATCAGAGGGTCGAACGCGAACGTGGACATGGATCGGCCCCTCCGGTCCGGCGACGCGGGAAGCGCCTGCGTAGGATCCGCACATCCTGTCGGTCGGATGTAACACGTCGAGGTCCAAGGTTCTTCCACAGATCAAGTTCGACATCGGTTCATTTCCCCCAGTGCCTCCATCATACCAGAAACGCCGACCTCGTTCAAGATTGCAGACTCCTACGACACACGGGAATCGCCGTGGAGCTGCTATCTGGGTCCGAAGCACCGGCATTATAGGACAACTGAGGTGGCCTTGGATAAGAAAAAACGCTCGCGACTCACATTTGCCGGTCGATTGAGCCGATGAAAAGGGCATCTGCACGCGTCACAATGCCCGACGCTTGAGAGACCCTATGCATATCATTCTGAAATGTCCGCGATGTGGCTATCGATGGTGGTTGGACGACACCGCAGCCGATCGCCGTCTCCACTGCCGCAAGTGCTTCCTGCTGGTGAAAGTCCCCCACCTGGGCGAACTGTCCGACGCGGCCAACATCATCGAAGACGCCCAAAGCGAACTCTACGTCGATGACACAGGCAGACTGTACGGCTGAGTGGCAGGGCTCGAGGGAGAGATCGGGAAGCCCCCTCTGCCACTCCGCTGGACGGTCGCACAGGTTTCCTGGGAGACCTCGTACAGCCTTTCGCAGACCTTCGCCAGGTCGCAATCCGGGAAGCGGTCCCTGATCCGCAGACACAGCCGCTGAATCGTTCCCTGTATCTCCTTGACAACGAGAACCTGCCTGTCGCACGCCATCGCCGGCCTCGCCGCTGCCTCCAGCCTTCATTTGCCTCGCTCGCCACTACCCCGCCTCAAAGCCGCTCTCCGGCTCGTCCTCCTCCGGCAGATCGTCGTCCTCGCCGCTCGCATCGACCTGCTCATGGAACGTCCACTGGTGCAGCGTCTCGATCAGGATCGCCGAACCGATTGTTTCGTGCCCTTCCTCATTGACCTCGGCCAGCGCTCGGGCCAGCCAATCGACCAGGCCGCTGACTGCATTGACACAGTCCTCGAATTCCAGATTCACCGGGTCGTCCGTGCCGACCACGGTTCCGTGCTCCCGGACATCGACGACGAGTCTGGCTCCACGACGGTGCATGTGCTCCATGGGAAAACGCTCTCCTTCCCGGAATCAGATTGTCAAATGCCGCTGCGGCAGTCTACATCGCCGTCATACACGACGTCAGAGCCGTGTCGCCCTCACCCGTGCCGCAGTCACCGCTCCTGAACCATCCAAAACCTCATTTTCAGTACTGCGGCCCCATTGTAGCTGCGATGAGCCCACCGGGCAAACGCAAAACCGCCCGAACTTCGACCCAGCAATTGCGATTCGCTACCATAGGTTGAGCGAGAGGCTCGGTTCCAGGACGGCAAGCCTCTTGTGCCCGCCCGCACAGCCAAGTACCATCTTCGTATCCGCGCCGGCCGCCTGATCGTCGAGCCGACGTGAACCGAGGTTTTGAATGCACAGGAACGGATGAACGAGAGAACTGCTGTGAGTCATGGGAAGATCGTACTGCAACTGCCGGAATGGGTCGAGTCGTTCATCGCTCGCTGGGAAACGACCTTCGACTCTATGGAGGCGAGGATGCGCCTCGCTATCGAGCTGGCCCGTCAGAATATCGAGCATCGGACCGGCGGGCCTTTCGGGGCCGCGATCTTCGAGACCGATAGCGGCCGATTAGTCAGCGTGGGCGTAAACCTCGTCGAGGTGTCCAACTGCTCGATCCTGCACGCGGAGATGGTTGCCATTGCCCTGGCTCAGCAGGCGGTCGGAAGCTACGATCTGGGCGGCGAAGGCCGGCCTCCGCACGAGCTGGTGACGAGCACGGAACCCTGCGCGATGTGTCTTGGGGCAATTCCCTGGTCCGGGGTGCAGCGGGTCGTCTGTGGGGCCACCGGCGAAGACGCCTGCGCCATCGGGTTCGACGAGGGCGCCAAGCCGGCGGACTGGGTCGGCGAATTGCACAAACGCGGGATCACCGTCGTGCGAGGCGTCCTGCAGACCGAAGCCCGGGCCGTACTGCGACAGTACCGTGAGACGGGCGGCACGATCTATAACACGCGAGGAGACGCTCGCTGGAAATCGGAGACATAGGCGATGGCAGTCTGATCCCATGTGGCGCCTGCATACAGTGGCTGGCTCTGAGCCGGCCGGTCTCAGCGATTCGAGGCCATCCAGAACTCTCGGTGAGTCCTCATAGAAGAACGATTGACGGTTGGCAAACAGAGATCACGTGACCAAGCGAAGGTTGAACGAAGGTCAGCTTCATATGTCTGATAGGTGCCTGATGAGTGAGACTGACAGGAGCGGTGCTTTTGCGTGGGCCAATGTCAGGCCAGTCTCGCAGATGCGAGTGAGAAGAGATGCTGCAGATGCAATTCTGCCTATCGGATGCGGGGCCACTCCCAGGTCATGGAAGGAGTATTGCACGGGACCGGGCCATTGAGGCAGAATGGCGCGTGGAGCTATTCAGGAGCCTCGCGTATGAAAACAGAAAGTACGTCTCCCACATGGCTACGAGTCGTTCAGCACGCGCCAGTGATAATCTCACTGCAGGCTCTTCTGACGTTGCACGCAACTCCTCTTCTCACAGACGTTGCGGACCTACCTGGTGAATATCTGCTTGGGGCTGCGGTAATACTCCTCGCGGGCATTGCTGCTCCTGTTCTCAGATACAGCTCCATTAGCAAAGAAATGGGCAGACCACGCCCTCTCTGCGGAACGATAATCGTCGCGACCGCCTTCGCGTTGTACGTCTTCATCTCCATTCCCTACTGGCCTCAATATGATGAAGTTACCAGCCTTCAGAGCGCCCTGATCGTTGCGGCAATCGTCGGAGGTATCGTGCATTTCGAGGGGTGGCGCTTCGTGAGTTCCATCTGGGTATTACCATTGTTGTTGTTGCTGGTCTCTTTGGTTTTTCCAGATTCATATCCTGCACATCATGCCCTGCTCCAACGGCTCGTGGAGTTCGTCAGGCAGGCAGCAATGCCCATCTATGCGCAGACGGCGCAGTTGCTGCTCGGTGCGCCACACGCAAAGTTAATTGGGCATATTGTTCATCTGGAGAAGACATCCCAAGAGTTGTTTTTCATAATGCAGGGGCCAGCCTACATTTGGTGGCTTCTCATTATTGCGGTCGGATTCTTGGTAGCATGGTTCACGCGGCGCAATGGGCTGGGCAGATGGCTTGTATTCTGCAGCATACCGCCAGCCATGCTCATCGGCGTCGTCCTGCCAGCACTTGTCGTTACGGCCGTGTTCTTCGCGGGAGACAACCCACATTCGACTCTATTGACCGGAGATACATATTTCGCGCCTGCAATGCTGGTTGTCGCTCTCTTCGTGTACATGTCTGTTGCCTGGGTCGGCGGGCGGTTGTTGCCAAGCGAGTACAAGCTCTTCAGCGGCAGGATCAATCGCTTATCCTATTGGCTTGGTATACTCCTCCTCAATGCTCTTCCGTTTCTGGGAGTCCTTTGTGATTACGCCCTTGTCTGGCTTCCACTGTCGGATTTGGCGGATTTGGGTCGAGGTGGTACACCCGTCTTCTTCTCTTTGGTCTCGGCGCTCATGGTTCAACTGCCAATTACCTCGCTCAATGTCAAGCGTTGTCACGACATCAACGTATCAGGTTGGTTCGTTCTGGTACTACTCCTTCCCGTGTTTGGGGCTCTTTGGTACCTTATTGAGGTCGGGTTTAGGCCAGGGACAATCGGTGAGAACAGATATGGGCCGCACGATCCGAGGTGAGCCACTGATTTGGATGAGTCGCGCAATTCACACGGGTCCGACACCAGTGACGCGATCGGATAGTTGATCTTACCTCATTGGACGACGCCGCTCCGGCGGCGAGCACCACCCATGCATTTCTTGTTTCAATCGCTCTGGCTTTGCGACTACAATGGGAGGCGGGCATTTTGTTGTGCCGGTCCGTTGCACCCCTCGCCTACATCGTCCCCAATTTCGCGAGAGAACGATGTTTCGGACGGAGGGTGCATAGAATCAAGTTGCTCGAGCGCGCCTATCGTGGGATCGGCAAAGCAGCGTTCTCCGCCATCTTCGAAGAGGCCGGCGCATTCGGGTCGGGCCGGGCAGACACCGGCGCCACGCCGAGGTGCTTCTCGATCCGTGAGAGCCGCTCGTCCAACCGGGTCAGCTTCGCATCGACGGCATCAATCTTGACGGCCAGAACCTTCAGGTCGGCAGCCAGGTCGACGAGGTATCGTTCCGTCATGTCCATGTACCGCTCCATGAGGCGCTCGTTCGCGCTGATCGCGCGGGCCGCATCGGACTGCGCCGGCGCCACGCCGTAGACACGGGTTTCGACCTCGTAGTCTTTGCGGTCCCGCCCCGTCGAGGTGGACAGACTCAAGACAATCATACACACGGCAATCACGACGGCGATACGAACGATTGTATGACTCCGTTTCATCTGAATCCCCTTACTGTTGCACAGGACGATAGCACGCCGGTTCCGTCGAACGGTCACCATGCTGTATATCTACTATCGGCAGACGGACAGCGAGGATTTAGACGTGTTCTCGGACCTGAGCAAGATTCTGGCCCATCAGTCGGCGTCGGTCGGCGGGACGATGGGCTCCCATTGAATCCGGGCGGCGCCGAGGATCGTGCCGGTGGCGTAGGCCACATCGACGAGCGAGATCTGGTAGTCGGCGAGGGCCCGAATCTCGGACGTTTGGGCATTGGCGAAGTTGAACTGGGCGTCGAGCACATCCGTGCTGTTGCTCATGCCGACCTCGAACGACCGCTGTTCGGCTTCATACAGTCGAGCGTTGACGATCGTGTTCTGCCGGGCGGCCAGGATGCGCTGCCAGTTCGCCTCGACCTGATCGATGGCGTTCAGGACCTCCAGCTTGATCAGTTCCTCACGATTCGCCCGTGTCGCCAGATCCTGGCGACGCTGGTAGATCGCCCGACGCAATTGGTTCTTGGCGACCTCGTTGCCGATGGGGACGACGAGCTGCAGACCCAAACGATGATTCACGAAATGGCTCGTCCCCAGCATGTCGAACGATTCATTGCGGGTTTCGCCCGTCGCGTTGATGTTGTATGAGTAGTTGAGACTTGCCGTCGGCAGCATCTGATTGCGCGCGTAGTCCACGGCGTCCGCATCCTGGAGAAGCTGCAACTGGAGTTCGAGCAACTCCATTCGGGATTCCATCGCCTGCCGCACGAGTTCCGTCTGCTCCAGGTCGTACCGGACCGGATCGGGAGAGGTCGTCGGGATCAGAATGGTTGGAGTCTGGATATCGATGCCCGCCTTGTTGATGACCCGCTTGAGCTCGCGCTCGCGATCGCGAAGCGTGTTCTCCGCCACGATGATGGCCTCCAACTGCTGCGCCACGCCGGACTCGGCCCGGATGACTTCGATCTGCGAGCGCTGACCGGCATCGACCAGACGGCGGGCCCGTTCCAATTGGGCCTGGGAAAGCTCGTACTGCTGGTGTCTCACTTCGAGCTCACGGCGGGCGGCGTAAAGACGCCAATACACACGATCGATCGCAGCCAGAACCGTGACGATGTCCAGTTTCGTGCGGGCACCGACGATGTCCCGATTGTAGGTGGCAATCCGAATGGAGTACGTGTTCACCCATTGCCCCGCGTTCTTGAGGAGCGGATGGCTCACAGAAATCGAGAAGGCATTCTCGTAAGATGGGTCGTAGGGGCCGTCGAAGTTCAGATCGTTCGTCCGCGAATCGGCCAGATCGAAAGTCACGGTGCCGCCCGTCCGCAACGGCACCTGGACCCCCGTGTCCAGCCGGACATTCTCAGTCTGCGAGGTCGCCACGATGGGGACGCGTACGCCCGAGTCGCCGACTTCCCGAGAACCGCCGAAGGGCAGATCGGTCTTGGAGAGACTGGCGTTGGCGAAGAACGCCGATTCGAACTTGGCTTCCTCCGCGCTGAGCTGGGCAGCGGCAATTGTTGGACTAATCAGGCTGGCCTTCAGTTGCAGGTTGTTCTCCAGGGCCAGGGCCCGACATCGTTCGAGTGACAGCTCCATCGTCGCAGGCGGCTCGTTGGCTTCCGGCACCGCCTCGTTGGGCTCGGCTTCATCGAGTTCGAGCGGCTCGATCTCGTGGACCTTCTCACTGATCTTGGCCATCAGGGCCGGGTCATATTCAGCCGTGTGCGGGTGACAACCCACCATCAGCACGACAAGAAACCACAGTGCAGCGGCCCCTTGGCCGCCTCGGAGAACGGTACGATTACTCATGCCTGAGCGCCTCAATAGGGTCCAACCGTGCGGCCTTGATGGCCGGGAACATGCCGAAGAAGACGCCGACCAAGCCGGCAAAACCGAACGACAGACCGATCGCCCACAGCGGGATATAGGCCATGTCGAGACGCGCGCCGGGGATCTTCGCGATCAGGCTCGTCAATCCCTGTCCGATCGCGGTCCCCATGAACCCGCCGAACAGGCACAACACGACCGCCTCCACGAGAAACTGCAGGAGGATCGCCGAGGGCCGGGCCCCCACCGCTTTGCGCAGACCGATCTCGCGCGTCCGCTCGGAAACGGAGACGAGCATGATGTTCATGATCCCGACGCCGCCGACAAGCAGGGAGATGCCCACGACGCCGCCGGCGACCGCCGTGACGCCTTTGGCGATCTTGTTGAAGCCCTTGAGGATCTCCTCGATCACATCCATGCGGAAGGTGTCCGGGTCGCCCGGCTCCAGCCGCCTGGATTGGCGCAGGAAGAACCGCAGCTCCGCCTGGGCCTCTGCGGACAGATCCGGGCTGCGGCAACAGGCGACGGCGTAGATCCACGGCTCCCATAGTCGCCACGCCGTCGGGAACGGGATGAACACCTCCTCGGTGGAGCCCATCTGGCCGAACATGCCGGACTCCACTCGGTTCTCGACGATCCCGACGATTCGGAAGCTGCGACGGTCAACGATGATGCGCTTGCCGATGCAGTCCTGTTCGAGCCGCAACTGGTCGCGGACGCGAGGCGTGATCAGGCACACCTGCCAGCCGTTTTCCTCATCCATCAGCGTGAACGGCCGGCCCAGGATGACAACGGTTCTCGATCCTATGCCACGACGGGTTGATGCCGTACACGCGGGCCCCGTCGATGCTGTGGACGCCATAGCTGACCGTGCGGCTCCGCTCGGTCATCAACGTGTAGTCCGAGATGGAGGGGCAGCGGTCCAGCAGGCCGTCGAACTGCTCCGGCCGGAACCGGATGACACGCCAGTTGAAGTTCTTGAACCGTCCCGTGCGGGGCCAATCAGGGCTGACATAGATCTTGTTCGTGCCGAGGGACTCGAAGTCCCGCAGGATCTTCGCTTTCAGGCCGGTCAAAGCTGCGATCACGGCCGTGACGGACGCCACGCCGATCACGATCCCGATGGTCGTGAGGGCCGAACGCGTCTTGTTCGCCCAGATCTGGCCGAGCGCCAGCCGGATGCTCTGCATCAGCAGAACCGTCAGCACCAGTGGGGCGGTCAGTAGCCGCAGCATGCACGTCTCCTTGGCTGCCAATCTGTCATTTGTCACTCCACCCCTTCCGCCACGAGCCGGCTCGAACCCGTCGGCTCGTCGGCAACGATCTTGCCGTCGCGCATCCGCACAATCCGCTTGGCATGGCGGGCGATGTCGTCTTCGTGTGTAACCATGATGATCGTCTGGCCGTCCCGGTGCAACTGCTCGAACAGGGTCATGATCTCGAGACTGGTGCGGGTATCCAGGTTGCCCGTCGGCTCGTCGGCCAGCAGAATGCTCGGCCTGTTGACCAGGGCACGAGCGATGGCCACTCGTTGCTTTTCTCCGCCGGAGAGTTGGTTCGGCCGGTGCCTCACGCGTTCGCCCAGGCCGACCTTCGTCAGGGCCTCTTTCGCCCGCGCCTTGCGATTGAGCCATCCTTCGCCGCCGGCATAGAGTAGTGGCAATTCGACGTTCTTGAGGGCGTTCAGACGCGGCAGCAACTCGAAAGACTGAAAAACGAAGCCAATCTGCGCGTTGCGGACACGGGCCAGGCCGGCGGCACTGAGCCGGGTCGTGTCCCGACCGTCCAGCTCGTAAATCCCGCTCGTGCACCGATCCAGGCACCCGAGGATATTCATCAGCGTGCTCTTGCCCGAGCCGGATGGGCCCATGATCGCCACGTATTCGTTGCGCCCCAGTTCAAAGTCCACACCGGCCAGTGCGTGGATGGACTCCACGCCCACCTTGTAGACACGTGTAACCGCTTTGAGCTGGATCACCGTGCTATTTGGTTTCGTTTGCGTCATTGGCGTCCTTTGCGCCTGCTTTCTTCTTGGCCTCTTCCTCCGCTTTGGCCTCGCGCTCGTCTTTGATGAGCTGATCGTGCTTCATCTTCTCCAGCTCTTTGTACGGTCCGACGACGATCTTGTCCGTTTCGGTCAGCCCGGATTCGATGACCGTGTGCGTCGTATTGCTGGCGCCGATCTTCACGGGGACCGCCACCGCTTTGCCGTCCCGGCAACAATAGACGATCGAGGCGTACGCCTTCTTCTTCTCCTCTTCGGTGAGTTTGTCACGAATCTCTACGGGCAGCTCGTCCACCTTCCGCCCCAGGACCGCCTGGCTCGGCAGGATCAGGATACCCTCGTGGGTCGCTACTTCGATGTCCACGTCGGCGGTCATGCCGGTGAAAACCTGCTCATTCGGATCGATCAACAACACTTCGGTCTCATAGTACTTGGAGCCATCGGTCCCGATCTTGCGGCTCAGAGCGACCGTCTGCACGACGCCGGGAAAGACCTCCTCCGGCCAAGCCTGGATATTGACGCGGGCCTTCTGGCCGGGCCGGAGCTTGCCGACATCCGACTCATCCACCTGGGCAACGACCAGCATCTCCGAGAGGTCGCCGACCTCCATGATCACCGTGCCCGGGTTGTTCATCGTGCCGACGATGGCGATCTCGCCGACTTCCGCCTCGATCCGCGTGATGGTGCCGTCGATGGGGGCCGTGATCGTCGTGTAGCTCAACGCCTCCCGAGCCTGGGCGATGCGGGCGTCCGCCCCCTCCAGGTTGTACTGCAGCACCTTGAGATTCAGTTCTGCGGATTGGAGCGTGTGCTGGGCGGCCTCGTACTGGGCCTGCAGCTCCTCGACTCTCAGTTTGGCCTGGTCGAACTCGGCCTGGCTGATGTCGTTGGTGGTAACGAGCCTCCCCTGCCGTTGGAGATCCGTCCTGGCCTGTTCCAGCGTGGCGGCTGTCCCCAGCAGGCTGGCCTTCTGGCCCGCGATTCTCGCCTTCTCGACCTCGATCTGAGCCGCCTGGGCGTCGCGACTGGCCTGGGCCGACCGCAGACTGCTCTCCAAATCCTTCGAGTCGAGCTGCACAAGGATCGACGGCGGGACCGGCGGGTTGGCGTTGGGGTCACCCTTCGTGACGTAGGCCCCTTCCTCATACGGCAATGCGACCACCCGGGCCGAGACCTTGGCGCTGATTTCGACGTTCCGCTTGGGCTCGATCTCGCCCGGAGCGCTGACGAACTCGATCAACTCGGCACGCTGGACGGGCTCGATCCGCACGATCGTGGGCTTTTCGCCACCGACCTTGCGTCTCTTGACTACGAAACCCGCGGCCAGACCCACGACCGCAAGGGCCACGACAACGATGATCAAAATGCGGAGCTTTCTCACACCTGCGCCCTTCCAAGCATCTGCCGACGTCCGAGACGAGCGGACCCACCCGGGTCCCATATCCATAGACGCATCAGGCCGACATTCATTGCCATCACTCACCAGGAAAAAAGAACGGCGTCCTGCCAAGGTCCTTGCTCCAGCGGACTGCTCAGGGACCGCCCGAATCCGAAGACCGCCATTCTACCTTGTACGCGCCATCTATTGCAGAGGTTACAGTCTATCATCGAAGGCGGCCCGCCGCAAACAGAACTCGCCGGCCCGCCGAGTAGAGCATCCGGTCCGTAGTATGTCGCGCGGGTGTTACCGTTTTGTTACGGTTTGAGCCCCTTTTGCATCATTTTTTTGGGGGCAGGCGAACTACGGCGTCCATTCTAATCGGCTTCTCGCAGAGACCTAATGCGCTGTAAATGGAGACAGGATACACGAATAGGGAGGAGATTGAGTTCCTGCGCCGGGTCGGCCTGCCCAATAGCGCGAGCCGAGGGTGAGCGAGGACCGGCGAACCACCGAGCATCGCCGGCCTGTTTCTTCACTTCGGCCGGGGCCAGAGAAAACGGAACGTCGAGCCCCCGCCGGGCCGGGATTCGATCCAGATGCGGCCCCCGCTGGATTCCACAATCTGGCGCGCGATGCACAATCCCATGCCCACCGTCTCAACCTCACTCCGTGGGGCGAGTGTCTGGAACATGCCAAAGACCGTCTCGTGGTACTTCGGATCGATGCCCGAACCGTCGTCGGCAACAGCGAACTCGAGAGCACCGTGCCTCTGTATACACGTGACCGTAATCTTACCGTGCGGTTTGCCGTTGTGTCGGATGGCCTTCTCGATCAGATTGATCCGAATACGACGAATGGACTGCTGCCGAACGGTGACCGGTGCGCAGTTCGCAGTGGCGCGCACGAGGATGCGAGGCGGTGGCGTGATTTCATCGACAATCCAGCGGGCGATCAACAG
>Ga0116141_10001822_pt1 | contig 18413 bp, 14 predicted proteins | sample AD_UKC097_MetaG_FD_89744 | JGI IMG/M metagenome (GOLD analysis project Ga0116141, IMG submission 89744) | Active sludge microbial communities of municipal wastewater-treating anaerobic digesters from USA - AD_UKC097_MetaG | ecosystem: Engineered > Bioreactor > Anaerobic > Digestate | place: USA...
AGCGGCGCAGATTGTCGGGCGTGGCTTTGCCGACGATTCTGAAACGGGCTGTGGGTGTTTTTTCAAGAATTTTCGGCCAGATATGAGCCAGAAAATGATCGACTGCACTGATGTTGGGCTGCCAGGACATAAAGCCGACAAACAGCAGGGTCTTGCCGTCAGATGCTGAGTAATCGGCCGGGTGTCGAGGGAAGGTCGGCATGTTGCTGAGTAACCCGCCTTTTAGCTGGGGGAATGCTTTTTGGTCGCGCTCACAAACAAACAGGAAGGTGGCGTTTTTGAGGCGTGCCGCGTTTAAGCGCCATGTGATGAGGCGTTGATTAAGCCACTTGACCGCTTCTTTGAGGATGGCGCGCGGGGAGTTCAAGAGTGACCATGAAATGCTGTAAATCGGGTCGTCAAAGTCAATGATGAGTGGTTTATTGCCGGGCAAATTGAATTTCAGGTAAGGCGTGATGTAGCGGCAAACGATGCAGTCGTACTGATCGAAATCGATGGTGTTGGCAAGCAGGGTTGAGAGCCGTTTTGAGGGTAGCCCGCACCAGGCGCGATCCAGCAGGTTTTTCGGCACATAGTTGAGGTGGAAGAGCTTGCCGCCACCGAGTTCAGCGGGTAGGTCGGATGTGTGGTTAGGTGCATCGGTTTCAGATAACAAGACCACATCTGTCGTGGCGTATTGACCAAGTGCCTTGAGCAGAAAGTGCGTTCGTTGCCCTGCGCCATAGTTGGTGCATTGCGGGTCGTGGTAGGTCAACAAGAGGTTGCGCCGTGGGGTTTGGGGCGAAGTCATGACTTATGTCGCCGTCTCATCAGCGCCGACTTTTTGGCGGGTTATACAGGGAGTGTGCATGGTTAGGTTGTTTCCGGTTTGCCCGTATTCAAATACTTGAGTTTGAGATACTTGAGATAAACCGTATCCCGCACATACTTGCCAAGTATCCGCCCTGGTGCGCCATCGCGCCAGCCGCCGTAGAGCAGGTGCCAGCGCGCCCAGATCAGCCAGGGGTAGGCATAAATTTTTAGCGGGGAGGATGGCTCGCCTTTGGCGTGCATGTCTTCTGCGGCGAGTTTTGTGTACAGGCCGATTTTTGCGTAAAGGTCATCAATGCTGTCGCAGCTGTAATGCAGCAGAGGTTCGTTGATCTGGCCGATTTTGGCGCCATCCAGTTGCAGTTGTTCATGGATGATGCGGCTGCCGCGATGGCTTAAGCGTTCACGCTGAAACAGGCGGACAATGAATTCAGGGGTTTTGACGGGGTAAAAATTGCGCACTGGCTGCCCCATGAAAAACCAGTTTCTGCGGATGGAAAATCCGTCAGGGGTGATGCCTGCGTCGGTTTGAAAATGGGTGTTTTTTAATTGTTGCAAGCGTTTGCCGAGTGCTTCTGAAACCACTTCATCCGAATCCAGCGCCAGCACCCACGGTTGGGTGCAGTGGTCTTCGGCAAAGATGCGCTGGTCGCGAAAGTTGTCAAAACTGCGCGTGAGAATGGTTGCGCCAAATTGGCGGGCTATTGTTAATGTTTGGTCTGTGCTGCCGGAATCGATAATGAGAATTTCATCCGCTATCTGCTGGATGGAGGCGAGCACCTGCGCCAGACGGCGTTCGCTGTTATGGGTGAGGATATAGCAGGAAAGCGGTGTGAGAGATGTTGTCGTCATATCGAGAAACGGGGCAGGCCGAAATGGTCGCGCAGTTGGTCTGAAATGCGTTGATAGACGGCCTTGGGTTTGAGCTTCACAAAGTGGGCGAACGAGGGCGAGTGTTGTATGTGTTTGCGCGGGAAAAAGCGCCCCAGCAATCGATAGTCATCATGGCGGGTAATTTCGCTGGTCTGTGTAAAAGGGTCAAAGCGGATGTTGGTGGCGTTAATCGTCGTGATTTGTATGCTGCCTTCCGCTGGCTGGTAGCTGACTGTCGGGGTATGCAGCTTGCCCAGCGTTGCGCCAATAAAGGGTTCATCGGCCAGTTGCAGTTTGTTGCGATGAAACGAGCCGAGCAGTTCTTTGTGGTTTTCCACGAGGTCCAGCGCGGTGGCGAAAAAATGGTCGGCTTCGGCGCCCTGGCGGAAGTAAAAAACCCCGGAATTCAAGGTGCGCATGTAGTCAATGCCAAGTTTTTTAATCACTTCGGCAATATCAAAGCCATACCAGCGGCCCGAGGTGACTTTGCCGCCGGGGCTGCAAAAGCCGGGGCTTTGAAATTTTGCCCAGTGCCGGTCCATGTCGTTTTTGAGCAGTATGCAGTCGGAATCGACAAACATCGTCTCGTCAAACGGGCTGACTTCATTGACGCGCAATTTATTCAGGCAGCCGTGAAAGCCGGGTTTGGCGTCCATGAAAGTGATCTGGTCGATGAACTTGCGGTAAGCCTCGGGGATGCTCATGGTGCGGTCGGTGACGATGCACACTGGCCGCGTGGGGTCGTTGAGTTTTAATGAGAGCACCAGGTTCATGGCCAGATCAAGATAAAACGGTGTGCCGGTGGCGAGGGTGAGATAGCCTTGCATGGGTGTCCTGTTGAGGTGTATCGGGTGTGTGCGAATGATGATAGAGAAATCTCAAGGTTGTCTATTAGTTTTTCCCCTCTCCCCTTGCGGGAGAGGGGTTGGGGGAGAGGGGGGGCAGCGTCACTGCCGCCATAATAGTTTCCAACACGCCTTCTAGGTTATTCATAATTTCATTGTTCCAGAACCGTAGCACCTTGAACCCTTGCGCACGCAACCAGGCATCACGGCTTTCATCACGAGGCGCATCATTATGTTGTCCGCCATCTGCTTCTACAATCAGGCGCGCTCCAAAATGTACAAAATCGACTACATAAAAACCCATCGGCTGCTGGCGTCTGAATTTTTCGCCATTCAGTCGATGCGCACGCAAGTATTGCCACAGCCTGGTCTCGCTTTCGGTCATGTGGTGTCGCAGATGCTTGGCAAATTCCCGCTGCTCCATGTATACCCCTCTCCCGCAAGGGGAGAGGGGCTTTTGACGTGATATCAAGGATATTCAGTGGCATCTGCTCATGCGCCACTGGGTGAGTTTGTCCATGATGGTTGATTCCAGCCCTTCAGGCCGTCCGATCAAGTGCCAGCTCGCCAATGACCATAGCATGAAGAACACCGCGCCAGAAAGTATAGCAGCGGCAAGACCCAGTGCTGGCGAGGTGATTATCGCTGGCAGCGAGATGATGTAATTGACGAGTCCATACATTAAGGTTGCGCCTGCTAGCGGGCGGCCCACGGTTTTAAGCGCAGCACTCATGCGTAGCTGACAAATTTTTTGGGTGTAGAGCAATGTGACCAGCGAGCTGACGACAGAGCTGATTGTTCGTGCCAGGGCAAGTCCGATCAGATGAAAGCCGGGGACGAGCGCAATCGCGGCAAGTACAAAGCTGGCAAATTCGATCCAGATAATCTGGCTTTGCGAGCGGGTGTGGCCATGCAGGATCAGCAAAGTGTTGGCCGGGGATGTCATGGTTTGCAGTACAGAAGCCAAGGCAAACAGCGAAACAAAAGGTACGGCATCCATCCATTTGCTGCCCAGGGCGATGTGGGTTGCTTGAGCGGCAATGGCCATAAACCCGAGCCCGATGGGCCAGATGACGGTATTCACTGCGGCGATGGTTTTGATCACCGCCTGGTTGGTGCGCTCGATATTTCCTTCAAGAGACGAGAGCACAGGCAACAGCGCCTTGAGCATGGCCGGGCCAATTTCGCCGACGGGCATCTGGCCGAAATCGGAACCGACGTTGTACAGCCCGAACTGCGCCGTGGTGCCGATGCGGCCCGCAGCAAGCTCGTCCCCTTTGTGCAAGATGAATTGACCCACGCGCGCCACCATTAGCCATTTGGTGATCGCCCATATCTCGCCAATTTTCGAGGTGTTCCAGCGCGGGCGATAGGGGTGCCACCAATAGCTCAAGAAAACAGGCACGGTATACCCGGCGATGATGCCGATGACCAGGGCACGGTAATCGCGCAGTATCATGCCGGCGATTACGGTGGTGACGACGCTGGCAATTTTTGTGACGGTCGAGATTTTGAAATCCAGCGTGTAGATAAATGCCTTGCGCGCCAATATCTGGCCGATATTGCTAAAGCTGATGAAGATAACGCTGGCAGAAAGTGCCAGAAGCACAAAGGTCAGCCGTGGTTCATTGAAGTATTCAAGCGCTAGCGGTAGCGCCAGCAGCAGCATGAGGCCCGCGCCCAGCCCTTGGAGGATGCCTAGCGTCCAGGCTGAATCAATTTCATCGCGGGTAACTTCTGCCTTGCGCAGCAAGGCAACGGATGGGCCGAAATCGAGAAAGGTTTGAATCAGGCCGACAACCAGCATGCCCATGGCGACAATGCCGTAATCTTCCGGCATGAGCAGGCGCGCCATGATGACGGTATTGATAAAGCCCAGCCCTTTGATGAGCCAGCGGGTGCCAACTGTCCATGCGGCGCCACGGATAAGATTGGTTTTTGGGTTGTTGGAAGGCGCCATAGAGTTAAATCAGTTTAGCCGATGCTTGTTGTCTGTTGTATGCCTTTGGGTTAAGGGTGCTGATCAGGGCGAGGGTTATCAATAGAAAGAGAAAGCGTGGCGCATCAATCAATGTGTCGAAAAGCCCGACGATCAAGAAGCCCGTGGTGGCCGCCAGGGCAATGCCGGCGGCATGGTTGCCTTGCCAGGCGGCGCGACTGGCAAGGTAGATAGTGGTGGCAAAAAACAGGCTAAAAGCGAGCACGCCTAGCCACCCTTGGTCAAATAAAATAGCTAGTGGCATGCTTTTGATGTGCCAGGCAAGGTGTTCATCCGTAGAAAAATACCAATGATCCATGTGGCGTGAAAAGTCGCCATTGGCAATGAGTTCGTTGCCGTCAGGCGTGGTGAGTTGGATGTTGTCTACATCAACCAGAATGCCATTATTGAAGAATGATAATTTAACGGGTCTTTGGTTAATCCAGCGCCCGCTGCCAAGTTCGCCGGTGTTGATGGTTTGTTCTACGGTCTGCCACTGGTTGGCTTGTGCAATGCGCTGGCTTTTTTGCCATGTGGCGCAGCGGGATGAGGCAAGCATCCATTTTTCACATAACGCAATGCCAACGGTTGCGCCTGGGCTGGCAGAGCGCACATTAAACCGCAGGCGATAGCTTTGGTGCGGTTCAACTGAAACAATCTGCTCAATATACATGGCATAGCCGGGGGCAATGCGCAAAAAGCGGTTGTCTGCTTCAGCGCTTAGTGCGTGGACGGACGGGTGAAAGGTTTCGCGGCTACGCCAAAAGTGCGCATCAGGAAAACGGCCAATGCCCATGCCGAAAATTTCTGTGAGCCACCCGTTATCGCGTATCGACAGCCCATCTTGCCAGTGGGCTTGACGCACGCCTAAATCGGTACTGACTTGGGACATGCGTTTTTGGACAAAGCTGCCTTCAAAGAGTGGTATGGCAACGGCAAGTGCGGCGCCTGCTAGCAGGGTAATTGTTACAAGGCGTTTGATTTTTTTGCTGTGTCCTGCCAGGAGTGTTAGCAAGGCCAGCCCGCAAGCAATGCCATAGCCAGCAAATCCATTGCGCGAGACGGTGGCCATGAGCGCGTAGGTGCTGGCGAGCAGCAAAATGACGCCGGCAACTCGCAGCAACCATTGATGGGTAGAAATGATCAGGTAAAGCAGGAAGGGGGTTGCTACGGCGAGGTAGCACTCTACATAAGCGCCGCCTGTGTGAATGGCAGAAAAAGGTCCTGTGGCACGGTAATTAGAGCTGAAGTTGAGTAATCCGCCAAACATGAATTTTTCTCGCACCATGATGGCCACGACCGCCGCCAGGCCAAGCGTCATGCCCCAGGCAAACCATTGGAAAACCGATTTCTCGGCGGTGGTGAGACGGTGCACCAGACCTGCAAATAGTAATGCCCAGACCAGTCCCTTGCTGATACGCAAGGCGTTGAACTGGCTCAAGTAGGTGATAAACGCATTGTCGTCAATGGATTGCCAGGGGAAAAGTGCGTGCAGGGTGCTGAAGAAGAAGCTGAGCACCAGTAGTCCTAGCGCCCATTTAACGGCGGGGTGCCAAGGGGCGCTGTGCAGTGGTGTTCGGGCATAGCCCACCGCCAGGGTAATTGCCAGCAAAGCATCGAATTCATCCAGATAAAAGCGACCGCTCCAGGGGGCAAGGTCAAATAAGGGTAATGCAGCAGGGATAATCAACAGTGCGGCGAGGGGTTGATACCAAACAGCCACGGCGCTGGCAAAAAAGACGGTTGCCAACAGCCAAGGGTGGACAGGAAAGTTGATGAGCCAGTAAGCAAGCCCTGTGGCGACAAGACCAAGTACGCCCAGGTCAAGTTTGGCAGGCGGTTTGGGTATGAGCAGGCTGGATGCCGGGGCTTTGGCTGCAGAGGTTGATGCTGATTTTTCTGTTCTTGATTGAGCTGCGAGTGCTTGAATGTTCTGCATGGGATCGCTGTGAGGTATTCCATTGTTTGCATGCAGTGAGCGGTTTTCGGGTGACGGAGAAAGAAGGCGCTGCATGATGAGCCAGGTAGCATGAGTTGCAGCAACAGCAATCAGGATGTTCGTGGGGTCTGCATGTGTTCTGGTTGAAAAGAGTTTCGCGGTTTCAAGCGCGGTGGATAGTAAAAAAGGCAAAGTTATTGTCAGGTGCTTTGAGCGAGACGAGAAAGCGGCAATGACGCCCAGCGGTGCGAAAAGCAGCGCAACGGACAAAAGGCTGGTTAAGGCATTGGCTTCACTCACATAGTAATGGTAATAAAACGGCAGAAAATGGAGCGCGGTTAGCGCATTGCTTGCCGTATCGAGGTTGCCCCAAGGGCGATAAAACCAATGGGCGAATAGACCGAGGCCGATTAAGTAAATTAGCGTGAGCTTTCCTGTGTGGTGTTGTAATTGGTTTTGCCATAGGCTGATTTTTGTTTGGAAAGCCTGGTGGGATGAATGCGCTAGTTTGCTCGATGCATGGGTCCACAGCATGCCACCAAGGTAAACCCCTGCAGCTCGGGTGAGGGTTGAGGCGCCTTGGCTGACACCAGAGTAGGTAAAAAATTGCAGCGCTTCAATACTGATGCCGAGCAGGAAACCACTGGATATCAAGCGCAGAGAAAGTTTGTTTGCCGGGCTGCGGTTTGATGAGTGGCGGGTATGCCGAGCGATTAAGATGCCTAAAGGCGAAATGGCGGCAACTTCAACGCAAAGGGCAATCAAGGTGCGAAATGGATTATGGGGTGGGTTGTTGGCAAATAACCAGCCCCAGCGGTCGGCGGTCATTTTTGCTGATATTTCATGTGCTGATAAAAGAAAATCAAAAGGGAAAAGGCAGTACAAAATGTAGGCGGCGACATAGAGCTTGAGTAGCTGGGTGACGCCTTCTTGGCTGTCAGTTGGCTTAAAGGCCACCAAGCGTCGAATGCGATGGCTCAGTGGCCAAGCGCAGAGAATTCCCAGTGTGCCGCCTATCACTTCAGCCAACAGATCATTTTGTGAGACTGTGCGTGGCGGGAAGAAAATTTGCGCAAACTCCACACCAAAAGCCAGGAGTGTGATGGCACAGAAGCTGATGAGTAATGCGCTCGCTAATGCCAGGCCTTTTAGCCGGCCGACGAATCGCTCCGCTAAAAGAAGACCGGCTGGGAAATACAGCACACCGTTGGCAATCCAGTCAGCACGGCTATCAAGACCCAGGGCTAGAAAAGGTGTTTGCTCAAATTTTGCCCATGCCCATGCCAGGCTGTGAGGTTGAAAATTCAGTGGAACCAGGCTGCCATAGATGATGAAAATTAAGGCGGTAATGAGCCAGAAGGGGTGCAAGGGTGGTGCTGTTTTTGGATGGTCAAGGCGCATGGACTGGGGCGGGTGGGGCAATTTCCGCAAAATGATGAGTGTTCGGCGCTGAGAATTTCGCTCCGCTTATTCTTTCTTATCGGGTGATGGGTAAATCCGGTTGCATCGTCTGCCGGGCACCAGGTAATGTGGGCATTCCCGGCAATAGCCGGGTTGCGGCAGGGTGTACATATTCCAGTTGAGGGACAAGGCTGACGCCCGCAATAGTGGGTGGCGAAACGTAGGTTCGCTCCAGCCCACTGTCTTTGCTTACACGGTAATCCTGCCGGTCAGATAGGACAAAAGCATGTGCATCAACATTCGGGTTATTGATGAATAGTCCGTTAATGCCTGTATTCAATGGGCGCTTGCCCAAAAGCAGGTTGTTATAGGCAGTGATATTTATCGCGCCGGGTTTGATTACCAAAAATGTGCCGCCTTCAGGCCGATGGTTTGCCAAGGTATTGTTCATGAGATAAAGCGCGTTTGCTGAAGTTTTGTAACCTTCTGCGCCAAACGAAATCAGTGTCGGGTTTTCTGTGGTGGCGCTTTGTTCGATGATATTGCCGATCACGTAAGCTATGCCGCCATTGGGAAATTCCAGTTCATAACTGGCGCGGCCGCTGGTTTCATCGGTGAGCCGGTTGTACAGGATATGGTTTTCGCGCGCGCGGCTTTTGAGTAAATGGCCAGCATTGGCGTGGTGAAAATAGCTGCCAGTGACGCTGAGTTTTTTAATCGCGCCAACGTAAAGATTGTGACTGTAGCCGTCGCCTGCGCCATTGCGGGCGAATTCGCTGTTTTCAATCGTCAGCGTGGCGTTGGGATTACTGCTGCTAAGCAGGCCATTTTCGTTGTCCAGAAAACGGCAGCGGCGAATGCTTAAGTCACCTTCTTCAAAACGAATGCCGGCACCGTTTTTATCCGCTACGCGGGCGCCGGAAAATTCGATATTCTCAATCGTGATTTTGCCGCCACGCACAACCCAGAGTGCTTTTTGTTCGGCACTGGCACCATTCGCCAGCAGGCGCACGCGGCGACCACTTTTTTCATTTATGCCACGGATGGTCAGGTTGTTCTGTGTCCATACGGCCACATCTTGCGGGTAGTCGCCAGCGGCAATTTCTATCGTGTCGCCATCCCGTGCCAGGGCGGCAGCTGTGGCAATGGTGCGAATGCGCGCGTTGGGTCCGACAGCAATAGTGCGGCCACCAGGTTTGCTGGTGAGTGTAGTTGTTGGTGCGCTGTTGTTCTCGGTTGTTGCCGGGGTGGCGATGAGTTGTCCATTGGGCGCGCGACGAACTTCACCCAGGTAAGGCGAGGCGCTGGGCAAGGTGTCATCGCTCACGAGATTGGGCGCAGCGAACTCTGTAGCGAACACAGGGAGGGAGAGGAATAGCGGAAATACAAAAAGTGTGCAAAAAATAATTTTTCTTTCAACTATTCGGCCGGATAGCTTGGTGCATGGATCTGAATAGGGTTTGGTGTGTGGCAGGTGGCACGACACGTTGCATTTTTGGCGACCGGATTGAGCGCTGTACGGCATATTGTCCGTGTGTGCTGAAAAAAGTCTGAAAATAAGTCTTGATAGGATGCTGACTTTTTTTGGTGTAGATTCACCGCTGCTTAATCCAATAAATGAGGAGTTAGTCATGATCTCAATGGTTTTGCGTTGGTCCGGCCGGATTGCAGCGGTTGCAGGGGTATTGCTAAGTGCTGTGGTGGGTTTGTTGCGTTTGCAAGGTCATTATTGGCTGGGTGGCTTTCAGGCTGGTACCCTGATGTTGGGCGGCATGAGTTTGATGATGTTTGCGTGTTTGTGCTATCTGGTTCTGATCGATCGGCATGTGTTGAAGCCGTAATAGCCGTAATGTATGGCGGTAAGGATTTTTTTACCGAGGTGTTAGTAAATTGATCAATAGTTGATGGATTGCGCTTAACTTTTAGTCAGATTTCGCTGATTATTTTGCTCGGCCGTAAACGTCTTCCAGTCGCACAATATCATCTTCACCCAGGTAGCCGCCGGATTGCACTTCGATCATTTCCAGATCAATCTTGCCAAGATTTTCCAGCCGGTGTACGACGCCTAGCGGGATATAGGTGGATTCGTTTTCCGCGAGCAGGAGTATTTCTTCTCCGCGTGTGACTTGGGCTGTGCCTTTGACTACTATCCAGTGCTCGGCGCGGTGGTGATGTTTTTGTAGTGAGAGTTGTTTGCCGGGTTTGACGGTAATGCGTTTTACTTGGTAACGGTCGCCCTGCACGATGCCCTGGTAGCTGCCCCAGGGGCGGTGCACATGGGTGTGCAGATCGATTTCGGTGCGACCATCTTTTTGCAGCTTTTCAACAATCGCTTTAACTTCCTGGGTGCGATTTTTGGGGGCAATAAGCACGGCATCTGCTGTTTCTATGATGACCATGTCGGTAAGCCCGATTGTTGCAACCAGCCGTGATTCAGCACGAATAAGATTATTGGTCGAGTCATGTGCAATGACATCACCTTCACAGGTGTTGCCGTAAAAGTCGGCGCTGGTGCTACGGCACAAAGTATCCCATGCGCCAATGTCGTTCCAGCCAGCGGTGAGCGGGATGACAATGCCATCATCTGTTTTTTCCATCAGGGCATAGTCTATTGAGTCGGCGCGGCAAGCAGAAAAAGATTCTCCGTCCAGGCGGACAAAGTCCAGATCAAGCTTGGCGTGATCAACTGCTGTGCGCGCAGGTTCGGTAATTTCGGGCGCCAGGCGATTGAGGGTTTGCAAGTAACGATCCGCGCGAAACAAAAACATGCCGCTGTTCCAATAATATTCACCTGAATCAAGGTAGCTTTGCGCGGTGTCAGCGTCTGGTTTTTCGACAAAGCGATCAATGGCAAAGCCGTCTGCAATGGCCGCGCCCCGGTGAATGTAGCCGTAACCTGTCTCCGGGCGTTCAGGGGTGATGCCAAAGGTGGCAAAGCGGCCTGCAGCGGCATGTGGCAAGGCCAATGCCACTGCTTCTTGAAATGCAGCAATATCGGTAACGACATGATCTGATGGCAAAACCAGCATGAGCGGTGATTGGCCGCCGCGACGGCACCACTGGGCGGCGGCAGCTAAGGCCGGTGCGGTATTGCGCGCGGCGGGTTCGAGCAGAATGTCGGCTTCAATGCCAATTTCACGAATCTGTTCAGCGACTAAAAATCGGTGCGCTTCATTGGTGATCAGGACTGGGCGGCCTAGCCCTGGAAAGCCTTGCAGGCGCAACAAAGTTGCCTGAAGTAAAGAGTGTTCGCCTAACAAACGTAAAAACTGCTTGGGATATTGCGAGCGGGATAATGGCCACAGGCGTGTGCCAGAACCGCCGCAGAGCAGCACGGGAACAACGGGCGGTTGATTATGGGCAGGCAATGGAGAGCTTTCGTTATGTGTGTTGTTATTCATGAGTTGTCGTTAAGTCTTTTAAACTGAAGAGGTTGCTATCCATGTTATCAAACCTGATAGAGATTTTTGGGTTATGGTTGATTTTTCAGGTGAAACTTGTTTTGATGAGCTGGCGGGCGTTGTCTTGGGGTAAATGGTATGAGTGATCAAAAAGTTTTATTTGTTTGTACTGGAAATATTTGTCGCTCGCCCACTGCGGAAGGTGTGGCACGTGCCTTGGCGGCAAGACAGGGCGTGGGGCATTTGTTTACGTTTGATTCGGCCGGCACTATTGGCATGCATAAGGGTGCGCCACCGGACTATCGTGCAGTACAGGCCGCCGCACGAAGGGGCTATGATTTGACGCCCTTGCGTGCGCGACAAATTGTTGAGAAAGATTTTTTTCGCTTTGATTATGTCTTGGCGATGGATTGTGGACATTTGAGCGTGCTGGAAAAAATTTGCCCCGCAACGGCGTCTGGTCGTCTGGGTTTGTTTTTAGATTATGCCAAGGCAGAAGATTTAGCCAATCCTGTTTTGGATGAGGGCGTTCCAGACCCTTACTATGGCGGGCCGGAAGGGTTTGACTATGTGCTTACTTTGGTTGAAACCACGACACAGCGGCTCATTAACCATTTACTCGAAAATACGCGCTAGGCAATTTGGCAGGCAGGATGAATGCCAAGCTGAATGCCAAGCTTTTGATGCGTTTATGGTGATTTTGTTAAAGCAGGAATGAAAATCACGTGCCCAGTATTTTTAAAAGAGTACTTCGCTGACCGTCGGGTGCGATAAAAATCCCTGCGGACTGGCGCTGGCGCCATAGGCGCCGGATTGGAAAATAACAAATAAATCGCCGGGTTCGGTGATGGGTAAGTCCACTTTGTCGGCGAGCAGGTCGAGCGGTGTGCACAAGGGGCCGACGACGCTTGCGGTTTCGGTGTTTGTTGTATTGCCATTGCGCTGGCTTTGCGCCGTATCGCCATAGCCGACTTTTTTATCGGTATTTTTTATTTCGCCTGCATGAACAATGGTCACAGGATAATTGCGGCGGATGACCTGGCCGAAGTTGCCGCTGGCCGCCAGATGGTGGTTCAGCCCGCCATCGGTGACGAGGTAAGTGTGCCCGCGCGAGACTTTTTTATCGACAATGCGGGTGATATAAATCCCGGCTTCGCCCACGAGGTATCGGCCGAGTTCCAGGTGCAGGGCGGCTTGTGGCATGCGTTGCGCGGCATCTTGCGCAATCTCGTGCAACGCGGTGGCAATCGGTGCGAGTTCCAGGGGCGACTCATGCGCGAAATACGGAATGCCAAAACCGCCGCCTAAGTTAAGCGTTTTGATCGGCGTCGGGGCGTGTTTTGCCAGGCGCAAAGCCAACTGGTAACTGGCGCGCTGTGCGGCGGCGATGGATTCGCCATTCAGGTTTTGCGAGCCGGCAAAAATGTGCAGGCCTTCAAACGCCAGGTGCGAGCCGAAGCGTCCCCAGCCATCCAGCAAGTCGGGCACGATTTCTTCGTCCAGGCCAAACGGCCGCGACCCGCCGCCCATGCGCATGCCCGCGCCCTTGAGCTCAAAGGCGGGGTTGATGCGCAGCGCCACGCGCGCTGTGCGCCCAAACTTTTGCGCGATGGCGGCCAGGCGCGTGAGTTCATTGATGGATTCTGCGTTAATCAACACACCGGCGGCCACGGCTTGTTCCAGCTCGCTATCGCGTTTGCCGGGTCCGGCAAAGCTGATGCGATCGGACGCAATGCCTGCCTGCAAGGCAAGCTCAAGCTCGCCGCCCGAGGCGATATCGACGCCATCCACAAGTTTTGACATGGTGCGCAGCAAGGGCGGGAAGGGGTTGGCCTTGATGGCGTAATGAATGCCGATGGCCGCTGGCAAGAGGATGCGTAAATCCTGGATGCGCTGCCGGATGCGCTGGCTGTCATATGCATACAAAGGCGTGCCGTGTTCTGCCGCTAATTGCGCGATAGGGCGATTAGCGAAAAATTGATTGTCCTGGGCAAAGAAAAGTGTCGGCATGGGTTTGCTGGTTTATGAGGCGGCGGGTTTTTCAGCGCAAGCAGTCAAGGCGGAAGTGAGCTGCGCGCGCAGCGTGGCGCGGTCTATTTTGCCATTGGCATTGCGCGGGAGAGTAGTCGTTTGGGTGGTGAGGGTGGCCGGCACCATGTAAGGCGGCAGGTGTTGGCGGCAGGCGGCAAGCAACTCGGTGCGTGCATCCTCGGTGGGTTTATCCAGGTTTGTATTGAGCGCAACAACGACATGAATCGCCTCGCCCAGGGTTTCATGCGGCAGGCCAAAGGCGGCGCATTCGGCAACCAGTGGCTGGGTGTAGAGCACTTCTTCAATTTCCGTGGGGCTTACGCGGTAGCCGGAGGTTTTGATCATCTCATCGCGCCGTCCGACAAAATATAAAAAACCTTCCGCATCGCGCCGCACGGTGTCGCCTGAAAACACGGCGAGTTCATCCGGTGATGGATGAAAGTGCGGAGGCAAGGGCTTGAAACGCTCGGCGGTGGCTGCCGGGTTGTTCCAGTAGCCCAGAGTGACCAGCGGGCCGCGATGCACGAGTTCGCCCGGTTCATCGGCAGCGCACAGCGTGCCATCGCTACGCAGTACCAACACTTCAGCATGCGGAATAGCGCAGCCGATGGAATCCGGCCGCCGGTCGACTTCATCCGGCGGCAGGTAGGTTGAGCGAAAAGCTTCGGTCAGGCCGTACATTAAAAACGGTTTGGCCTGCGGTATTTTTTGGCGCAGATGGGTGAGCGTATTACCCGGCATGCGCCCGCCGGTGGTGGCGAAATAACGCAGGGTGTTGGCGCAATCGGCGGGCCAGTCGATGCGGGTGAGCTGAATGTACAGCGGCGGCACGGCGGTGAGGCCGGTGATGCGCTCGGTTTGCAAGCTGCGCACCAGGTCGCGCGGCAAGAGATAGTTGTGCAGCACCACGCAGGCACCGACTGAGAAGGCTGTGGTGAGCTGGCTGAAACCGGCATCGAACGACAGCGGCAAGGCGGCGAGCAAGCGGTCGTCCGCGCGGTTGTCCAGGTATTGGGCCACGCTTTGCGCGCCGAGGATGAAGTTGCGGTGGGAAATCACCACGCCCTTGGGGCGGCCGGTACTGCCGGAGGTGTAGAAGATGGCGGCCGGGTGGGTGTTTGTGGGTTGCCCAAGCGGAGTTGTTGAAAAAGTCGGCTCTGCCAGGACGGCGCGGGGCGACAACGCAGCGGCTTTTAATAGTGCTGACCAGCAATGCAGCACCGGGTGGGGCGCGGGTAGCGGGCTTGCTGCCGGTGCATCTACCAGCACGATGTGGCGCAAGGCGGGGCAGTTGGCCAGCACCGGTTCAAGCGAGCTCAGGCGCGTAGCGGAGGTGACGAGTACGGCTACAGCGCAATCCTGCAGAATATGGCTGACTTGTTCGGCGCGCAGAACCGGATTCACTGGCACGAAAAGCATACCGGCGTGCGCTGCGCCAAAGCAGGCGACTACGGTTTCGAGCCGTTTTTCAAGATACACCGCGACCCGCTCGCCGGGTATGAGGCCCAGCATTGTCAAGGCTTGCGCACATTGCCCGGTTTGCTGCCAGAGCTCGGCGTAGGTGGTTTGCTGTGCTGTCTGGTTTGCTGGATCGGCGACCGCCAGCGCTTCTGGCGTGCGCTGCGCCGCGTGGCGGATGAGGTCGGCTAGGCGCAGATCGGTCATGTCTGTCATGTCAGTCATGGCGTTGCGGCTTTTAATGCACGCAGTTTTTTACCCGCAAAGTGGCGTGCGGCGGCGAACAGTCCGCGCGGTGTGGCGAGGTCGAACGCGATGAGGCCACGCCGTTCGCGGCGGTGGCTCATCCAGTCTTTTTTGTAGGCATCGTCACCGCTCAGGTAGTCAATTTCATTCACCTTGTCATTATCCAGTACATGCGCCATTAAAGCCGTAGTGAGCAAAGAGCCAGGCGAATAGCACGCCGCGTTGGGATCATAGGCGAGTTTGAAAATACAGGCTTTGCCTTGATCCACGAGCCAGATCTGGCTGGCGATGGCTTCGTCATTGAGCGTCAAAACGCCCAGCCGCAGCACGCCGCCCTGGGCGGCGAGTCCGCAGAGGCGGCGGATGAAATCAGGAAAGGCTTCATCGGGCTTCCAGCTCATTTGGTAAATGGCTTCGAACGCATCAACCGCTTGAGTTAGCGCCAAGCCCGGTTGGGTGTGGATGGTGATGGCTGAATGGCCTGCTTGATGGAGTTTTTTGCGCGCGCGTTGCACGGTGTTGCGCAAGGCCGACGGGCGCGCGGAAAAGTAGTCGGCAAAGGAAAGGGAGGGGGAAAGATCATTGCAGGGCAGATACCAGTTGCCAAAACAAAAGTAATCATCAACGGCGTAACCTGCCTTTTTGAGCGCGCTCCGCATGGCCGGATAAAAGTCGCCTGGTACGTCCAGCGGTTGCAGTTGAATCACGGCCGGGCGGCGGTGGCTTGGTGTGCTATGGCGTAACTCATGAGCAATGGCGTCGAGTGCTGCTTTGTATAACGCGGGCCTGGCGTCAAGCAAGACAGGCGCAAACAAGGGTGTGTAGAAGTTGGCCAGGCTCGCCAGACCCTGTGCGGTTTTTATCAACGGCAGCGCCAGAACGGGGGAGCCGTCCTGCCTGGCAAGCAGCCATTGCACGCTTGTGCCTTGCGGCATGGCGTGCTGGGAGAGCAGATCAAACCAGGCGAGGCTATTGAAAAATGAAGGGTATTTTTCGTGATTGTCGGCCGTGCCTTGCGGGGGAGTTAAAGCCGCCGTGAGGGCTGAGATATGGTCAAGGCGCTCGACGATCATGGCTGGCATTCAGCTTGCCCTGCTTGAAAAGTCGGCGCTGGCGATACGGCGTGCAGGGATTGAAACCGCATGCCACCGCCTGTTTAATGCCATTTGCGTCAATGATTAGTGGCCGATCAACGCCGCCCGATGGCGAAGTAATCCAGCCCCGCCGCGCGCACTTGTGCCGGGTCGTAGAGATTACGGCCATCGAAAATCATCGGCGTCTTGAGCTTGGTTTTAATCGAGGCAAAGTCCGGTGCGCGGAATTCTTTCCATTCCGTCACTATCGCCAGCACATCAGCGCCGGTCAGCGCATCCATGGGGTTGTCGGCGTAGGAGAGGCGCGCTTCCGTGCCGTAAATGCGCTGCGTTTCGTGCATGGCCACGGGGTCATACGCGCGCACGTTGGCACCGCGCTTGAAGAGTTCTTCAATCAGCACGCGGCTGGGCGCTTCGCGCATGTCATCCGTATTGGGCTTGAAGGCCAGTCCCCAGAGCGCGATGGTTTTGCCGGTGAGATCCTCGCCAAAATGTTGCACTATCTTGTTAACCAGGACCTGCTTTTGCGCGTCGTTCGCATCTTCCACGGCTTGCAGCACCTTGAGATCCTGCCCTGCGGCACTCGCCGTACGCACCAGCGCTTGCACGTCCTTGGGGAAACACGAGCCGCCATAACCACAGCCCGGGTAAAGGAAGTGATAGCCAATGCGCGGGTCGGAACCGATGCCCTGGCGCACCAGTTCAATATCCGCGCCGAGTTTTTCAGCCAGATTCGCCAGCTCGTTCATGAAGCTGATGCGCGTGGCGAGCATGGCGTTGGCGGCGTATTTGGTGAGCTCTGCCGAGCGCACGTCCATCACGATCAGGCGTTCGTGGTTGCGCTGAAACGGGGCGTAGAGCTGACGCATGAGCGTAGCGGCTTGATCGTCCGAGACGCCAACGACAATGCGGTCCGGCTTCATGAAGTCGTCAATCGCCGCGCCTTCCTTTAAGAATTCGGGGTTGGAGACGACGCTGAAATCCATGTTAACGCCGCGTGCAGCCAGCGTGGTGGCAATCGCTTCGCGCACTTTGTCGGCCGTGCCCACTGGCACGGTGGATTTATCGACCACGACTTTATAACCCGTCATGTGACGGCCGATATTGGCCGCGGCAGCCAGCACATATTTCAAATCGGCCGAGCCGTCCTCATCCGGGGGTGTGCCCACGGCGATGAACTGAATGTCGCCATGCGCGACCGCCTCTGGAATGTCGGTGGTAAAGCGCAGGCGGCCAGCGGCTTTATTGCGCTGAACCATGGCTTCCAGGCCCGGTTCGTAAATCGGAATGCCGCCTTCGTTAAGAATCTGGATTTTATTAGCGTCAACATCGAGGCACAACACATTGTTGCCGACTTCGGCGAGGCAAGCGCCGGAAACCAGGCCAACGTAGCCTGAGCCAATAACAGTAACTTTCATGGGGTGGTTTTAGGTAAAAGAAGGTAGAGAATAATGTAAGAATGTTGAATGGCAAGTCTTGGCTTGCACGCCTGTGCGAGCAGGTTCTGCCAATGCCTGGCTAATGATAGCGGAATTAGTGGCATATTTTCCGCACAAAAAATTCCGGCGTTCATGACGGCAATTGTCCTGGATACCGCCGTTGCGGCGCGTAGCGGAACCATCAGGCAGGTGAGGGACGCGAAAGAGGAAAAGTTTAGTATTCATCAGCGGTTTAATCAAACTGGAAGCGGTCAGCTGAGGTTTCCAGGATAATCCATCCCTTGGGCTATGTTGCCCTGCAATAGTGAGAAGCAGCTATGTGGCTTGATGTGTTCTTCGTGATGAAAAAGATTCTGTCGGTGATCTTGTTGCCGCCCCTCTTGCCTTTGTTGGTGATTATTGTGGGTTTGTTCTTTGCCCGCTGGCGTCCTCGGGCGGGCAAAGTGGTCACCTGGACGGGGGTATTGTTGAGCCTGGGTTTGATGATGCCCGCAGGCGTGGATTTGTTTTCTGCACCCTTGGAAGCGATACCCGTTGTGCAGCCCAAGGCATTGCAACAGGCGCAGGCGATTGTGATTCTGGGGGGCGGACAGCGCTTGAATGCGAAAGAATATGGTGGCGCTGCGCCTAATCGGCTGACCCTGGAGCGCTTGCGGTATGGAGCGCATTTGGCTCGGCAAAGTGGCTTGCCGGTGTTGGTGACGGGCGGGGCGCCCAAAGGCATGGTTGCGGAAGCGGTGGTGATGGCCAAAAGTTTGCGCGAGGATTTTGGCGTGACACCGCAATGGATTGAAGCCCGCTCGCTGGATACCCAGCGCAATGCCTATTATTCAGCGCAGATGTTGCGCCCAGGAGGGGCAAGAGACGAAGGGGCAAGAGACGAGGGGGCAAGAGACGA
>Ga0116141_10001824_pt1 | contig 18401 bp, 15 predicted proteins | sample AD_UKC097_MetaG_FD_89744 | JGI IMG/M metagenome (GOLD analysis project Ga0116141, IMG submission 89744) | Active sludge microbial communities of municipal wastewater-treating anaerobic digesters from USA - AD_UKC097_MetaG | ecosystem: Engineered > Bioreactor > Anaerobic > Digestate | place: USA...
GCGCTCGAAGATTTTCTTCCGAGCGGTTTTGAAGTGAGCAGAGTTGATGCTTACGGCGGAATATGGGTAAGCACAAAAGGAACGGGAAATGTTATTCTTTCACTTTGTGATTATTTTGACGGCGTGAAGGACATTGGCGCGGAAGCTTCTGAAATCAAAGTTACGGTCAATGGAAAGAATCAAGTTAATATCAAATATGATCCGGCGGATAAGAGCGCTGTTTCTGATAAGCTTACGAGATATGTCAAGCTTTCGGGAGAAAAAGGACCTGTTTCATTTGAGAGTTCGTCAGCCGGTGGAAAGGGCTCAACTGTCAGCGTGACTGTAGAAGGGACACTAAAATTCAATCCTAAAGGTTTTACTTCTATATTTAAGTCAAACGAACGTTCTCTTTCTGCGCTGAATAACGGAATAGATATCAGCAGAACCTTCTACAAGCTTAAACGTATATTTGATTTAAACGGTGCAGAATATCTCATTCCGGAAATGATTAAACCTGAAAACGGAATTAAGAGCGGAGATGAAATTATGGTCAAGGTGCGTTTTTCTTCGAAGGAAAACCTTGATTATGTTGCGCTCGAAGATTTTCTTCCGAGCGGTTTTGAAGTGAGCAGAGTTGATGCTTACGGCGGAATAAACCAGTACAGCAGAGCAGAAAGATGGGATAACCGTATGGTATTTTTCTTTTCGGAACTGAAAGCGAAACAGGTTTATGAACTTGCCTATACCGTACGCGCTGAGCTTTCGGGCAAATTTATGGTCAGACCGTCCATTGCCGGTGCATGTATGAACCTTCTGTTCAGGGATGGAGTTCTCCTGCCGAGATTGAAGTGAAAAAGAAATAGTTGCATGCCGGAGGTTCATTGTCTCCGGCTTTCTAAAAAATCATTGACCGATTAAGAGCCAAAAGAAGAATCTTTTCTGCGGAGGAATTATGCTTTATAACAAATCCATGAAGGAGCTTTCGGAGCTTCTTGATAAAAAAGAGATAAAATCGCTTGATATAGCACAGGAGCTCATCAGCCGGACTGAAAAAATCGAGCCGAAGATTCATTCATATATAACATTCGATCAGGAAAATTTTTTAGAACAGGCAAAGAAATCCGACGAGCGCAGAGCTTCCGGCGCATCTCTTTCAAAATTTGACGGAATTCCTGTTGCATTGAAAGACAATATTGCTGTAAAAGATGTCAAGCTTTCATGCGGATCGAAGATTCTCGGTGATTTTAAGTCGCCGTATAATGCAACTGTAACAGAAAAGCTTTCCGAAAGCGGTTTTGTAATAAGCGGAAAAACAAATCTTGATGAATTTGCGATGGGTTCAACTACCGAATCATCATTTTACGGTGTAACAAAAAATCCTCATAATACAGACAAGGTTCCGGGCGGAAGTTCGGGCGGTTCAGCAGCTGCAGTGAGCGCGTCTTTAGTTCCGGCATCGCTCGGATCAGACACGGGGGGATCTATCAGACTTCCTGCATCGTTCTGCGGTGTTGTCGGAATAAAACCGACTTACGGAAGAGTTTCGCGTTTCGGTCTTGTCGCGTATGCATCATCGCTTGATCAGATCGGAACATTCGCGCGTTCCGTTGATGACGCTGCCGATCTTCTTTCGGTCGTTTCGGGTTATGATAAAAAAGATTCAACATCCGCTGAAGGAACAATTGATTTTTCGTCTGATAAACTTTCAGGCGACGTGAAAGGTCTTCGTATCGGACTGCCTGATGAATATTTTAACGGTGTGAGCGCTGAAATTTCCGATGCGGTTATGAATGCCGTTAAGGAACTTGAAAAGAAGGGTGCGGTTGTCGAAAAGATTTCTCTAAAGATGACTGAATACGCTGTTCCGGTTTATTATTTGATAGCTACGTCGGAAGCTTCCTCGAATCTTTCAAGATTTGACGGAATACGCTACGGCAGAAGACCGGAAGGTGTGGAATCCCTTGGTGACCTTTATGAAAGGGCGCGAAGTGAAGGCTTCGGCGGTGAAGTTAAACGCAGAATAGTACTCGGAACATATTCGCTTTCAAGCGGATATTATGATGCATATTATCTCAAGGCTCTCAAAGGAAGAACTTTGATTATAAATGACTTCAAAGAAGCTTATAAGAAATGCGATGTAATAATGTCGCCTGTTGCCGCAACAACAGCTTTCGGAATCGGCGAAAAGATGAATGATCCGCTTGCCATGTATCTTTCGGATATTCTGACAATTTCGGCAAACCTTGCAGGCGTACCGGGCATTTCCGTTCCTGTAGGACTCGACTCTCAGAAGATGCCTATAGGTCTTCAGATTATGGGCAATTATTTCAAGGAAAGAGACATCCTCAACGCGGCAAAAGCGGTTGAAGGTGTATTCGGAAAATATGAACCGCAGATATAAAACGTGCCTTGCTGCTATAACTGCGGCAATTTTATTATCCTGTTCGTCATATCAAAGCGTGTCATTTCCGGCACGCTTTGATTTTATCCATTCAGAAGGTAAGACTCAGATTAAAATGACGACAGAGCGTTTTATTTATGTTCCTTCGTCTTCGTCGGATAAGGATAAAATTATTATTGAATCAATGAAAGAATTAGAGAAAGGAAATTTTGTTGAAGCAGAACGGATTCTTCAGGAGCTGATTTATTTTTTTCCTGATGATGAAGAGCTTTATAATAATCTCGGCGTGGTATATGAATCGCGCGGAGATGTTTCCTCCGCGCTTTCCTGTTATATGACTGCCTGCCGTATAAACGGCAAAAGCGTTTTCAGGCATAACCTGAAATATGCTTCTACTCGGCCTTAGATTTTTTTCTTTCGTGAATTTTCAGAACTTTCTTTCTCATTCTTATGCTTGTCGGCGTAATTTCAAGAAGTTCATCATCCTGAATATATTCGAGAGCCTGCTCGAAGTTGAACTGACGAGGCGGAATAAGTTTAACAGCATCGTCCGAACCTGCAGCACGCATGTTGGTAAGCTTTTTTGTTTTGCTCGGATTAACGTCGAGGTCATTTTCGCGTGAGTGTTCTCCGATAATCATTCCCTCGTAAACTGAAACTCCCGGATTGACGAACATTGTTCCTCTATCCTGAAGATTGTCGAGAGCGTATGCAACTGTTACTCCGGGTTCCATTGCTACAAGCACGCCTCTGGTTCTTGAAGGTATTGGGCCTTTGTGCGGTTCGTATCCGTGAAAAAGGTGATTGAGTATTCCTGTTCCGCGTGTTTCTGTCATAAATTCATTTCTGAATCCGATTAGTCCGCGTGAAGGTATGTTGAATTCGAGGCGAGTGTATCCGTCAGTTCCCTGTACCATGTTGACGAGTTCACCTTTACGGATTCCCATTTTTTCGATAACTACACCTGAAAACTCATCGGCAACGTCAATTACCGCATGTTCAATCGGTTCGTGTCTGACTCCGTCTATTTCCTTGTAAAGAACTGCGGGTTTTGAAACCTGAAACTCGTAGCCTTCGCGGCGCATATTTTCGACAAGTATAGAGAACTGAAGTTCTCCGCGTCCTTTTACTGTAAATGAATCTTTTGTATCTGCTTTTTCTATTACAAGCGAAGGATTCTTTTCTATCTCGCGCTCGAGACGTTCCCAGATATGACGGCTTGTTACGTACTTTCCTTCTTTTCCGAAGAAAGGCGAATCGTTTACAATAAAGTTAACCGCAATTGTCGGTTCATCTATTTCGATTCCGTCTTTTGCTACCGGATTGTCAGGATTTGAGAATGAATCGCCGAGATCAACATTTTCAGCACCTGCTATTGAAATAATATCTCCGGCATGAGCTTCCGAGATTTCGCTTTTTTTCATTCCGCTATATTCGAAAATTTTAGTTACTTTGAAATTGGAGATTCCGCCTTTACGTTTAATCATAGCAAGCGTGTCGCCGACTTTAACAACACCGTCAGCTATTCTTCCTGTTGCGATTTTTCCGATATAGTTATCATATTCGAGTGCAGACACGAGAAACTGAAATTCTTCCGAATCCGATCCGCTCGGCTCAGGAACATGTTTGATTATGGCTTCGTATATCGGAGTCATGTCGGTTGAATCATCATAAAGGGTAGTATGGGCTATTCCGTTTTTTGCGGAAGCGAAAACATAAGGGAAATCGAGCTGTTCGTTTGTCGCGTTAAGTTCTACGAAAAGATCGAAAATCATATCGATTACTTCTTCGGGGCGGCTGTTCGGACGGTCAATTTTATTGACGATTACAATCGGTTTGTGTCCTGCTTCAAGAGATTTCTTGAGAACGTATTTGGTCTGAGGCATAGGGCCTTCGAAAGCATCTACAACGAGAAGTACCGAGTTAACCATTTTTAGAATTCGCTGAACTTCTCCGCCGAAGTCTGCGTGTCCCGGTGTATCTACAAGATTGATTTTGAAATCTTTGTAGTGTATTGATGCGTTTTTAGAGAATATCGTAATTCCGTGTTCTTTTTCAAGATCATTGGAGTCCATTACTCTTTCGTCGACTTTTTCATTCGAACGGAAAACGCCGGACTGCTTCAAAAGCGCGTCGACGAGGGTTGTTTTTCCATGGTCAACGTGGGCAACTATTGCTATATTTTTGATTTGTTTCATTAAAAGATACCACCTGTGCGGGCAGTATTTTTTAAGCATTGTTATCCGTAAAGAATATTTTTAATGGTTTATTTTACCGAAAGGCTCCGCGAGAAGGCGGATTTCCATAGGAATTTCCGTTGAAATCGGTAAGAATTCCGGCAGAAATTCCGCTGTTTTTGCATGCTGATCCGCTCTGAAGATTCCAGTTTGAAGAAGCGTTGATGAATTGCGGATTGCTTTCGATTGAATTTGCGTCAGTTGATGATTCCGAACTGAAATCGGAGAGAGATTTATAAGCCGTACCGTTCCATCCGATGATGTTTCCTTCATTCTTATAGAAACAATTGTAATCGGATTGTATTGCCGGATTGCTGCCGCAATAAAGATAAGTGTGTGAAGTGTTCGAAGAATAGAAAACATTGTTTTTGAGAATTCTTGTTCCTGTTCCGCACGGCCCGATAAAGAATGAAAGGGTGTTATTGAAGAAGGTGTTGTTAATTATTTCAAAATTGCTTCCTGTAGCGACATTGTATGCTATCCCCTGTGCTCCTAGAGCATTCTGGTATATAATAATAGAAGAACTTAATTTCAATTTCAGCGATGCCACGCCGGAAATTCCCGCACACTGTATTCCGTATTTATTTCCGCTGATCATGCAGCGGGAGATGTTAACTGTTCCGGCCTCGCCCCCGATATAGATTCCTGCTGAAGCGGAGTTCTGTACTGTTGACTGTGTGATTGTAACACCCGTGATGCTTCCCGCATCTGTATCTGCCTTGATTCGAATTCCGTGGCCTTCGTTACCGTAGCGGATTCCGCTCCATCCCTTGCCTGAATTGCTTACCATACAGGAATCAACGCTGATGTTCCGGAGTTTTTCGTTTGAAGATGTTCCGTATTTGAGCACTGAAATTTCAATTCCGGCAAAGCCGCAATTGTCGGCCGTGCAATTGCTGAAAGTTATATCACTCGTCAATGTATTGCTTTCAAAAACCTGCGGAGAAAATCCCGAATCGAATATATTGACGGCTGACGAATCGGAAACAGAACAATTCGAGCTGTTAAGAGTGAATTCAAAGCCGTTGCCGCCGTAAAGTAAAACTGGTGTAAGAGCCAGTACAGCGCCTCCTATATTTTTAGCTTTGCATCCGCTGACATTTATATTGCTGCAGCTTCGGAGTGAAATCCCGTGACAGCTGTAATTCTTGAAATGAATATTACTAATGTTGATGTTAGATATATTTTCTCCGTGAACTCCGATAAGATGAAATCCTGCTTCAATGGAGTGAGTTGAAGGATTTGCTGAATCAGAGCAGACAATGTAAATTATTCCTGAGAAAAGATCTCCCGGATCATAAGTGAATACACCGCTTTCTACGCCAAGTGATGTTTCTGCATTTGTGTTCCAGCTTCTGAATTCCAAAGGGGCACCGTCTTCGAGAACAATACCCGATCCTGTTTTTCCCGGAGTATAAGTCATTGTTTTTTTATAGATACTCCCGCTTTGAAGAGTCCAGCCGGTTTCAGTCTTTGAACCGGAAAATACCGGAAGCGAACCTGAACCGTATGCGTCAAAATTAATCGGACTGGATTCTGTTCCTGATGCAGTAAGTTCAAGAGCGCCTTCGTAAATTAAACCGCTTTTGAATAATACATTGTCACCTGGTTGAAGATTTTGCGAGTTAACTTTTGCAAGGCTTTTCCATGCAGTTGATTCGGAATCTCCGCTGTTTGTATCATTTCCGGAAGATGAATCAACATAGAAGAATCGTGATGATGAATCAGAGTTACCTCCACCGCATGCAAAAATAAAAATAAAAGCAATAAAGACTATGTTTCTCATCCGGCCTCGCGGTAATAATCTAAATTAAGAATATTACCGCATTTAGTAGTTAATTATATGAAATTACAACTAAAATTTGACCTGTACTGAATTTCAGATCCCGCAGACTTTTGAGATGAGTTTCATAAATATTCTTTCAGGAAGCATGCGTCTCAGCAATAATGTATACCTTGTGGTAAAATCAGTCGTATAGCGCAGGCGGTTGCTTCTATCGGTTGCTGCTCTATAAATAGTTTCCGCATCTTTTGCGGGCGGATATCCTTTTTCGTATGCCGCGGTCAGAAATTTATACCATGCCTTAAATGAAGTACGGTATTCTTCAGGTAAATCCATATTGTCAGGATTTTTCATGTTTCTGTAAAGACTTGTTTTGACCATGCCGGGCTCAACAAGTTTGATCTTAATGCCGGTATTTTTTAATTCGTAGAAAAGACATTCACTCATTCCTTCAAGAGCCCATTTTGAAGCATGATAAAAACTCTGATATGGAAATGCAGTTCTGCCTGCAACGGATGAAACATTGATTATTACACCTTTCTTGCTATTGCGTAAAAACGGATGAGCAGCCTTCATGACATTTGCTGTTCCGAAAAGATTTGTGTTTATTATGTCTTCAGCTTCCATTTCGGATGAGATTTCAAACGGCATGTTTAAATATATTCCGGCATTATTGACTAAAACGTCAAAACTCCCGAAATCATTAAGCGCATCATTAATGAATTTATCGCATGAAGCTTTGTCCTTCACGTCGAGATGATAGCATTTAACGTTTGCAAGTTTTGTTAAAACTTCTTCTTTTTCGGGATTTCTCAGTCCAGCCGCGACATTCCATCCTTTCTTTTGAAACAGCAAAGCCGTTTCTTTGCCGATTCCGCTTGATGTTCCTGTAATAAGCACTGTTTTCATTATTCCTCCTAGATGACCAATGGTCATAAATGAAACAAAATTTTTTAACTGCCTGAAGCAATAAAACCTTTTATGTAGCACATGCTGATGTGCCGCATGATATCATTAAAGTTTCTGTCAAAAATTTCCATGCCGGGACGTTTAGTGATTTTTTTTACGGTATCCGACGGATTTGAAACTTTGAATGCACCTATCGCGCATGTGTAGAGAGAATTAAGAATTATAATTCCGCTTCCTGGTTTTAATGTGTCAGAAGAAGCCTCAATTATTGAAGAGATTTCCTCCATTTCTGATTTTGCATATTTTTTGAAGTGAAGAGCCTTTTTAAAATCAATGTTCTGTTCGAGAGTATCATCGAGAATTGAGATGAGTTTGATGAAGTTGTTGTTTTCGAGTGAAGAGATAAGGATATTGCACAAAGCTTCAGTTGTGATTTTCTTGCCGTTAACACAGGCGGATTCAATTGCTGCGCAAAGATTCTTTTTCCAGTTTGCGGTTTCTTTTTCGGCGATTGATAGAAAGATTTCTTCTTTGGTTTTGAAATAGATGAAAACCGTGCCTTTTGCTATGCCCGCCTGTTTTGCTATTTTTTCTATCGTGATACGTTCGAATTTATCGGATTCAAAAAGTTTTTCCGCAGCAGAGGTAATCAGTGCTGTTTTTTCGTTTTTCTGTTCGTCGGAGACGGCTCTTTTAAAGTTTCTTTCCATGAGAAACATTAAAATGACCGGCGGTCATTAGTCAAGCTTCTTTTGCAGTTGTCATAAATTTAATTCAGAGCGGGGATGAATCTCTTAATTTCATGTAATGAATCATTTCTTTCAAAAATGATTTTATAGCCGTCGCGGAGAACTCTTTCTGTTTCCGGATCTGTTGGAAGAGTAATCCATTCAGTTGGACATATGTTAAACTCGATTTCTATCTGATCCGAAAAGCACCTGAGAGTATTGACCATTCCCCAGTTTTCTTTTTCTATAGTAGATGATTCTGCTATCTTATTTATCCAATTGTAATCGTTAAGATATTTAATCTCATCGGTTGTGATTATCATTATATCGATATCGGACTTCTCATGCTGTTTATTGCATGCATAAGAACCGACGAGAAGAACTGCAAGAATGTCTTCATTCTCATCTGCGAAAAGATTTAGTTTGAGTGTTAATGATTCTAACTTTTTCATACTCTGTTACCAATCAATAAAATACGATTTCCGTATTGTTTACATACAGCCGCGAGATTGCGCTGTTTCCTTTCGCGTCAACCGACACTTCAACTGTTGTTGATTCCATGTTTGATTCGATGTAATGGCCTTTATTCTGAGGCACGAAATAATCTTCAACGCCGTAGCGTATGGTGATGGAGTTGTCATAAGCGTATTCAACTTTTCCGCGGATAACAGCCGGATATCGGCCGGATAGTGATTTGATATCTGTGCTGACTTCAGCCGCGTTATAATACGAAGCGGATGCGTCCTTTTCAAGCGCAACATAAATGGTCTGATCCATGCTGAAAGATTTGTCGGTCTTTATCTTGAGTTTATCTGTGTCAATGTTTGTGATTTCGTAACGCAGAATTACATAATCGCCGCTGAAAAGGCTCCGCGGATCTACGGGTACGCATTTGAGTATTATCTTTGTCCCTCCGGAGAGAAGTCTTTCCTGCTTGAAAATCATTGAGCCTAATACGGCAATTTGAGCCGCAACTATGACGCAGAATAATATTTTTTTGTATTTTGTCATATCATTTCACCTTTGTTTATTCCGGCTGATTTAATTTTGCGAGAGAGCGAACGCCGTCTGTTTTCAAGAATAATTCCGGCTGTTATGCCGATGAGGCCAGTACAAAGAAGAAAGATCGAACCTGAAAGCATATCCCAGAACAGATCAAAATACCGCGTTAGTATGTGAAGCACGAAAGCGGATACCATTATATTGAGAAGAGCCTTTGACTGAATGACGGAACTGTAGTACATGTATATCGAAGAAAAAATGACAAGCAGTGAATTGAAGAGCAGTGAATAAACAATCCATGAAGTGTTCGGGCCTGCTATGAAAAGCGCAGTCAGAGTAAAGACTGAAACCAGTCCGGCGAGGTAGACGATGATTCGGTTGTTCTTGAGAGTTTTAACAAGCCAGGCGAAAAGACCTGCCGCAATAGCAGAAAAAAGAATAATCATTATTATTACAATTTTGTTTGCGCTGAAGATAGACTGCTGTCCGTCTATTTCAAACGAAGCGGCATATACGGATATCCACATCATCGCCGCACAAAGTACGTGAATGATTGCAGGAGAATATTTGACTTCTCGTTTTTTTGCGAGATTCTCAACGAGAACATTGAGAAGAAGGCAGACGACGGCAAAGACTATGAATCCTGCGATATATGCGACTTTGTATTTTTCTGAGATAAAAGCGTAAATGACGAAACCGAATCCCTTGACGATAATTACAGAAAACGCAAAAATGTAGGCGAGTATTGTGTTGAAAATATCTTTCTTTTCTTCTGTGTGAGAATAATAAAGAAAAAAGAAAAAGAGGGCTGCCATCACGCAGTGAAAGCTTATCATCCGCACCTGTAATCCTCCCATCGGTAGAAAGAAAACCAGGGCTGGAAAAACGCATGCGGCGGTTAAAAATTTAATTGGTCTTCCGCTTTTTTTTATCAGATAAATAAATAAAGTGCATAGGATTATGAACACGATGTATATTGCCGAATATTTAGCGCTTACTCCGAATGATGCGAATATTCCGGAATTAATTTTTTCGAAAGGCCATGACATTGAAAGAAACGGTAATGTGAAGATGAGCCAACCGAATATGGACATGAGATAACTTGATGGTCTGAAAAGCTCTTTATCCCTGAAATATGAACCGGCACAAAGAAGCATTGCTCCGAGCGGAAGATTTAACAGCCCGGTTAAAAAAATCATCACTTCAAAATCAGATTTGTAAACGTAACCGGGTATGATGGACTGATAATAATAAATAATCAGAAAGCAGAGAGAGGCGATGATGCCGGGTACATCTTTCAGACGGATATAAAAGAAAGCCGCAAGTGCAATGAAAAGCAGATATAAGTAAGCCGGATTATCATATACTGCGAATTCCCAGCAGTTCCATATAAAAAATAAAAGCGATGCAATGTAGAAGCCGAAGCGTTCGCGCATAAGAGCCGCCATGAGAAATACTCCGCCTGCCCATGCAAGAATTCCGTTTGTCGGATGCGCGCTGATATGATAAATCTGCGCAACAAGCATAATCGCCGCACCGTACGAAACCATGCCCAGAACGAGAAATGCTCTTCCGATGAGGCGGCTTCGGTTCTCGCTGAAAAGAAACCAGGCGGAAGTACAGTAACTTGCTATAACAAGAAAAAACACCTGTATGAGTTTAATGCTCGGCGGCATTTTTTTCCAATTAGAAGCATAAAATATGATGACTCCGGCAGCCAGGCAGAGAACAGCGAGACCCATTATGACTGAATTCAGGTTAAGCGATTTTTTTGAGGCATTTTCTTTTTCATGGGATTCTATTTTGACAGCATAGAGTGACTCAATTTTTTGCTGTTGTTCGCGAGAAATTATTCCCTGCTTAGTCCATTTGCGGACTTCGCTGAACAGCTCTCTGACGAATGAATTGTTTTTTGCCATGCCGCCCCGTTTCTGCACTGGATTGATTGCTGTGCAGTATGTTTGTTTTGAGTTATAACAACTGCATATATTTTACGTTTGTCCAGCAGTTTTTAGACGTGGGAGCGGAGCTGTTGGAAATATTGATTGCATTTTGCTGTGTTATTTCATTTACTTTATTACATGATCATAATATTAAATTGCGGATGATTTTTAATCATTTGATCTAAACATATTTTAAGGAAGAACTGATGCAGGATAAGGAATATACGGCTTTTGGTCCATGGGTTTATGAAATTGATGAAGAGCATGAAATTCCGCTTGTTTTTAAAAAGCATTTTGAACAGGAGGATAATCATTCCATATTGTTCAAAATTCCTATAAATATGGAAAGGCGTAGTCTCAAGCCTGGTATGCATATGTATGATTACGTCATTGGTGCATATTCTGATTATATTTATATAATGGAAAGAAACGATGATGATGTAATTTCAAAAAAAGTTTATTATACAGAAATTGCCGCAATAGAAAATTCAATAGATATTTTGCGGGGGAATTTAGTTATTTATTTGAATTCGGAATTATATTGCATTGTCTATAATGCGGTTTCAAAGGACATAATTGATAAATTTGTAGAGATTGTCAGACAGAATATGGAAACAACGCAAATAGATTTGGTTGATTGTAATAAAAATCTATCTGATTTTAATTTGAGTTTCGGATTCAATAATATATATTCATTATTGTCAAAGAATAATGAGAATATCAGATTCATTGCATATCAGCCAAAAAAAAGAGTGACATATAAAAAAAGAAAATTGTTTAAAATAATGACTGCTCTAATTTTATCTCCTGAATTGACCGAGTTGATGATACTGGCAACTTCAAAAGATCTTATTGTTGTATCATGCGGAAAAAATATAAATTTCAGAAATTTTCCGGTTCACAAAAGATCATATTTGTATGTGCCTTTTAAGAGCATAGCATCAATCAATATCGACAATGATGAAATTTATAAGAACGTCATTCAATATGAAATTATTGTAGGTAATAATAGCTTCACGTTAAAGACCAGTGCGGACAATTCTGATATCAGTAAATTGACTCATTATTTGACATAAATTTAAAGTGAGTACATTTAAGCGCTGTTTAAGTTTTGTATTCTCCGAATCGAAAGTTGAACTAATTAATTCCGGCATGAAGAAAAAAGTATGACACAGAATATAAAAGTTAATCATCATGAATTATGCTGTCGAAATCCGCAATTGAGTTTCAAAGCATATACAAAGCTTTTAATTTATGTTGATTTCAGAATTATCTGTTAAAGAGGGGCTTGAATGAAAATTCCGAAAAGAATTGAAACAATCAAAAATCATATTGTAAAATACGAAAAGTATCTTCAATCCGAAAAAAGAAGATTCGGCTGTTATGACGACAGCGGTGGAATCCGTTATGTCATAGGTTCATATTATATGCTTGCAGGCGATATTGAAGGTGCTCTTAAGCATTATAAGTGGTTTCAAAGGGTTTTTTCTGATGACTGCGGTGAGCCGGGGCAGTATCTTTCATGGACGCTCGCACTTTATAAATCCGGTAACTTAAATAAAGCATATGATAAATTTATTCAGACTCTTCTGATGAATCCATTCGTTATCGCAAGAGTGATTGGCATTGATTATGTAATGCCTTATGAGCCCGGTTCAAATATTCCGACAAAGGAATGGGCGGACTGGATAGCTGATGAAATATATAATCTGTGGGATGAAGACGCTGCGGCTTGGGCAAGTGAATCTTTTTATAGCGAAAACACTCAAAGTATTCTAAGAAGGTATTGTGAAATTGAAAAACAGCTTATTACCGAGCCGGTCGGCGAAAGAAGAAATGAACTTGTTAGCGAATTATTTGCGATAAGAAGTCTGAATATAGACTTCAAAAACGGAGTAAGATCGGAGCAGAAAAGTTAAATACTGCTTGTGAAAAATACTCTTTGGAGGAGATTTCTGTGGATGAAAAAATAACAAGGCTTATAAATAGCATCTCTCAGGTTTTTATTGAAGATGAACCGGTTTGCGAAAACTGTATTCTTGCACTTATATCAGGGCTGCATGTTCTTATTGAAGATTTTCCCGGTGTCGGAAAGACGACGCTTGCAAGAGCTATTGCCGAAGCGAGCGGACTCGATTTCGGACGGATTCAGTTTACACCGGATATTCTTCCGGGTGATGTTCTCGGCATGAATATGTGGATTTCCGGAAAAAATGATTTTGTATTCAGAGAAGGACAATTGCATCATCAGATAATAATCGCCGATGAACTTAACCGGGCATCTCCCCGGACTCAGTCGGCATTTCTTGAAGCGATGCAGGAAGAACGCATAACGGTTGACGGAGTTACGCATCTTCTTCCTACTCCATTTTTTGTAATTGCTACTCAGAATCCTGAAAATTATTCCGGAACATTTCCTCTTCCCGAAGCGCAGCTCGACCGATTCGGAATATCTCTTTCTATTAATTATCCCAACATTGATAGTGAAGTCCGCATTCTGAACACTTTCAGTGAATCGAATTTGATAAAAGCAGAAAAGATAACTTCGGCGGATGAGATTATATCCATAAGGGAATCTGTCAGAAAGATTTCGGTTTCTCAGAAAATATTTTATTTCATTGCAGAAATGGTTTCAAAAAGCAGATCGCGAACTGACGTCAAACTCGGGCTTAGTCCGAGATCGTCGCTTCATCTCCTGTATGCGTCACAGGGCAGGGCATTTATGGAAGGAAGGGACTTCGTGATTCCGGAAGATGTTATCTATGCGGCTCCGATAGTATTGCCGCATAGATTAGTTCTTTCACCTGATGCGCGCTTTTCCGGAATTACTCCAAAAAAAATTATTTCCGAAATCGTGTCCTCTGTAAAAATTCCGACCGGATTGTAATTTTGATAAGAGTTAATTTCAGAGCGGCAATATTGTATCTGATTTCTCTTTCTCTGCTGTATTTAGCGGCAATGAGTTTTGCCGGTGCGGTTGCAATTGCGTATTATGCCGTATTGTTTTTTCTTTTGATTTCTCTGGTGCTGTTTATTGTCAATTCACTCTCATTGCGCTTTATAGAAATATTTTCCAATGAACATCCCTTGAGAGGAGAAGCTATTACCTATAAACTTGCCCTGTCCAATGAGTCTTTTTTGCCTATTGTAGAGTTTTGTATCAAATTCAGAGAAACGGTCGGAGCCGGAGAAAATTATGAGAAGAAGATAAATTGCTTCATAGGAGGAAAAAAATATTTCGAAAAAGAATATTCTGTCATTAGCGAACACCGCGGAGTTTACGAACTGGGAATTGAACGTGCGGAGATCATGGATATGGCAGGAATATTTGCGTATCCACCGAAAATATTTTTTAGAACTTTTTATGTACGGCCTAGAATTTTCCGTCCGGATAATACTGATTTTGCCGAAAGTCTTAAGGATTCAAACGGGGGAAACTTTCACGGAGGTGCGGAAATAGATGATCAGTTTTCATCTATAGAAGAGTACAGGGAAGGGATGGATGTAAAAAGAATATTCTGGAAAAAATATTTTTCTACGGGTAATATGTATGTAAAATTATTCCATGGATCTTCACGTAAAAGTATTGAAGTATATGCGGATATGAGAAAATTCGATGATCATGGTTTTAGAACCAACGAAGATCTTATTCTTGAATCAGTGCTTTCTGTTTCTGCACATTTGCTGAAAAGCGGAACAAAATTTTCCGTTTATGCTGAAGGAGAAAAAGTTCTCGGAGAGAACTGTGGAATGAAACAGTTTGATAAATTTTATGAGTCGACTGTGTTTATTTCTTTTAACGGACAAATGTCGCCTTATGCAAGTATTCTTTCCGAAAGCAGAATGAGAATAGCAAAAGATGCTATAGTAATATCATCCAGTAGTGATTATTTGTGCGCGGATATTCCTTATCCTGAAAAAATATTGATTCTATATGTCTCTTCACATTCTTCGCCGGAAGATGAAAGATATTTGTCTGTGCTTGAGTCAAAAGGAATACGCGTAAAAGTAATAAGTTCATTCGATGATATTTCAAAGGTCTTTCAATGAAAACTGATTTTGAAAATAAAGAAAGTACAAAGAGGCTTATTGTTTTATTCGTTTATTCGGTTTTTGCTTCTGTCATTTTCCCTTTTATTTTGAGCCGATATATTAACGGCAAAATGGTCTATCCTGTATTATATTCCGTGTCAATTATTTTGAATTTTGCGCTCTTTGTAAGTTTTTTCTACGGAGAAACTAAGAGAAGAATTATTGCCGGCATTTTGCATGTGCTCTATTTGTTATCCGGCGTAATGCTTATTCTTTTTATTCTCATGATTCCTTTTGATGCGTATAAAGCGTGGATAAATGTTGAACTTAAGCCGGAAGGAACAATTTCTTCAATATTTATAGCTGTATCTCTCTGCTTGTCGGTAATTACTTCGGGTTTTGTTTATAAGCTCGGAATATTTAAGACATTTGTTCTTCATCTTTTTGTAAATTCGGTAGTGTTCTTTGTTTTGATAAATTCGTATGAAATTGTTTTTGCGTCTTTGCTTGTTTTATTTTTTGGTATTATTCTCATTCCGGAAAAGACCAATTATTTCCGTCACAAATTTAAATTCTATTTTATGATGTTTATCTGTGTAATTGCTGTTTCATTTGTTATGTCTGCCGGGATTAAAAAAGAAAAAGGATGGCTGACTTCGTATCTGATTTCGGAAAATTTCAAGGGATTTGTGCTGGAAACATTTCCAAATTCAAAAGAAGCCGGAGCGATAAGCGGCTACGGATTGTTCTACCGTGAAAATGTTTTTGCGAATAAACCTAGATTTTCCGAATCGGAAATATTTCGTCTTTCAATTGAAAGCAAAGAGCTTTTGAAAGAATACTATATAAAAATACGGACATACTCATACTATAAAGGAACATCATGGTCAGCGCAAAACAAAAAATATAGTGAAGTCTCTTATGAAAATCCCGAAATTACATTTGATTCGATAGATAGTTCATCAGGCATAAAACTATCTGTATCCGGTGATTATCTTCCATATATTCCGTATATGCTTTCATCATTGAATATTAAAGTTAAATCTCAGTCTGCAATTTCTATCTCTGCTGAGAGTGAAAAGGGGGAGTATCTTTCTTCCGGCCCGCTTTTGAAAAATGATTACGTTTATATTGCGTTAAATCCAAAAAATTTTAAAACTATAAATTACAGCGGGAGGAATCTGTCTGTTGAATATATTGACCGTAAAATGACGGCTGATGATTTAATTCCTTATTTGCAAGTTCCTGAAAATATTCGTTTGAAGAAACTTGCTGATAGTTTGAAGTCGAGTGAAAAGGGCATCGCCGGGACAATCGAAAACATTATGAATTATTTTGCAGATGAGATGACCTTATCAGTAAATTTGAATCCGCTTAAAAAAGATGAGGATATCGTTGAACATTTTATCGATGAAAAGAAAGGATATTCGGCACATTTTGCAACTGCTATGGCAGTACTCCTGCGTTATTGCGGTATACCGTCGAGATATGTGGAAGGATTCAGAATAAGTTCGGATGGAGAGAAGCGGCTTTATGATGTGACTGCTTTCAATTCTCATTCATGGACGGAAGTATATGCGGACGGAATAGGGTGGATAAGAATAGATCCGCTGACATTATTTTTTTATCCTGAAAACGGAAGAGTATCAAGGATAGAAAAAGATCCCGAAACTGAGAAATATATTTCTGCTATGGAAGGAAGATTAAAAAAGAATAAGCCGCTTGAATATTTAAGTAAGAAATATGTTATCTTTTTATCTTTGTTTGCTGCGGCTTGTGTTTTGTTGTATGTAATTTTCAGGTGGAAGAAATGGTTTGTAACCCGTAACAAAAAATATTACCTGCCGCCTGATAAAAAGCTGGCGAAGGAACTCCGAAAATTGACGGATTTGTTCTCCGATGAGATTATAGATCATCCTTCTTCTGTCGGATGGATTAGCTGGTTAAAAAAAGCCGAAGAAAAAAATCCCGATTTGAAAAGTTTGGTTGAAGTGAAAGATGCGGTTTTAAAATGCGTTTATTCTCACGAGAATAATGCAGAATCGCTTAAGGAATTACGTGCTATCTTAGCTGATTTGCGCAGTGAAAAGAATGACCGAACAGATTACTAATGACCAGGTCAATCAGTTGCTTGTATGATAAAGGATAATTTGATTTAGTAAGAGCTGAGACTATTTCTGTACATAAAATTCATGTTGAGTTTTTTCAGGAGAAGGTTTATATTATTCTATCTGGAGAGTTCATGAAGTTTGTCAGATTTGTATCAATAGCTGTTATTTTTGTATCGCATGGTATCTTCGCTGATCAGGTGAAAGATATTCTGAAAATGGCTGATTCTTTCAAGGATAAGAAGGATTATGTTTCTGCAGAGAAGATGTACCTTCAGGCAGAAGAATCGGATACGAAAAGCGGTTTTGTTACCGCGCGCAAGGCTCAGTTTTTTCTTTTGACGCTTAAAGATTATACGAGAGCTGCTATCGCGTATGAGTCTGCCTATAGCAAGGGTTTTAGGGAGTCGTGGCTTTTTGTGCAGGCAGGCAATTCGTGGCGTTATCTTGGAAACTCGGATAATTCAGAACGGTGGTTTCGTCTTGGAATTGCTGAATACAATCAAAGAATTGATTCTGCGAAAAAAGACGGCAAACCTCTACAGCAGTTGAATGACGGAATTGTTTCAATCTATGCGCAGTTTTGTTCAGCGATGATAGATTTAAAAAATTTTAATAGTGCGTATGCCGTTGCATCGGAATGCCTCAAACGGTTTCCAGATACAGCGAACAGTTCGTTTCTCAATTATGCCGCAAGAAGTTGTTATTGGCGTTCAGTAGAACTTTTCGGTGCCGGTGATTTTAAGAGCGCGGCAGATTACGCCGAAAAAGCGCAGACTCTAGCTGCTCGTGCGGGCAAAGATTCATCTGCTCTTGCCGATGAATATGCGACGCTTCTCAAGGTTATTAAAGATGGCGATAAAAACAAATCGGTAAAACCGCTCTATGTTCACCGTGTGAAAGTAATCATTATTCCCGAGACCGACGCGAAAGATGTAGAAAATACTGTGCACGTAAAAAGCTCAGTGACTGATGAAGATGTTTTTATGACAAATCTGTCAGCAAAATTCGTGAAGCGTTTTATCGAAGCGTCAACAGGCGGCAAACTCGGAATGGATATTGTCGTCGAAAAGCCTGTAGTTAAACTTGAACGCATAAAAGATAATTCTGATATAGAAACGGAAAACCGCAAAAACCGTACACCTGATCTCGATTATTTTGTATCTCAGAACACTGTTGTCCCATTGTTTTAATTCCATAGATATCCTTGAACTGCGTAAATCTCCTGCTTAAAAGATTTAGCTCCGTACTTATCCGGAATCAGCAGTTCTCGCAA